>Ga0070735_10004208_pt1 | contig 12208 bp, 11 predicted proteins | sample Coa_R1_FD_66443 | JGI IMG/M metagenome (GOLD analysis project Ga0070735, IMG submission 66443) | Surface soil microbial communities from Centralia Pennsylvania, which are recovering from an underground coalmine fire - Coalmine... | ecosystem: Environmental > Terrestrial > Soil > Unclassified ... | reverse complement strand
GGATCAGCGTCACGGCGCCGAGGATCACGGTTGCCTGCCACGACTGCGCCATAAGCAGGCCAGGCGCCAGCGGCGCGTCATAGTCGTCAGATTCCATGAGTGCGCTCCTGTCTTGAGCCGGTTGCCAGCACCATCGCGCACCCAGGCGCGGCCGTCATCACCCCGCGCGAATGACCAGTCCGGGCCCGTCGGTCACCCGCTGAGCAGCCGGGACTTCGCCGCCTCGAATTCCGACTGGCTCAGCGCTCCCTTATCGTGCAGCCGCGCCAGGTCGTCGAGCTGGCTGGCCAGGTCGTCGCGGGGCGTCGGCCGTGAGCCGAAGGTCGAATACTGCTCGGCGGCCCGCTCCGCGGCCTCGGCTTCCCTCTCGGCCTCCTGTACCGCGGCTTCCGACTCCGCGACCGCGTCCTGGAGGCTCTCGTCCGGCGGCCGCCTGGTCAGGCTGCTCGCGCGCTTGATGACCTCGCCGAGGTCGCCGAGCCGCGTCGGCTGCCCGTGCTTGACGACGATACGGACCTGCCCGGCATCGTCCTTGGTGATGACGGCCGCGTCGTACGTGTCGAGCAGCCCGGACCTCAGATAGAAGTCGTGGACCGCGTGGTAGCCGGCTTCCGCCGCGTCCAGCGTGTCATAGCTCGCGGCGAACACGATAAAGGTATCCACGGGTCCTCCCTCACAGATGATGCGATTCACATGCTGAAGCCGCTGATCGCGTCGCCGATCAGCTTGACCCCGATGATCAGGCACAAGACGGCCATGATGACCGCGTTGTGCTGGCCCATCCAGTCCCGCAGCCCGGCCAGGATCCGCCGGGACCGGTCACCGAGCACGAGGTACATGACCACCGGAGCCGCCACGCCCAGCGTCGCCACGGCCGCGAACACGGCGAAGGCGATGGCCTGGGCGGCGCCCCCGATGCCGGTTTGCGCGATCGTCGTCGCGGCGCCGACGGCGAGCAGGGTGTTCTTTGGGTTGACGCCGGACAGCACGGCACCCGCCCCGACCGCCTGGCCGGGGTTGAAGCGCTCGATCGAGCCCATCCACTTTGGCATCGCCACGTCCTGCCCGGGTCCCGGCCGGGCGCGCCACTGACGGACCGCCAGCAACACCAGCAGCAGGCCGAGCACGAGCTTGAGCACGCTGACCCAGGTGGCCGGCTTCCCGTGGTCGCTGGCATCCGCGGGGCCGGCGATGGCCAGCACGATCGCGCCGACCGCGGCCAGCCCGACCAGCCAGCCCAGGACGAATCCCGGCCCGTTCAGCCCGGCCCGCCGCGACATCAGCATCAGCGCGACCGAGATGACGGAAACGGGGCTCAGCATCACGCCCACCGCCAGCGGCAGGACCTGCCCGATCGCGCCACCCATCTCAGACTTCCCGGACGACGCAGCGGAAGCCCAGATGCGAGGTGGAGGTGTCGATGGGCTGGGCCATCCGGGCCGCGGGGCGGTAACGGCGGCAGTAGTTCGGCGCGCACAGGTGGGACCCGCCCTTCATGACCTTGCGGGGGATGCGCGCGGGATCCCGCCGGTCGATGCTGTGCTCGCGGGCGTCAACCGTGCGGCCGCCGCCGCAGCAGGCCGGAGCGTCGGCGACGTGTCCGGCGTACCAGTCCGACGTCCATTCCCAGACGTTGCCGATCATGTCGTACAGGCCGTAGCCGTTGGCCGGGAACGCGCCGACCGGCGAGGTTCTCTCATAGCCATCGTCCTGGGTGTTGTGCACCGGGAACTCGCCCTGCCAGGTGTTGGCCATCCAGCGTCCGTCCGGGTTGAGCTCGTCGCCCCAGGCGAACTCGGCGCCGTCGATCCCGCCGCGCGCGGCCAGTTCCCATTCGGCTTCGGTGGGGATCTGTTTGCCCGCCCACCGGGCGTACGCCAGGACGTCGGCCCAGGCCACATGCACGACCGGATGGTCCGGCAGGCTCCGGACGGAGCTGCCGGGGCCGACCGGATGCCGCCAGTTCGCGCCCCGGACCGGCTTCCACCAGTTGTACGGATCGGCCAGGCTGACCCGTTCCGGGGGGGCCACGAACACGGTGGAGAACGGTATGAGCAGTTCCGCCCGGGCGCCCGGGTAGTCCGCGGGGTCGGGCGCCCGCTCGGCCACGGTGACGTACCCGGTCTTGCGGACGAACCGGCCGAACTCCCGGTTCGTCACCGGCCCGGCGTCGATCAAGAATCCGTCGACCGTGACCTTGTGTGCCGGGCCTTCCTCGGGATAGTGCCGGTCCGACCCCATCAGGAAGGTCGCGCCGGGAATCCGCAGCATGCCGTCCATGACCCCCCTAACTCGGTCGTTGGCCTGAGAACTCCTGCGAGTGTGCTGCCGGGAGAGAAGAGTTGCCCTCATCCGTGACGAGTGATTCCGGCGATCCGGTCACGGAGGCACACTCGCACCGTGAATCCACGCGACCGGCTGCGATCGGTAGGCAGGCGCATGACCGATCCCGCCGAGCTGCTCGCCCAGCAGGTCACCGAGCGGGTCCTCGATCTCGTGCTCAGCGCGCTCGACGTCAACGAGCTGACCGCCCGCATCGACCTGAACGCGCTGCTCGGCCGCGTCGACATCAACGCCGCCTTGAAGAAGGTCGACCTGAATGCCCTGCTGGATCAGGTGGACGTGAACGCCTTCCTGACGCGAGTGGACATCAAGCCGCTGCTCGACCGGGTCGACGTCAACGACCTGGTCGGCCAGGTCGACATGGACGCGCTGGTCTCCAGGACCGACCTGGGCGCCGTCATCGCCAGGTCCTCCGGCGGCATGGCGACCGAGGCCCTCGACGCGGTGCGCAGTCAGGCGGTTGGCCTGGACCAGCTCGTCGACCGCTGGGTGCAGCGCCTGCTGCGGCGCGGACGCCCCGTCCCGTCGGCGCCCCCGGCGCTGCTTCCCGCGCAGGCCGAGCCGTGACCGTCCGCCCGGCCCCGGTGAGCTACCAAGGGCACTACGCGGGCTCGGTCTCCCGGTTCGCCGCCTTCGCCATCGACCTGGTGGTGAGCAGCGGCGTGTTCTCGCTCGCCCTGGCGGCCATTTCCTACGGCGTGCACATCGTGACCGGCCATTCGGTGAGCTGGAATCGCTCCAGTCCGGTAGTGGCCGCCATCTTCGTCCTGTGGGAGTTCACCTACTTCGGGTACTCGTGGGCGGTGAGCGGACGGACCTTCGGCATGGCGGCCCTCGGCATCCGCGTCGTCGCAGCCGACGGGTCGGTGACGGTACCACGGCGCGCGATCGTCCGCGCGCTGGTGTTCCCGCTCAGCTTCCTGCTCTGCGGCCTGGGGTTCCTCGGGATCCTGGTCCAGCGGGAGCACCGCGCCCTGCACGATCTGCTGGCCGGCACCGCGGTCGTCTACGCCTGGGATGCGCGCGCGGCCCGCCTCCGGTTCCTCGCCCGCCAGGCCGAACTCGCCCCTTCACCCGTCGTGGGTGAGCCCCTCGCGCGGCCGGATGACCAGGATCGGCATTGACTCCCGCAGTGAGGATCGGACGCCGTTCCGCGATGACAGCCCTACCGTCTACCTACGAGATCCGCCTCGTCGGTCAGCTCGACGAGACTCGCGAGGCGGCCTTCGCCGGCCTGAACCTGGCGTCGTGCGGCCGGGTCATGGTCATCACCGGAGAGTTCGATCAGGCCGCGCTGCACGGCCTGCTGGAGAGGATCTGGCTGCTCGGCCTCGAGCTTGTGGATGCCCGTCGCATCAGCGGTCCCCGGCGACGCGCGAGGTGAGGGACCATGGCGTCCCGATCCCGAAGGAGGCCTTGATGACCAGACATACCTACGAGATCAGGGTGATCGGCTCGCTCGGTCCTGCGGCGCGGGAGGCGTTCGCTGACCTGCTGGTCGAGGTGGAGCCGACCATCACGGTCTTGTCCGGTGACCTTGACCAGCGCGGCCTGCACGAGTTGCTGGGTCGGCTACGTGCGCTGGGCCTTGAGCTGGTCGGTGTCAGGCAGGCGCCGCCTCAGTCGGGCTTATCGGATAGCCGTCTCAACTCGATGAGCTCAAGGCGTAGCGCCAGGATGCGGTTGAGCGCGCCGTACAGGGCGGCCTCGTCCAAGTCGCCGACGAGGACCGTATTGGTACCGTTGGGCTCGATGAGGAAATCCGCGAACGCCTCGCGCCCGATCTCACCTAGACCACCCACGACGGTGATCCGGTAACGATGGGTACTCACGTCCCCTCCCAAAGACACAGTGACCGGCAGCGATAAAGCTGTCCGGCACGCGAACTATATACGTTGATGATCATGTTAAACGCACGTTCATAATCGAAGTCACCAAAACGTCACTTACCGTGGCCAGCACGCGAACTATATACGTTAACGATCATGCGTAACCAAACGTTACGTACCGTGATCGGTGCGCGCCGATTGCCTAAGGAAAAGATCTGGAAGGCCTTCGGCTAGCGGGCTACACTTCCGCCATGGTTCAGACGGCTCGCCTGCTCCTCGTGACGCCGCACTGACGCGATCGGTCAGTGCGGCAGCCCCTCACGCGTGAGGGGCTTTTTCATGTCCCGCGCTGACAGATGAGGAGAGTCCGATGGACGAGCAGACGCCGCGATTCCGGTACGACGCCCGGCTGGCCAACGAGATCGAACTGCGCTGGCAGGATCGCTGGGAGCAGGACGGGACGTTTCACGCCCCGAGCCGCGCCAGCACCGGGCCCAAGTTCTACCTGCTGGACTTCTTCCCCTATCCCAGCGGCATCGGGCTGCACGTGGGCCATCCGCTGGGCTACATCGGCACCGACGTGTTCGGCCGGTACCTGCGCATGACCGGGCACCAGGTGCTGCACCCGTTCGGGTTCGACACCTTCGGGCTGCCCGCGGAGCAGTACGCGATCGACACCGGCCAGCACCCGGCCGTCACCGTACGGGAGAACGCGGCCGTCATGCGCCGGCAACTGCGCCGGCTGGGACTGGGGCACGACCGCCGGCGCGAGATCTTGACCAGCGACCCGTCCTTCTACCGCTGGACGCAGTGGATCTTCCTGCAGATCTTCAACAGCTGGTTCGACCCCCGGGCCGGCCGGGCCCGGCCGGTCACGGAGCTGATCGCCGAGTTCGCGGCCGGGCAGCGCCCGGTCCCGGGCCTAGCCTCAGGCGCGCGGGCCTGGACCGGCCTGTCCGCCGCCGAGCAGCGCGATGTCGTCGACGGCTACCGGCTGGCCTACCGGGCCGAGCAGATCGTCAACTGGTGCCCGGGGCTGGGCACCGTGCTGGCCGACGAGGAGGTCACCGACGAGGGCCGCAGCGCGGTGGGCAACTATCCCGTCTACCGCAGGCCGCTGCGGCAGTGGCTGCTGCGGATCACCGCCTACGCCGAACGGCTGGTGGCCGGCCTGGACGACCTGGACTGGCCGGAGAACATCAAGCGCCTGCAGCGGAACTGGATCGGTCCGAGCGGTGGTCCGTACCGCCTGCGGGACTGGCTGTTCTCGCGCCAGCGGTACTGGGGCGAGCCGTTCCCCGTCGTGTACGACGAGGCCGACCCGTCCCGGCCGATCGCGCTGCCCGAACAGATGCTGCCGGTCACCCTGCCGGACATGACCGACTTCCGGCCGGTGCCGCAGGACGACGCCAGCGACCCGGTGCCCGCCCTGGCCCGGGCCACCGGGTGGACGCACGTCACGCTGGACCTGGGCGATGGCCCGCGACGCTACCGCCGCGAGCTGAACGTCATGCCGCAGTGGGCCGGCTCGTGCTGGTACTACCTGCGTTACCTGGACCCGCAGAACCAGCAGGCCCTGGTCGATCCGGACATCGAGCGGTACTGGATGCGGCCGCGCGGTGTCGACCTGTACGTGGGCGGGGTCGAGCACGCGGTGCTGCACCTGCTGTACGCGAGGTTCTGGCACCAGGTGCTGTACGACATCGGCGTCGCGAGCACCCCGGAGCCGTTCGGCCGGCTGTTCAATCAGGGTTACATCCTGGCCGACGCGTTCACCGACGCCCGCGGCCAGTACGTCCCCGCGGCCGAGGTGACTCGTGATGCCAACGGCTCGATCTATAAAGGCCAGGCCGTCACCCGGCGGGCCGGGAAGATGGGCAAGAGCCTGAAGAACGGCGTCAGCCCGGACGACATCTACACCTCCTACGGCGCCGACACGCTGCGGCTGTACGAGATGGTGATGGGCCCGCTGGACGCCGACCGCCCCTGGCGCACCGACGACATCGTCGGCATGCACCGGTCCCTGCAGCGCCTGTGGCGCCTGATCGTCGACGAGACGACGGGGGAGACGACCGCTGCCGCCGAAGAGCCGCTGGACCCGGCCACCACGCGGCTGCTGCATCAGACGATCATCGCGGTCCGGGAGGACTTCGCCGCGCTGCGGTTCAACACCGCGATCGCGCGGATCATCGAGCTGACCGCGCACGCCGCCCGGGTGGCCCGCATGCCGCGCGCGCTGGCCGAACCGCTGGTCCTGATGGTGGCCCCGCTGGCCCCGCACGTCGCCGAGGAGCTGTGGCAGCGGCTCGGGCACTCCGGGTCGCTGGCCTACGAGCCGTTCCCGCAGGCCGATCCCGCGCTGGCCGCGCAGGCCACCGTGACGCTGCCGGTCCAGGTCAACGGCAAGCGGCGCTTCACCATCGAGGTGCCGGCCGCGGCCGACGAGGCCGAGATCACCGGCCTGCTGACCCGCCATCCCGGCTACCCCGCGGACGATGTCGCCCGCCTGGTCATCGTCCCGGGCAAGATCGTCAACGTCGTCCTGCGATAATCCACGGTAGTAACGGCCCTGCCGACATTCGCGGTGGTATGGGGTGACCGGTTGAGCGAGCTTCCCAGTGGTGCCGTCACCTTCCTGTTTAGCGATATCGAGGGCTCGACGCGGCTGGTCAAGGCGCTTCGCGACCGGTACGCGCAGGTCCTGGCCGAACACCGGCGGCTGGTCCGCGCCGCCATCGCCGGCCATCGCGGGCATGAGGTCGACACCCAGGGCGACGCCTTCTTCGCCGCGTTCGGCGAGGCCCGGCAGGCGGTGCTGTGCGCGCTCGAGATTCAGCAGTCGCTCGGCGCCCATGACTGGCCGGAGGGCACGCGGGTCCGCTTGCGGATGGGCCTTCACACCGGCCAGGCGGTCCCCGCGGACGGGGCGTATACCGGCCTGGCCGTGCACCGCGCGGCGCGGATCTGCGCCGCGGCCCGCGGCGGCCAGGTGCTGATCTCCCAGGCCACGCAGACCATCGTCGAGGATGAGGAAGCGGGGGAGGAGCAGGGCTTCACCCTGGCCGACGTCGGCGAGTACCGGCTGAAGGACCTGGACCGCCCGGTACGCCTGTTCCAGCTCGTCGCGCCCGGCCTGGACCCGCCGGGCGCCCGGGTCCCTGAACCGGACGCAGCCGGAGTCCACGGCTGGCCGGTCGCGCTGACCAGCTTCGTCGGCCGGGCGGCCCAGGTGGACGAGGTGACCGGGCTGCTCGGTGAGTTCCGGCTGGTGACGGTGATAGGCCCGGGCGGCGCCGGGAAGACCCGGCTGGCCGGGGAGGTGGCCAGGCGGGCCGCGGCGCGGTTCGCCGACGGCGCGTGGCTGGTCGAGCTGGGGCCGGTGCGGGATCCGGCCCAGGTGGCCTCGGTGGTCGCGGCGGCGCTGGGCGTGCGCGAGCAGCCGGACCGGTCGGCCGCCGACGCGCTGGCGCGGGTGCTGGCCAGGCAGCAGCTCCTGCTGGTGCTGGACAACTGCGAGCAGGTGACCGGCGGCGCCGCGGCCCTGTGCGCCGGGCTGCTGGCCGCCGCCGATGACCTGCGGGTGCTCGCGACCAGCCGCGAGCCGCTGCGGGTGGCCGGCGAGGCGCGCTACCGGCTGGCGCCGCTGACCCTACCCGACCTGGATGACCTGGCCGAGGCGGCCCGGGCCGAGGCGGTGGCGCTGTTCGCCGACCGGGCCCGGCAGGCCGACGCGCGGTTCGCGCTGGACGAGCAGACCGGCCCGGCCGTGGCGCGGCTGGTGCGCAGGCTCGACGGAATGCCGCTGGCCATCGAGCTGGCCGCGGCGCGGGTCGAGACGCTCGGGGTGACCCAGTTGCTGGACCGGCTCGACCTGCTCACGGCCGGGGACCGCGCGACGCCCGACCGGCACCGGTCGCTGGCCGCCACCGTGGACTGGAGCTACCAGCTGCTCGATGAGCACGAACGGCGGGTGTTCCGCGCCCTGTCGGTGTTCCCCGGGCCGTTCACGCTAGAGGCCGCCGAGGCGGTGGCCGGGGCGAGCGCAGGCGCGGCGGTGGCCGGGGCGAGCGCGGGCGCGGCGGTGCTGCGCCTGGTCGACTGCTCGCTGCTGATGCCGCCGCGGGACGGCCCCGACGGCCGGTCCCGCTACGCGATGCTGGAGACGCTGCGGATCTACGGGACCGAACTGCTGGCCGCGGCCGGTGAGCAGGACGCGGCCGCCGCCGCGCTGGCGGGATACGCCCTGGACGTGGCCGAACAGTCCGCGGCGGGGCTGCTGACTACGACCGCCGAGCTGGCCGCCCTGCGGCGGCTGGACGCCGAGGACGCCACCACCCGGCAGGCCCTGGCCTGGGCCATGGCGCACGATCACGCCATCGCCCCGCGGCTGGCCGTGGCGCTGGCGCCGTGGTGGCTGCTGCGCGGCCGCGCGGCCGGCGAGGACGAACTGCTGCGCGAGGCCGCCGGTTATGCCGAGACCGGCAGCCAGACCTGGTGCGACGCGCAGTTGTGGCGCGGCCAGACGGCGCTGTACGCCGCCGATCTGGCCGGTGCCCTCGGCCACTTCACCGCGGTCCGCGATGCCCTCGAGGGGCAGGGGCCGTCTCGGATGCTGGTGGAGGCCCTGTGCGGCCGGTCGAGCGTCCTCGCCCCCCAGGGCCGGTTCACCGAGGCGGCCGAGGAAACCGGCCGGGCCCTGACCATGGCCCGGACGCTCGGGTACCTGGTCGGCGAGGCGCTGGCCCTGGGGAACCTGGCCATCACGGCCATAAACGACGGCGATGACGACGGTGCGCTGGAGCTCATCAGGCAGGTGCAGCGGATCCCGGGTGACATTCCGGGCTGGCTGACCCGGGCCTGCGACAACCTGCTGGTCGCCGTGCTCGTCGATACCGGTGACCTGGCGGCCGCCGAGCAGGTCTGCGCCGCCGCGCTGACCCAGTCCCGGGACGCTGGTGACCTGCGGGTCCTGGGCGCATTGCTGACCTTGATGGCGAACCTGGACCTGCGGGCGGGCCGCGTGCAGGACGCCGCCGCGCGCCTGCGGGAGTCCCTCCAGATCACCATGCGGACCGGTATCTGGTTCGAGCTGATCAACGTCTTGTACCACTGCGCGGAGCTGTGCGCCCTGACCGGGCGCCGGTCGCAGGCGCTGACCGTCTGGGCCGCCCACGCCGCGTTCGCGCGCCGCGAAGGGTTCAGGGATGAATCCGACGCCGACCGCCGGCTGGTCTCCGAACGCGAGCTGAGGACGGCGCTCGGACCCGCCGAAGCCGACGCGGCCACCCGGCGCGGCGCCGCGATGAGCACCGCCACCGCCGCCGAGTACGTGCTGCTGCTGACCGCGCCGCCCCAGCTCGCCGCGGCGCCGAGGACGCTGACCGCCCGGGAACGCGAACTGGTCACGCTTGTCGCCCAGGGCCGCACCGACGCTCAGATCGCCGCCCGGCTGGGCATCAGCGTGCGCACGGTCGGCTCGCGTCTGGCCCGCGTCCGCGACAAGACCGGCTGCCGCCGCCGCGCCGACCTCACCGCCCTCGCGCTCCAGATAGGCCTGGTCTAGCGGTTCGCTCGCGGTATCCGCTGACAGACGATGTCAGTGAACGGGACGTAGCGTCCATGAGACGGCGCGGACCGGGGACCGAGAAAGCTGAGGGCAGGCCATGAAGATTGGATTGCTGATCTACCTGGCAAACGATCGCGAAAACAACAGAAAACGTCCTTATAGCGCGATCCGCGAAATCGCCTGCCGGGCGGAGACGGATGGCTTCGATAGCGTATGGCTCGCCGATCATCTCCTCTACCGTGATCCCGGTGAGCCGACGCGGGGGATCTGGGAATCGTGGACCATACTGGCCGCACTGGCCGAAGCGACCCGCCGCGTGGAGCTCGGCACGCTGGTCCTGTGCAATTCGTTCCGCAATCCGGCGGTCCTGGCGAAAATGGCGACCGCCGCCGACGAGGTGAGCGCGGGGCGCCTGATTCTGGGTATCGGCGCCGGGTGGAACGAGCCGGAGTATCAGGCGTTCGGGATGCCCTTTGATCATCGCGTGGGCCGCCTCGAAGAGGCCTTGCAGATCCTCAGGCCGCTGCTGCGTGACGGACATGTCGATTTCGCGGGACAGTATTATCAGGCGCGGAATTGCGACGACGCGCCCCGCGGTCCGCGCCCCGAAGGGCCGCCGTTGATGGTGGGCGGCGAAGGTCCTCGCCTGCTCAGGCTGGCCGCACAGCATGCCGACCTGTGGAATACCGGCTATATGGGCCAGCCTGAGACAATGGCCGGGCCGCTGGCCAGGATCGAGGCCGCCTGCCGTCAGGTCGGCCGCGATCCGGCGACGCTTGGTGTCACGGCGCTCATCGGCCTGTGGTTTCCCGACCTGCAGGCGGACCAGCCGGGATTCTTCGACAAGCCCCTGACCGGAACGGCGCCGCAGCTCGCGGCCGCCATGCGCGGATATGCCGACCTCGGCGTGCGGCACATCATGTTTCAGTGCGTGCCGTATACACCCGAAGCGCGCCGGCGGCTGACCGAGGCCCTCCGCCTCTATCGCGCTGCCGGACCCTAGCCCGCCAGGGCCTCGCGATGATGCGGGCTGTCCCAGTCGGCGGACACAGGCTCGACGTCGATCCGCCAGGGCGCGTCGTTGACGAAGCTGGGCCTGGGCCCCTCGCCGAACCTCCCGAACGTCCCGAAGTCCGTCGTCTCCCGGAACGCCGGGTGCTGGTACAGGTCGCGCGCGTAGCCCCACAGGTTAGGGTAGCTGGTCAGCCGCCGCTCGCTGATCTTGCCCAGCGGGTTGTAGCTCAGATCGAACCGGGCCAGCGTCGGCCACAGCCGAACGTCCGCCTCGGTGATGCCCGCGCCGAACAGGAACCTGCGCCCGGCCAGGCGCGAATCCAGGACCTCCAAGCTGCCGATCAGCAGCTGCCGCAGCCGCTCGTAGTCCTCCTGCGTCGTGGCGCCCGCCACGTTGTAGGTGCCGTTGTTCACCGTCTGGTAGACGCGCTCGTTCAGCGCGTCGATCTCGGCCCGCAGCGCCACGGGGTACAGATCAACCCCCGGATTCGACCACCGCCCGAACTGCGTGCCCAGGTCGATCGTGATGTCGGGGAAGTTGTTGCTGACCACCCGGCTCGTCTGCCGGTCCCACAGAACCGGCACCGACACGTGCCCGTCGTACCCGGGCTCGGTGGCCTCATAGGCCTCGGCCAGGAACCGGAAGCCGTTGACCGGATCGGGCCCGCGCCGTTCCCGGAACGCCCAGCCCCGGCCGTCCCGCACGTCGTCGACGTGGGACAGCGAGACCACACCCTCCAGGCCCATCAGCTTGCGGACGATCGCGGTGCGCTGCGCCCACGGGCAACCCCACGAGATGTACAGGTGGTAGCGGCCGGGCTCGGCCCCGTAGCCACTGCTGCCGTCGGCGGTGATCCGGTCCTGGAACCGGTACCGGGGCCGCTGGAAGGACTGGCCGCGATCGAAACCGCGGCCCGGCCCGTACTCCCCGTACGCCTCGAAGTCGACCGGGCTCGCGTACCGCGGCGCGTCCTGCATCGTCGTCATGCCCACCACTCTAAGCAGAACCTATCCCGGCGTCCCCGAGCGGCGACGGCTCTCTCCCAGACAAAACAAATATTCGCTTAGAGTCGTAACTTGACCGTAAGTAAGATATACTGTTCGTAAGGGGTATTTCTGGATTCTTCCGAACGGGCGGTGGTTCGTGCCCCAGGACCTGTTCTCCAGCCCGCCGGGCGACGACGAGGAGCCCGGCGGCTTCTCGCTGCTGCCCTCAGCCGAGGAGGAGGACGATCCGGGCTTCACCGGGCAGGGCTTGTACGTGTGCCTGCCGCCGGAGCAGTTGACCCTGTCCGGGTTCTGCCAGGGTGGCGCCGCGGACACGATGCGGCCCGGCCCCCTGCTCGGCACCATCGTGGACACCGTCACCGGCGAGGACGGCTCGGGCCTGCCGGGCTGCTCGGGCGACCAGCTGCTGGGCGTCATCTCCGGGGCCCGGCGGCAGCAGGCCCGGGAC
>Ga0070735_10004206_pt1 | contig 12210 bp, 11 predicted proteins | sample Coa_R1_FD_66443 | JGI IMG/M metagenome (GOLD analysis project Ga0070735, IMG submission 66443) | Surface soil microbial communities from Centralia Pennsylvania, which are recovering from an underground coalmine fire - Coalmine... | ecosystem: Environmental > Terrestrial > Soil > Unclassified ... | reverse complement strand
AACTCGGCCGCGCGCGGGGCGAATTCGAAAACGCCTTTGCCGTTCGCCGCCGGATTCATGTAGATGTTCTCGCGCACCGCCAGATTTGCGGCGATGCTTTCCTCGGCGCGCCGGCTCGATACAAAGCCGATCCCGAGCGCCATGGCGTGCGCCGGACTTTCCGGTTCTATGACGGCCCCGTCCAGCGACAAGCGGCCGGACGATCTTTTCATCTGGCCAAAGATCGCGCGGCCGATTGCATGATGGCCGGCGCCGCGCAGGCCGACAAGTCCGAGCGTTTCGCCTGCGGCGACCGAGAAGGAGAGGGGGCCGACGCCTTCCGCGACGACCTCATCAACATAAAGCGCCGTGCGCTGCGAGGCGGGCGCCGGCCTGACAAAGGCGTCGCTCATCGACCGCCCGACAATGACGCGCACGAGATCGTCCGGCGTGGTCTGGCGCGTCGGCGCGGTCGTCATCCGGCGACCGTCGCGAAGCACCGTCACCCGATCGGCGATGCGGAACACTTCGTCCAAGCGATGCGTGACATAGATAATCCCAATGCCGTTGGCGCGAAGGCGCCGTAGAGCGTCGAGCAGGCGTTCGACATCCGCCTCCGGCAGCGCGGCGGTCGGCTCGTCCAGAACGAGAATGTCGGCCCTGATCGCCAGAGCCCGGCCGATCGCGACCAACGAGCGTTCAGCGGCCGGGAGCGAGGAAATTGGCGCGTCTGGATCAAGATCGCTGCCCATGACCGATAAAGCCTGCGCTGCCGCGTCGCGCACTCGCCGCCACGATATGAAGCCGAAGCGCGAGCGAGGGTAGCCGGTCTGAATCGCGACGTTTTCGGCGATCGTCATCCATTCGACGAGGCCAAGGTCCTGATGGATGAACGCGATCGGCAGCGGGTCCTTGCTCGGCGTCGCAACGCGCCCGTCAAATCGGATCTCGCCCGCATCGGCGGCGTAAACGCCGGCGAGAATCTTGATGAGTGTCGACTTGCCAGCGCCGTTCTGGCCGAGCAAGGCGTGAATTTCGCCGCGGCGGACCTGGAAATCGACGCGATCGAGCGCGAGCGTCGCGGTGAATCTCTTGGTCAGCCCATGCGTCGAAAGGAGCGGCGGCGCATGCGCCGGCGGCTGATGCTGATCGCGGTCCATGTTCAAACGCTTTCCGGCGCGAGGTCCGGCGACAGTGAAAGGCTCCGGCGAGCTCGCCGCCGGAGCGCCTCAAAGCCTACTTGATCCCCCAGATTTCGAGATAGTGTTCCTTGTAGTGGTTGCTCGGAATGAACGTATTCTTGTCGCCTCCCTCGGAATGGATATTTTCCTTGGTGACCAGGAAGGGCGGTTGCACGAACCCGCTGGGCGGCTCATCGTGAAAGGCGCGGTTCAACTCGTCGACCGCCTGCCAAGCTTGCAATTCGATCGGTTCGGACACGGTCACGACCTGGTACTGATCGCCCTTGCGGATGCGATCATAGGCCGAGCGATTGCCGTCCGATGCGACCAATTTCATCTTGGCCGGATCGACGCCGCCCGAGCGGAGCACCGGCACGGCGAAGTCCCAGTCGTTGTCGCCGACCGAGGTTGCGTAAAGCGGCAGGCCGAAGCGTTGCACCCAGCTCGTGGTCAATTGCGGCTGACGCTGCGCCGCTTCGGAAGCGGGCGAATTGACGTAATCGAGCACTTTGCAGCCGCCGCATTTTTCGATTTCGTCCTTGGTCGCCATAGATTTGACTTTGGCGATCGCATATTCGTTGTGACTCAAAATGACGGCGCGGGCAGTCCCGTTCGAATCGGCGACCACCCAATCCGCTTCGGCCTTGCCGATCTCACGCGGGTCCTCCTCGATATTGACGAAGAGGTGAAGGTCCGGCTGCGGCCCCGGCAGGCCGGCGGCGTGGAGACCGACGAACTTGATCCCCTGCGCCACCCCGGCCTTGATCGGGTCTTGCAGACTGGCGGCGTCGGCGAAGAGCGCAATCCCGTCAGGTTTCAGCGCGATCGCCTGATTCATGCCCGAGAGCCACGAGGTAGGGCTGCCCTTGCCATCGATGATGGTGACGCTCCAGCCGAGCTTCTCGCCTGCTTCCTTGATATAGACCCCGTAGAGATGGGAAATGTCGTTCTGCTCGTCGCCGGAGAGATAGACGAGTTTCTTGCCCTTTTCCGGTTTTGGCGCCTTGGTCGGCCCCTCCCATTCGGTTTGTGGGCCGGCGTATTTGGCGACGGCGGCTTTGGCGTCGGCGACGACGTCGGCGCGGGCGAGCGGCGCGCATAGCGCCGCGCTCAGGCAAAGAGCGGCGCTGGCGAGAAGGGCGCGGCGCTTGGCGGTCGTTTTCATCGTGGGGTCCTCCCTTTTGATCCGAGCTTTGCTCGGATAGAGCTTCGTTAACCTGTTGATTGGCCTCCGCAGCTTGAACGAACAATGAGCTTGGGCGGCAAGATGATGCTTTCCGGCGCGCCGTTCGGGTATTTGATGCGGCGGAGCAGAAGGTTCGCGGCCTCTTCGCCGATTTGCCGCGCGCCGATCGCGACGGTGGTCAAGGCTGGGCGATTCAGAGCGCCTTCCGGGATATTGTCGAAGCCAATCACGGCGACATCCCGGCCGGGCGTCAGACCGCGATCGGCGAGCCCCAGCATAAGGCCCAAAGCGCAAAGATCATTGTGGCACAGCACTGCCGTCGGAGCGCTCGATTTTTCCCGGAAGAGTTGCGCGGCGGCGGCCGCTCCGTCCTCGCGGGTCGGCAGGCAATTGACGATCGGACCGATCGGCAGGGCGTAGCGCGCCAGGATCTCGCGAAAAGACTCGGTCCGGTCGCGCGCCGGCGAAACGCGCCGCGCGCCGCCGACAAAGGCGATCCGCTTATGGCCGAGCCGGATCAGATGCTCGGCGGCCAAGCTCATGCCCAATCGGAAGTCGGCGCTGACATGATCGGCGGCTTCCCGGCCGAGGCGGCGCAGCATCTGCACGACCGGGACGCCCTGACGCCGCAATTCATCGATGGCGCGAGGCGACGTGCCTTCAGCCGCCGCAAGCAGGATGCCGTCGACTCGGTGTTCGCGCATGCGCGCGATGAAGCGGCTCTGGCGTAAAGGCGATTCTGCGGTGTTGGCGACGAACGCCACCCATCCCGCCCGATCGAGCGCTTCGTCGATCCCTGCGGCGAGCTCGGCGTAGAAGGGATTGGTGATCTCGCAAATGACGAGCCCGACCGTATGCGTGAGCCGGCCGCGCAGATTGGCCGCCGCGCGATGATAGACGTAGCCAAGCGAGTCGATCGACGATTCGATCCGCGCCCTGGTGCTTTCGGCGACAAGCGGGCTTTTCCGCAAGACGAGCGAAACGGTCGCCGGCGAGACCCCGGCATGTCGGGCGATGTCTTTGACGGTCGTCCGCAGGGTCGTCCCCGTTTTAGATCGGTCCAATAGCAGGATTGCGAGATTTCCGGGTAAATGCAACTAAAAAATTAGACCAATCTAATTTTTAAGCAAAGGACGTTTCCAGCGCCTGATGCCTGTTCGAGTAAACCGCTGCGACCCGCATGACGGTCGCTCGGGCCGCCACGCGGACGCGATCCCCGCCGCTGAGCGCCTTTGCTCATTTCACCCGCAAGAGCGAGCCGCTGCTGCTCAGCCGCCAGGGCATCTTCCCGGCGGTGACGCTGTCGTTCAATCTGACGCCCGGCGTCTCACTCGGACAGGCGGTCAGCGTCATCCAGGCCATGAGGGGGCGCCTGCACGTACCGCTGTCGCTGAATAGCGTCGCCGGCGCGCCGGGCGTGACGTTTCGGCCGCGCCCCGTCTTGTCCTGTCTCAAAACGTTTCACAACTGCCCGGTACGGTATTTGCGCCGCTGAGACACGATGCGCAACCGTCACGCCGCCCATCGCCTCAGTCGGCCTGTCGGGTGCGCTCAAGGCGGGGTCTGACTTGACCAATGGCCGGCGAAACAACGTTCAGGCGATGAAATGTGGCGGAGCGCACAGCCGTTTGCGACGAGGCGCGCTAGCGTTCTGTAAATAGGGAGGCGTTCAATGGAGCGAAGTGTAAGAGAGGGATTCGGTCCTGCTGAAGAAAACGCGATCGAAGGGGTAGGGCTGACAATCAGTGAAATGCGGGGGGTGGCGCGCCGCCAATTCGCCGGGTCGCTCGTTGTCGCGCTTTTAATCCTCGCGGTCGCCACGGGCATAGCTCTGCGGTCCAATCGCGTCATCGCGCCGAGTTACCGCGCTGTCCATAGCGCCGCTCAGCAGCCCGTTTTTGTGACGCCGTCGCGTCACGTGATCGCCGCGACCAAGCATGAGATCGAAACGCCGTAGCGGAGGAACGCGCCATGTTTTCCGCCGAGCATTGGTCTGGCGGGTATAAGAGCCATAGAGATGCGATCGCGTTTCTGTTGCTCGCTGCGCTAATCGGAGCTTTGTTTTTCGGCGTGGCCCTATCGGCGTGGATCGCCTGGATGCTTATGTAATTTCAGGGCATCGCACGGCCGTCACGCCGACGCCTAGGTCGATATGCCTCGGACTAGCACAACATCGAACGAGACGTACGTAGAAAAACAACATGTACGTAAGGTTTACAGATAGCCGCGATCGGAGGAGGTTATCCCACGGCAGCAACCTGGCCGGCGTTTCGCGTTCCAGACTTTCAGCGGCATTACGGCAAGTTCGCTCTTTCGACACGGATCATCAACCTTGCTCGCGCTCGCCGGGCGGATGGTTGGATGAGACAAAAAGCTCAATTTCGCAACATTTATAAAAGCATGCTTTGAAGGAGATTTGCTAGCGTTTAAAAGATGTTATGCGATTCTCAAACCATTGTTTCTGGGATCGCTGTGAAAGGCTGAAACGATGCAGGGATCATCGCCTTCGCTCAATATGCAACATCTGCAGCTCGTCGCCCGCCATGTGAAGGCCGATATCGACCGCGTCTCGCTGCAATTGGCCGCGCGGGGCGCGCAGCTTAGAGCCAATGAAATATATTTAGGTCTCGCCGAGGTCGTGCTTCGGGTGTTCATCGATCATGAGGGCTTCGACGAGGAGAAGTTCGTCAAATTTTGCGAACTCTTCAAAGAAGAGTTGGGCAAAGGAATGGCTAAAGCGAAGGCGAGGCATTCATTTCGCAATTGAGACGAATCTCGGTTCGGAGTACGAAGCCGCTCTCAATCGTGATCGTCAGACAAGTCCAAACCCGCGTCATGAAGCTGGGTCTGGATAGCGGCCTTACCGGACTCCTCCATCAAGGCGAGCGCCCAGAGATCGTAGCCAAGGCGCTTGGCGAGCGCCCCAGGAAACCGCCGCCGAAAGATGCCTCCATTTCACCCTCAATCTTATCGTCCTGGAGCGAACGAGACGCCCGCCCCAATCAGGCGGAAACCTCCTCGTTTGCTGAAGGAGCGACCAACTCCGCCACGACTCGCTCGCCTTGCGGAATTCCTGCGGCTTGCGAGGTGCAATTTGTGAGGGTTTTCCTCCTTAACTCCGGGGCGTCAGGGGTATAGATCGAGGCGAGCCATCCGGACGCCGATCGGCGGCTTATGTTTGCGGACAGCGCAGGAAGGCGGAACGCCGCCGCCTTTGCAGGCTCGCGCTTGAAGCATGGCGCATTTCAGATGACGCTCCTTTGGATCGCGACCTCGTCGGACCCGCTGGCGTTGCGGGGGCGCGTCCAGATCGGCGGCTTGATGAGGCCATCGGTCTCGCCCCGCCATGCCGGGTCGGCTTTGGCTTGACCCTGCCGTCTTGACAAACCATCATCCCCGGGCCGGCCGCCGGCCGGACTGCCGACCTTGAGCGACCCACCTCTTCCCTTTCAAACGGAGTGGATGATCGGCGTTAGATTGCGCGAACGAGCTTGACGGATGGCGGAGAAGAGGCACGTCGCGGTCGTCGTCGAGACGTCCAACAGCTATGCTCGAGGCATTCTGCGCGGGATTCATGATTATGCTCGGACGCGCGGTTGGACCCTCTACCTCACCGAGCACGGTCGCCATGAGATCGACGAATCCTTCTCCGGCCAGTGGCGGTTCGACGGGGTCATTGCGCGAATCGAAACGGACGCAATGGCGAGGATCATTGCGGCGATGGGCGTGCCGACAGTCGATGTGAGCGCCGCCCGCCTCATCGAAGGCATCCCTTATGTCGAGACCGACGACGAGGCGATCACGCGCCTGGCCCTGGACCACCTCAGAGATTGCGGCCTGCAGAACGTCGCCTTCTTCGGCGACCCGTTCTACAAGTGGTCCGTCTGGCGGCAGCAGAGCTTCGAGCGAATTCTGGGCCGTCCGGACATTCTGCGATCGAGGATATTCAATCTTCCAGCCCGCAAGGAGCCGCGGGTCCGATGGTGGACGCTCCGCGAATCCATCCGCGACTGGCTCGCGAGCCTGCCCAAGCCCGTCGGCGTGTTCGCCTGCTATGACGGATGCGGTCAACAACTGCTGGAGATCTGCCGCTATTTCGATTTCAAGGTTCCCGAGGACATCGCCGTCGTCGGCGTGGATAATGACGAGCTTCTCTGCGAGCTCGCGACGCCCAGCATGTCGAGCGCCATTCCCAACACGTTCAAAACCGGCGCCTGCGCCGCCGAAATTCTGGACCGCATGATGCAAGGGGAGGATATCCCCGGACGGAAATATTCAATCGAACCGCTCGGGGTGCGCAAGCGCGTCTCGACAGACGTCCTGGCCGTCGAGGATCATCATGTGGCGGCGGCGATCGCCTTCATTCGGCAGAAGGCGCACGAGAATATCCGCGTCGAGGACGTCTTGCGCAGCGTGCCTCTTTCGCGGCGTGTTCTCGAGGCCCGGTTCCGGCGTGCGCTCAACCGCACGCCGCATGAGGAGATTTTGCGCACGAGGACGAACGCCGTGCGGCAGCTCCTCCTGGAGACGGACATGTCTCTGTCGGACATCAGCGAAGCGCTCGGGATTGACCATCCCGAATATCTGAGCGCATTCTTCAAGAAGCAGACCGGCCTCACGCCGAGGGAATATCGGGACCAGGTCCGGGGACGCGCTCTCCTCCGGATTTCGGGCTGAACGGGAAAATTTCTACATATTTTCGCGTATTTGCTCATGGTCATTTTTCCCGGGCGGCCCGATATTCTGCCCATAATCGAACGGGGAAACACCATGGAACGGGCGCGAGTCGGCCTCATTGGCCTCGGATTCGGTTCTGAGTTCATTCCGATCTATCAGGCGCATCCGAAAGCGGAAGTTGCCGCCATATGCCAGCGGACGAAGAGCAGGCTGGATGAGGTGGGCGAACGGTTCGGCGTCGCCAGGCGATATACCGATTTCCGCGCCGTCTTGGCCGATACGAACGTCGATTTCGTCCACATCAACAGCCCGATTCCCGATCATGCGCCGCAGACGATCGCGGCGCTGAAAGCCGGGAAGCACGTCATGTGCACGGTGCCCATGGCGACGACTTTAGCCGAGGCCAAAGAGATCGTCGGATTGGTTCGCGAGACCGGCCTGAAATACATGATGGCCGAAACGGTCGTCTACAGCCGGGAATACCTGTTCGTCAAAGAGCTCTATGACAAGGGCGAGCTCGGAAAGATCCAGTACTTGCAGGCGTCCCACCCGCAGGACATGGAAGGCTGGCCGGACTATTGGAAAGACATGGTCCCGATGCACTATGCGACCCATGTCGTGAGCCCGCTCCTGGCGCTGGTCAATGGCATGGCGGATTATGTCAGCTGCTTCGGCTCCGGGACGATCAACGAGGAATGCGCGCGCCGATCCGGCTCGAAGTTCGCGGTCGAGTCGTGCCATATTAAGATCAAGGACTCGGATCTTGCGGCCCACATTTGGCGCTTCCTTTGGGACACCGCAAGACAATATCGCGAGAGCGTCGACGTCTACGGCTCGAAGAAATCGTTCGAGTGGCAGCTTGTCGCCGACGAGAATCCCGTGCTCCATACCGCCAAGAGGCCGGAACATGAGATCGCCGAGCGCGTCGAGGTCCCGGACTACGCGCATCTTCTGCCCGAGCCGATCCGCAAGTTCACGCGCGGGATCGTCGACGAAGATCATCTCTCGTTCATTCAGGGCGGCGGCCATGGCGGTTCGCATCCGCATCTCGTCAACGAGTTCGTCTCCGCGCTTGTGGAGGACCGCGACCCCTTCCCCAATGTGGAGCAGTCCGCGAACTGGACCTGCGTCGGCATCTGCGCTCACCAGTCGGCGCTCAAGGGCGGGGAGATCGTCAAGCTGCCTGATTTCCTGGCGCGCTGACGCGCGTTTTCCCAGCCTTCGTCCGCCGAGCGGGTGAAGCGAGTAAAGCATGGACGAAATTCTTCGCCTATCGCATGTGTCGAAAACCTTTCCGGGCGTGAGAGCGCTGAACGATATTTCGTTCGATCTCAAGCGCGGCGAGGTCCATTGCCTCTGCGGCGAGAACGGCGCGGGCAAATCGACGCTCATCAAGATTCTCTCGGGCGCGTATCAACCCGACGAGGGCGGCCAGATATTTTTCAACGGGAAAGAGGCGTCGCTGAACCCGCGCTCGGCGCTGCGCATGGGCATCCATACGATTTATCAGGAGCACATCGTCTTCAACGACCTGGACGTCGTGGAGAATATCTTTGCCGGCTCGGAGATCGTGCGAAATGGGCTGATGCAGCGAAAGGAGATGCGGCGTCAAACCGAGAGAGTCCTCAAATATCTGAAGAGCGAAATTCCGCCCGACGCGCGAATGCGCAATCTGACGAGCGGACAGCAGAAGATCGTCGAAATCGCGAAGGCGCTCATTTCGCGCAGCAATGTCATTATTCTCGATGAGCCGACGGCGTCGTTCTCCTCCAACGAAATCGAAACGGTCCTCGACGTCGTCAAAAGGGTCAAGCAAGACGGGGTCGGGGTGATCTACATATCCCATCACCTGGACGAAGTGTTCGCCGTCGGCGACCGCGCGACTGTTCTGCGCGACGGCCACGTGGTTGGCGCCTACGCAGTCAAAGACCTTTCCAAGACGGTCCTCATCAAAGACATGGTCGGAAGAGACCCGTCGACCTTCTACAAGCGCGAACGCGTCAAAACCGGCGAAGTCATTCTGGACGTGAGGAACGTCAGCGGCAACGGCGCGCGCAATATCTCATTCGAGCTCCGCCGCGGCGAAATCCTCGGAATCGCCGGCATGGTCGGCTCCGGACGATCGGAGCTGATGGAGGCGCTGTTCGGCGGCGCGCCGCTGGTCTATGGCGAAATCGCGATCAAGGGCCGCGTGGTCAAGCAATCATCGCCGAAGAGCGCGATTCGAAACAAAATGTGCTTCATCACCGAGGACCGCCAGAGCACAGGATTGTTTCTGCCGAAGACGATCGCCGAAAATATCGCCGTGGCGAAGATGGCGACCACGCGCGGCATCGTGGTGCGGCCGTCCGACGAGGTCGCCACGGCCGAGACTTTCATCAAGCTCCTGAACATCAAGGCGCCGAGCGCGCACACGCGCGTGGTCAATCTCTCCGGCGGAAACCAGCAGAAAGTCGTCCTCGGCAAGTGGTTCAACACCGGCGGCGAGATTTACATTTTCGACGAGCCGTCGCACGGAATCGACGTCGGCGCCAAACAGGAAATCTACAAGACGATGGTCGACTTGCTGAAGGCGGGCAAAGCGATCGTCATGGTGTCCTCCGACATGCCGGAGGTGATCTCGATGAGCGACCGCGTGATCGTCTTCAGGCGAGGCGAGATAGCGGGCGAACTGGCCGGCGATGCGATAACCGAGGAGAACATCCTCACCCTTTCCATAGGAGACCGCGAACAGTGAGCACGCCGGATTCTCGCGGCGCGGCGCCGCCCGCCAAAGAGTCGCTGTTCAAGCGATACGAGAACCTCACGGTGCTCTCGATTTTCTTGAGCTTCGTCGTCGTCGTCGTCGTCATCCAGTTGATCTCGACCGGCGGCTCGCGCTTCCCGACCTTTATCAGCCCGGTCAACATCGTGAACATCCTCCAGCAGGTCGCCGTGCCGGGAACCGTCGCGATCAGCATGACGATGGTGATGGTCTCGGGCGGGATCGATCTCTCGGTCGGCATGCTCGCCTCTCTGGTCTCGATCGTCGTGGCGCTCGGCATCTCCCAATGGCGGCTCGGCGTGTGGCCGTCGATCGGGCTCGGCGTCGGGTCGGCGGTCGTTCTGGAGACGATCCTCGGGCTGATCATTTCGCGCACGCGCATCGAGCCGTTCATCATCACGCTCGGCGGCATGATCTCGTTCCAGGGAATTGCGCTGCTTCTCTGCAATTCGCGAGAGGTCGTGATGCAGGGCGAACTCAACTTCCTCACCGCCAACCTCGCCGGCGGCGCCCGCGATCCCGTCACGGGTCTAATCCTGAGAATACCGCCTTACGTCGTGTCTTTTTTCGTTATCGCGCTGATCGGCGGCCTGGTTCTGGCTTACACGAGGTACGGCAGGCGAATCTACGCCGTGGGCACGAATCCCCGCGCCGCCTTTCTCGCCGGCATCGACGTCAGAAACATGCGTCTCTCCGTTTACATGATCCAGGGCCTGCTTGTCGGGATTGGCGCGACGATGCTTCTGGCGCGCATCAACACCGGAATCATAACGCTGGGCCAGGGTCTGGAGATCGATACGATCGCCATGGTCGTCATCGGCGGCACGGCGCTCAGCGGCGGCAAGGGGAACATCGTCGGGACTTTGATCGGCGTCCTCTTCCTCGGCTCGATCGCCAACGCGATGAACTTGCTGCGGCTGCCCTCGGAAGTCCAGTTTCTCGCCAAGGGCGTCATCGTGATCGTCGCTGTTTCGGCGGGGGACATCTCCTCGCAAATTTCGGATTTCCGAGCCCTCAGACGCGAGCGGATGCGGGCGCACGATCTGGCGATGGCGGCCAAGAAAGGGGGAAAGCAGGCGCAAGGAGCGGTGCAAGCGGATTTTCAGGACTCATCCGTCTGAAGTCTTTTAGGCGGCGAGCAGCAGAAAAAGCAAGGGAGTGGAAAAATGAAGGGAACGAAATTCAAGCTCATCGGTCTCATCGCGCTCGGCGCAATGGCCTTTGCGTCCGCCGGTCCAGCCTCGGCGGCGGGCAAATCCAAGACGATCGGCTACTACATGGACGCGTCCGACGACTTCTACAAAGCGGGCTTCGAGGTCTTCAAGACCCTGGCGCAGCGCGAAGGCTGGACGGTCCTTGACGTTGTCGGGCAGGGAACGGCGCCGGAGCAGATCTCCGCGGTCGAGAACTTCATCACGCAAGGCGTGGACGCGCTTCTCGTCGTTCAGAACTCGCCGCAGACGTCGTCGCAGACCTTGAAGCTCGCCAAGGCAGCGGGGATTCCTGAGTTCCACCTGACGCATAATCCGCCGAATGAACCGGGTCTCGCCGGTTTCTCCGGATACGATTGGGTCGGCTGCGGCGTGATGGCCGGGGAATCGGCCCTCAAGCACAATGTGAAGCGGCTGATCATGATCGAGGGCAAGCTCGGCCAAGGCACGGCGGCGGGCCAGAGCGAAGGTTTCCTGAAGGCGTATAAGGACGCCGGGAAGGACATCGGCAATCTGACCGAGAGCGTCGGCGTCAAGGGCGCCGGGGGTAAGGACCTTCAGGTCGTGTTCTGGGGCTCAGGCGGCTGGTTCGCCGATCCCGCCAAGAAGGCGATGCAGGACGCGATCACCAGCCTCGGGCCGGACGGGTTCGACGGCGCCTATGTTCACAACGACGAGATGATGGCGGGCGCGCTGCAGGCGATTCAGGAAGCCGGTCTCGATCCGAGCAAATATTGGCTCGGCTCGTGCAACGGCAAGGAGAAGTCCTGGGCGTGGGTGAAGAACGGGATCACGACCATGGACGTGAACGAGACGCCGACGCTGGAGGCCGATTCCGCCTACCAGCAGATCAAGGCGTATTTCGCCCATCAGCCATACAAGAAGGCGATCTTCAACCCGCTCGTTCCGTTCGACAAGAGCAACATCAATGTCGACAAGCTGGTTCCCTATAACCATGATGACTACATGAAAAAGCGGGACGCGAACGCCTTCGACCACGACATCAACGATCCGGCCTTCCGCGCAAATCCGGCTTATTGAGCGTCGACGTGTAGGAGGCTGCCCCTGGCGGCCTCCTATTCGCGTGTTGCAGGATCGGCGGCCGGCTGCGCCCATCCGAATCAGGAAACGGCCAATCGACGAGAAGAAAGGTCTGGCGCGCTAAGCAGCGAGCGGAGCGTACATCCCGTCGCGATGCAGCCTTGACGGATT
>Ga0070735_10004205_pt1 | contig 12212 bp, 10 predicted proteins | sample Coa_R1_FD_66443 | JGI IMG/M metagenome (GOLD analysis project Ga0070735, IMG submission 66443) | Surface soil microbial communities from Centralia Pennsylvania, which are recovering from an underground coalmine fire - Coalmine... | ecosystem: Environmental > Terrestrial > Soil > Unclassified ... | reverse complement strand
CATGCGCGTCGCCGTTGCGATCAAGCGCGGCGAGCAATTCATGGAGGTCGCCGAGTATCTCGAGGCCCTGAATGAATACAAGAAGGCGCTGGACGTGAAGCGCAACAGCTCCCTGGCGCATTATCGAACTGCCGAAGCCTACTTCAAGCAGGGGAATTATCAGGCCGCCGCCAACGAGTTCCGTGAGGCGCTGTCGGGGGACCTGGATCCCAAGTGGACCGAAGTGTGGTCGCACATCAACCTGGGAATGATCTACGACATCACCGACCAGCGGGAACGCGCAGTGAACGAATACAAGCTCGCGCAGCGCACCAAGGACGACACCCAGGGCGCGCTGGAAGAAGCCCAGAAGTACATCAACGCGAAGTACGAGCGCCCGCGGAATACAAATAACTAAGGGTCGGCCTTTTAAGACTGCAGCCGGGCTTCCGCTCGACTTTTTTCTTCCGAACGATTTGCCGTTAGTGGCCCTGAGCTTCGAGGAATCTTTCAGCTTCGATCGCGGCCATACAGCCGGCGCCGGACGCCGTGATGGCCTGGCGATACACTCGGTCCTGGACATCGCCGGCGTGGAAAACGCCAGGGATGTTGGTGCGCGCGCCCCCGTGCGACACGATGTAGCCGTCCGCATCGAGGTCGATCTGCCCGACGAACGGCTTGGTGTTGGGGATGTGTCCGATGGCCACGAAGAAGCCGCTGACATCCTGCTCCCAGATCTTGCCGGTTTTCAGGTCGTGCAGCTTGACGCTGGTGACCGTGTTCTTGCTGACGTCGTTGATATCCTCGACCACCGTGTTCGGAAGCCACTTGATTTTGGGATTGGCGCGTGCGCGATCGAGCATGATCTTAGAGGCGCGAAATTCCTCGCGGCGGTGGACCACGGTGATCTCGGCCCCGAAGCGCGTCAAAAAGTTAGCCTCTTCCATGGCGGAATCGCCGCCGCCGATGACCATTATTTTGCCGCCGCGATGAAACGCCCCGTCGCACGTCGCACACGAAGAGACGCCATGGCCGATCAGCTTCTGTTCGTTCGGCAGGCCCAGCCAGCGGGCCGAAGCGCCTGAAGCGATGATCAGCGAGCGCGCCTCGATCCAAGTGCCATCCACGTTGATCCTGAACGGCTGCTTGGAAAGGTCGGCTTCCGCCACGGTGCCCCACATATATTCGGCTCCGAAGCGCTCCGCCTGCTTCTTCATGTTCTCCACCAGTTCGGGACCGTTGATGCCCTCCGGGAAGCCCGGAAAATTCTCGACGTCGGTGGTGACCGAAAGCTGGCCGCCCGGCTCGTGGCCGATGATCACCAAAGGTTTCAGGCCGGCTCGAGCGGTATAAATCGCGGCTGTGTTTCCGGCGCACCCGGAGCCCAGAATGATTACGTTGTGCATCAGGTTTATGGTAACAAGCGGTGTATCCGCTCTAAGTTAGATGTGGCGGGCGCCCAAAGGACTCACCGTAGCTGCTGCAGGCTCTTCTTGCTTGGCGGGCAAGGGCATCTTCCGCAGCGCCATCGCGATGAAAGCAGCGCATAGCGCCAGCACGGCGCTACCGTAAAACACCGCATTCCAGGATCCTGTGCGTTCAAAAAGCAACGCGGCGATCCCGCCCCCCACGATAGATGCGACGCCTTTCGTACTGTACATGAAGCTGTAGTTGGAGCTCGCGTTTTTCGCGCCGAAGAAATCGGCGGTCACGGAGGGGAATATCGAGTACACCTCGCCCCAGGTGAAGAACACCAGCGCCAGAGAAATAATGAACAGTGGCCCCGAAAGCTTCCCGATGGTCAGTACGCTCGCCAGACACAGCGATTGCAGCAGGAATGCGATCACCATGGTTCGTTCGCGGCCGAGATGGTCGGAAACCCAACCCCAGAAGAAACGTCCTGCTCCGTTCGCGACAGCGTTAAGGGAGAGCGCGGTGGTGATGAAGGCGCTGCCGATCCCCAGACTCTTTCCCACCGCCGAGGCGTTCGCGGTGACCATCAGCCCGCCGATGCCCATCATCAGCATGGCCAGGTAGAGCACGTAGAACTGCCGCGTCTGGAGCATCTCGACCGAGTTGAAGTTATGACCGTGGCTGCGAGCTTTGGGTTTCGCTATCGTGGCGGCCACCGCGGGCGGGATGCCCGCTCCGCCCACGACCTGAGCGGCTATTATGATCAGCAGTCCCTGGAATATGCCCGTGTACAGGAAAGCCGCCCGATAATCCTGAATCCGGATGATGTACGACATCACCGGAATAAACAGGCTGGCGCCGGCGCCGAATCCGGCTGCGATAGTTCCGGAGGCCAAGCCGCGCTTATCGGGGAACCATTTCAACGCGACACCGATGCAGCCGCAGTAGACCATGGCTGCGCCGAGTCCCGCGAGCGCGTAGGAAGCGTACAACATGGTGAGCGTCGGCGCTTGTCCCAATCCGGCCCAGCCGACGCCGCAGAAGACACCGGCGATAGTCATCAGCAGGCGCGGACCGCGTTTATCGATCATCCAACCGCACAGAGACATGGCCCAGGTCTCGAGCGCGATGAACAGGGTCCAGCCCCACTGCACTTCGGATAGCTTCCAGCCAGTAGCCTTAGTGAGCGGCCCCGTGAACAGCGTCCAACCGTACTGCAGGTTGGCGATCATGATCATCGCGGTGACGGCCGCGCCCAAACGAATCCAGCGGTTCACGGTCTTGCTCTCCTAGCGTTCGACGACGGTATCTTTAGAAGCTCTGTACAAGGATACACGCAAGCCAATCCTGATATTCTGCGGCACATGGCTGAACCGATTCGCGCATACAGTCAAGGCTGTATATGGGTCGACCTCAAATTCGAGCGCTGCGATCAGATCATGGAAACCCGCGATAGGGCCGTGCTGGACGAGCGGATCCCGAAGTGGAGCGACTTAGTGGATTTCGAGTTGCATTCCGTGGACACGTTGAAGGAAGCGGCTGCGGCGATTGCGCCGCGGCTATAGGATCAAGCGCCGAGCTGTGCACCTGTCGCAATCCCGCCGGACTGCGCGATCTCGCCGCCACTCACCTTCTTGCCGTCTTCGAACTTCGCCCGCAGCACTTCAATCGTGCCGCCTTGAGCCGTCACCTTAAAGCTCTGTGCCGTCACGTTGGTAACTTCGCCGATCTTTCCGGGCACGTCGGCGAAACGACGAAAAAGCGCTTTGCGCGCGTCGAATACCTGGAGCTTCTTGCCGTTGAAGGTCGTCCAAGCTCCCGGCGCTGGATTGCATCCGCGAATCAGGTTGTAAACGTGGTCGATGGGTTTGGCCCAGTCGATTTTAGCTTCCGCCGCGCGGCACCAGCCTTCATAGCTGGCGCGTGATTCGTCCTGAACGGTCTCCGTGTGTTTCCCGCCTAAGACCAGGTCAGCAGCTTCGAGCATCGCCTGGACGCCCATCGGGAACAGGTGATCGAAATAGACCGTCCCCAGCGTGTCATCGGGATTGATCGGAGTCTTCTTCTGGAGAACCACTGCTCCTTCGTCCAGTCCGTCCGACGGGCGGAAGATGGTCAGACCGGTTTCCGTATCGCCTTTGATGATCGGCCAGTTGATCGAACTCGGGCCGCGATATTTCGGCAGCAGCGACGGATGATACTGGATCGTGCCGTGTTTCGGGATCTTAACGAATTCCTGCGGCGCGAATTGGAGCACGAACGCCATGATTCCGATATCTGCGCCAGTTTCCTGCATGGCCTTCGCGGCTTCCGGATCCCGCAGCGACTTGAACTGATGGACCTTCAATCCTTTTTCCTGCGCCGCCGCCCTCAGGGCATCGGGCCTGGCGCCCTCTTTCTCAGGCGCACAAAACACTGCCCCGACTTGGTCGCCGCGAGAGAGAAACGCTTCGAGCACGGCCTTGCCGAAATCCTGCTGCCCGATGATGGCAATCTTCATTTTGCTTTCGGCGGCAGCGAAAATGCACCGGCTGCCTTCTTGGTCGCGATATCCGAATCGCTTAATCCGAGCACTTGTTTCAGGATCTCGTCCGTATGCTCACCCAACGTCGGCGACCGCTCGATCTTCGCGGGCGACGCCGAAAGCTTGATCGGCATGCCGATGTTGAACCACTTGCCACGCTGCGGATGGTCGAGCTCGACATACATGTCGCGCCCCTTCACGTGTACGTCGTTGGCCAGGTCCTCGGTCGACATGATCGGGCCGCAGGGGACATCGAGGTCGTTCAAGATCACCATGAACTCGCGCTTGGTGTACTTCGATGCGAACTGTTCCAGCAGCTTCCAAACGTCGTTCTGGTTCTTGCGGCGATCGCCAATCTTGAGATAGCGCGGATCGGTTGCCAGATCGGGTTGGCCCACCTCGGGTCCGATACGCTTGGCGAGCCCGTCCCAGACGGCTTCCTGCACCACCACATAGATGTAGTCATTGGGACCGCCGGGCTTGCACTTGATCGCGTTGCCGAGCTGGCCGCCGCCTGAATCGTTCCCAGCGCGAGGCGTAGTCGTCAGTCCCTTGGTCGCCACCGAATATTCCGATAGTTCCTGGCGAGTGAGCCGCTGATGATCGCGCCACTTCACTCGGCACAGGTTCATCACTCCGTCCATCATGGCTACTTCCACGTACTGCCCTTCGCCAGTGCGATCGCGTTGATGCAGTGCGGCCAGCAGTCCTATTGCCAGATGTAAGCCAGTTCCAGAATCGCCGATCTGCGCGCCGGTGACGTACGGCGGACCTTCGGGTATTCCTGTGGTGCTCATCGCGCCGCCCATCGCCTGCGCGACGTTCTCGTACGCCTTGAAGTCGGCATACGGGCCGGAGGAGCCGAAGCCCTTGATCGATCCCATCACCACGCGCGGATTGATTTCGTGGACTTTCTCCCACGGAAATCCGAGCCGGTCGAGCACGCCGGGCCCGAAATTCTCCATGATGATGTCGCTCTTCTTCAGCAGCTCGACGAAGACCGCCTTGCCGTCGGGCGACTTCATATTGACTGTGATCGAGCGCTTGTTGCAGTTCAGCATAGTGAAATACAGGCTGTCCGCATTGGGCACGTCGCGCAGCTGGCCGCGTGTCGCGTCGCCGGCGGGCGACTCGAGCTTGATCACGTCCGCCCCCAACCACGCCAGCAGTTGCGAGCAGGTCGGCCCCGCCTGCACGTGCGTCATGTCCAGGATGCGGACTCCCTTGAGTGCTTCCATCTATGTGTAAAATCTCCTTCGTCGACTCAAAATATTACTTGTACATGGTCTGATTCGAGGTGCCTGACGAATAGACATCGCGATTGATCACGACATCCACCAGCGCCGGCAACCCGGAATCGCGAGCCTTTTCCAAAGCCGGACGAATGTCTTCGGGCTTGGTCACGCGAATACCGAAACCACCCATCGCCTGCGCCAGGTGGTCGAAGCGCACGTCGCCGACCACGTTGCCGATATCGCCGCGGCCGGGATACTTGCGCTCCTGCCCAAATCGGATCTGGTTCCACGATGAGTTGTTGCCGATCACGCCCACAAACGGCAGCTTGCGATGCACCATGGTGATGAAATCGAAACCTGTCAGTGTGAACGAGCAATCGCCGTACAGCACGACCACGTCGCGCTTGGGCTGCGCGAGCTTCGAAGCCATCGCGAAACCTGTTCCTACCCCCAGGGTGCCAAGTGGTCCAGGATCCATCCATCCGCCCGGTTTATGCGGCCGCACGATGGAGCCCGAGAATGTGACGATGTCGCCCCCGTCGCCAATGTAAACCGTGTCCTCCTGGAGGAACTCGTTGATCTCGTGGCACAGGCGCACGGGATGGATCGGAACCTCATTGGCCGCGATGATCTTGTCGTTCTTGCCCTGCGCCTTGGCTTCGTCTTCGCGCAGCATTTGGATGAACGGATCGTGCTTCCTGGCAACATCGCCGGGAGACGCTTCACACATCGCGTTCACGATGGTGCGCAGATTGCCGACCAAGCCGAAATCGAAGTCGCGATTGTTGCCGACGTTCTTGTAATCCATGTCCATGATCACGATCTTGGCTTTTGGATTGAGGCGGCGGCCGTAGCCCATGCGGAAATCGAGCGGCGTACCCGCCAGAAGGATCACATCGGCGTTGTCGAATGCGGTCTTGCGAGAGGGCATGAACGCATGGGAATGATTGCGCGGCAGCGTGCCGCGAGCCGACCCGTTCACGTAAATCGGGATGTTGAAATGCTTGGAGAATCGGTCGATCGCATCATGCGCGCGGCAGGTTCGTGCCTGCGTGCCGAATAACGCCACCGGGCGCTCCGCTTTTGCCAGTAAGTCCGCAACCTGCTCGACGATCTTGGGATCACCGATGAAATCCGGCGCTCCGCCATCAGATCCTTTCACGCGATAGTTCTTGGGATAACGAACCTTGGACGCTTCCACTTTGCCGTCCATCACGTCGTGCGGGATTTCGAGGAACCCGGGCCCGGGGGCTCCGTTATACATTTCCCGGAAAGCGATGCCCATCATCTCCGCAGTGCGCTCGGTGGTCATTACCAGCGACGCGAACTTGCTGATGGGCGTCATCATTTCGGTGTGACGCAGTTCCTGCAGTCCGCCCATGCGATATTGCTTCAACGGCGAGTTACCGCCGATCAGCAGCATCGGGCTCTCGGCGCGGTAAGCGTTCGCCATGCCAGTCACCGCATCGGTGGTGCCTGGACCAGCAGTCACGACCGCACAGCCCAGTCCCGTGATGCGCGCATAAGCGTCGGCGGCGTGCGCGGCTACCTGCTCGTGGCGAACATCGACGATTTCGATGCCTTCGTCGATACACCCGTTATAAATGTCGACAATATGCCCGCCGGAAATGGTGAAGATATGCTGGATGCCTTCCTGCTTGAGCATCTTGGCGACGATCTGGCCAGCCGAAATCATCTCGGGCGCGGCATCGGCTTTCACGTCGTTTTTCACGTCGTTGACGGGTTGAGTAGCGGTTTCCATAGATCTTCTCCTGAATGCCATCTCCAGAATGTTGGGGGCAACCGACGATGTTAACAAATTCCTGGAAAGCGCTGCCTCTTGCAGCGTCAAACACCTGATGTTTCAGGGGTTGTTAATGGCTCGCGTTGGCGAGTTCGCGATACCGGTACGCCGCAGTGCTCGCGCCCGCCGCGACCTCGGTTTCCATTAGGTAGCGAAGCGGCGCTGAAGGATCGATGCGCTGCACCACTTGCGCCAGACCACTGAGCATTGCGATTTCGGCGGGCGTCATGATCCTGCTAAGGAGTACGCCGAATCCTTTGACGATCACAAACGGCCGCGCCGTCCCGCCCGGAGTACCTACCGCGTGAAATAACTCCGGCGTGCGTGCGTCCGAGAACATCGCCTGACACGGATAAAGAAAGCCTCCTGCCAGGATGTTCCTTGACACCGGATCCGTTGCCAGCGTGTGTATGGTATCGTCATCGGGCAAGTTCCAGGAAGAGTCTCCCGCGAGTTCCGTGAGCCGGGAATGGTCCGCCGGATGAGACTCGCGCGGCGGAATCGCCAGTCGCGCCTCAACCTCTGCCAGGAGATCTTCGACTGCCCGGCAACCGTCGCCGCCTAACACCAGCCCGTGGTTTCCCAGCACCAGCACGTCGGAATCGGGACGCGCCGATAGAACTCTTTGAATTTCCCGGGCCAGCGGCAGGCCCGATGCCACATACGGAATCCACTGCCAGCGCAAGCCGTCCAGTCGGGTCTCTAACTGACCCGCCGCATCTTCACGAACCGCCCAGGCGATGGTGTTAATGGAGTGCACGTGCAGGACCACGCGGTGCGGCATTGTAACGTGCATGGCGGTCTCGATGGATGCGTTCGGATAAAGTTCTGCCGGATCGATATTCTGCCAGATGCTCGCGCGGACTCCCGCCATATCAAGCGGGATCAGGATCTTCCCGCCCGTAGCGTCAGCCAGCCACTTGCCCGATGCTTTGATCCACAGCGCGCCGTCGAGCTTCAGGGAAATGTTTCCGGTGCTGGCCTGCGTGAGCAGCGGATTGCGGCCCACCCGTCCCGCCAAGTCCAGCAGCGGGCCCAGGTCGCCGCTCATCCCAACGCTCTTCATCATCTCTGTCCATTCTCTTCAGGCTCTCGGCGGCTCTCACGCCCTACGGCACCCGCTCTTAGCGCAGAACTCTCAGCCTTTCTGGAATCGGCGGCATTTCCTGGGTCCGCTTCGCCCGCATCTGCCCGATTCTTACCGAAGCTTTAAAGATCGCCCCCACCGGAATGAATCCTAGCAGTTTATGCGCTGCGACGGCTGCAAGTCCCATGGAGGCGATACAGCCGCAGGAAGCGCAGTCCGGTTTGCCCCCGAACTGGCAAGGAACGATCTTGGTTTCCAGGTCGGCGGAAAGCGTCTGCGTAGTGAGCGCGAACACGCATTCCTTGGGGCTATGAGGCGGCCTGGCGAACTGCCGGATCAACCCTTCCGGCATGTCCAGCTTGGGGAATCGCGTTCGTAGTTCCAGCATGTCCGCGATCGCCTGCCGGCGCTCGTGCGGTTCCAGGATTTCCGGGAGCTGATCGCCCACCTGCGGCGTGAACAGGCTGAACCAGATTCCGCGGATTTCGTCCCGGGGATGCCAGAACTCCAGGAATTCCCGCAAGTAACCCGGCCGCTTCATCATCTGGCCGGTGATTGTGCAGTGGATCGTGATTTTGTTGCCCTCGATATTCTTGAGGATCCGGTCATACGTCGCAGGGGCGCGCCGGACATCGTGCTCGGGCTGCAGGCCGTCGATCGAAACCACTATCGTCAGGTTGCGAAGCGTCGCCCAAGACGCTGCCGGAGACCGGAAGGCGCTGGTCACAATCTGAACGTGAATGCCCCGGTCGAGCAGAAGGGGAACCATGGTTTCGAGCTCGCGATACCGGACCAGAGGGTCGCCTCCCACCAGCGACAGGTGCAGGGGCCTGAAGTGATCGGCCACCTCCAGCACGCCGTCAATGAGTTCCTGCCCCTTGCGGTCGCGAAGAGCGCGCAGCGTGACACCGCCGCCGAGATGCCCTTCCTCGTATGCGTAGCAGCCCGGACAGCGCAGCGGACACTCGCGCGTGATTTCGATCGAAAGAGAGGGTCGCTCCCCTTTCAAAATCCTGCCCCAGGCCTTCACAACGTCCGAAGTTTTCACGTTGTTCCTTTCTAAGTCCGGGAAACTCTTCGGCAAAGCCGCTTAATGCAGGGACCGTCGCTCAGGCTCAATCGTTTCAAAAGTTCTGACGAGAGGATCTGGGCTTTGAATTTGCTGATCTTATTCGTAGCGTAAAGCTTCGATTGGATTGATCCGGGAGGCCTTTACCGCGGGATACACGCCGAACAGCACACCCACCGCCACTGAAACTCCGAACGCCACAACCACTGACACCGTCGTCACAATAGTCTTCCACTCGGCCGTGCGCGCGATCAGCCACGCGAGGAAGAACCCGAACCCGATCCCCAGCAGTCCTCCGCCCGCCGAAATCAGGACCGATTCGGTCAGGAACTGGCGCACGATATCGAGCCGCCTCGCGCCCACCGAACGCCGGATGCCGATCTCCCGCGTCCGTTCCAGCACCGTCGCCAGGACGATGTTCATGATGCCGATGCCTCCCACCAGCAGGGAAATGGCCGCGATAGCCACCATCACGTAAGTGAAGATTTTCTGCGTGCGTTGCTGCTGGGCGAGCAGCGCGGCCGGAATCGTCACCGTGAAATCCTGGGTGTCGTGATGCGTGGAATTGAGCACCGCGGTGACAACCTTGGCCACCTCGATACTGTCCGCGTCCGCCCGCAGGCGCATCTCGATGCCGTCCAGATCGTCGCGCATGTTCGCACTGCGGTCCCAGAATCGGTATTGGAAGGTGTTGGCGGGAACGTAAATGATGTTGTTGACATCCTGCATGCTCCCGCCGCTGCTCTGCGATCCGGCCATGAGCTGTTCCTTCAATACGCCCACCACTTCGAGCCACGTGTCGTTGACCTTCACGAACTTTCCGATCGCTGGATCGTAGCCCAGCATATTGACCTTCGCGCCTTCTCCCAGCACGCACACCAGGGAGCTGCGCTCGTCGTCGGAATCGTCGAAGAACCGGCCCTCGGCGAATTGCAAGCTGTGGATCGCGCTATATGCCGGACGCACTCCGTAAAGCTCCGGTATGTCGCGAGAGGGTTTGGGCAGAGCCGCGGAAGGATGCAGCGTCCTGCGCGCGGACATCAGCTCCACCGCGTCGATGTTGGCCTGGAGAATCCGGACGTCGCGTTCCGACAGGCCAGGCGAAGAGCGCCGGCGCTGCTGCAGTTCTTCCTGGGTCATGGCCGGCCGCGAATCGATCAGGATGTTGCGTACGCCCAACTGTTCGATAAAGCGCAGCGATTCTTCGCGCGCGCCCGCGCCGATCGCCATCATCCCGATCACCGAACCCACGCCGAACACGATCCCAATGGCGGTGAGAAACGTGCGCGTCTTTTGCGCCCGTAGATTTCCGAACGCTTGGCCCAGATCAGAAAGGAGGATCACTTGGATAGCGCCTTCATCACGCCGCCCGAATCGGCGCCTTTTGTGGCCTTGTGTTGATCGGGGTTGGACAGCGCCACCTGTTCGCCCTCGGCGATGCCGGTGATCACGGCCTGACTCTCGCTGCGCTTGACTAGTTTTACGTCCTTCGGAACGAACCCCTGGGGCGTGCGCAAGTAGACAAAAGCGCGTCCGTCGCTTTCAAATAACGCTTGCGAAGGAATCCACAATACGTCGTCCAACGCTTCCACCGTGATCAGGATATTGGATGTCATGCCGGGCCGCAGCTCTGGACCCGTCTCGTCCAGCGCGATGCGGCACTCGAAACGCCGGTCCCACGCCGAGCCGGACGTGCCGCCAAGACTCTTGACGTGGCCGCGGAACTCGCGGCCTGGAATCGCCGCCGCGCGAATCGAGACTTTTTGCCCCGGATCCAGATGGCCGCGGTCGAGCTCAGGAATGCTGGCGCTCACTTCCCAACTACTCATGTCGGGGATCTGCGCGACAGCTTGGCCGGATCGTGACGCGTCGCCGACTTTATATTCCGGCAACACCTGGCCATAATACAGATTGTTCTGATTGCTGTTCAGTTGGACGGCCACATAGCCCGCTGTCTTGGCTTTCAGTGTCATGCTATCGATCTGCTTTTGGGCTTGTTCGGCCAGCACCCGCGATTTTTCGACCGCGGCCTTTTGAATGGCGATTCCCGCGCCGGCAGTCGCCTGCTTATTCTTGAAATCCTTCTCAGCTTGAGCCTGCTTGTTCTTTGCAGCCTCCAGCACGATGTCGTTCTGGCGGGCCGGAATCGCGGCTAGAGTCGGATTCTTGCGAACTTCGAGCGCCGCCGTTTTTACGTCGGCCGCGGTCGAAAGGGTCTGATAATGCGCTTCTTCGAGCGAAGCCTGCGCGTCCGCCTCAGCCTTGATCACCTGTTGCTCGGCTTCCGCCAGGTCGGCCTGAGCCTCGCGAAGATTGTATTCCTGCGCCGTCGTATCGAACTCCACCACAACGTCTCCGGGTTTCACCAGCTCGCCCGGTTCGCGCAGGAACGTGATCGGTAGATCACCTCCCACCATGGGAGCGGTCAGGACCTCGGAATTCCCGCCCTGCAGCTCACCCCGCGCCGAAACAGTGATGGTCACTTTTCCTTTCCGTACCTTCGTGGTCGGGATCTCATTGCGATCTTCGGGAGCCGTCAGTTGGATGACGCGCATGCCGCCCCACGCGATAGCCGCCAGCAAGGCGATCACCAGCGCGGAAATAAGGAGCGTCTTTTTCATTGCGCGCGCCTCATTTCTTGGCTTCCTTCTTCTCAGGGTCTGACAAGGTGACCATGGCTCCCGCCGGAATTCCGGAAACCGCGACTTCATCCGGATTGCGGGCCAGCAACTGGACCACAGTCGCGCGATAAGCTCCGCGTTCCGCCAAAAATACAACAGGTTTCCCGTCGCGCGTGAACACCGCCTTGGCCGGAACGCTGATGGCTTTCGGGATGCGATCGATCACGATGTCCATGCCGCCGTTCATCCCTGGACGCAAACGCGCGTCCGGATTCTGCAGCGCGGCATAGGCGCGAAAACTCCGCGTGGGAGGCCAATCCGTGCTCTGCTCCGCCAGCGGCGAAATCTGCGTGATTTTGGCTGAAATCTGCAGCTCCGGCAGTGCGTCCACGTGCACCCTGACGTCTCTGCCCACTCCGATGCGACCCCGGTCGGTCTCCTCCACCTTGGCATCCATCGCCAGGGAGCTCATGTCGGGGA
>Ga0070735_10004203_pt1 | contig 12220 bp, 8 predicted proteins | sample Coa_R1_FD_66443 | JGI IMG/M metagenome (GOLD analysis project Ga0070735, IMG submission 66443) | Surface soil microbial communities from Centralia Pennsylvania, which are recovering from an underground coalmine fire - Coalmine... | ecosystem: Environmental > Terrestrial > Soil > Unclassified ... | reverse complement strand
ACCACGCTCTCCGGTGTGAAGCGGTGGGTCGAGCCATCGATGTGGGAGCGAAACGTTACCCCGCCTTCATCGATCGTCCGCAGATGGCCGAGACTGAATACCTGGTAGCCGCCGCTGTCGGTCAGTATGGATCGGTCCCATGCCATGAACCGATGAAGGCCACCCAGGCGGGCGATCAGTTCCGAGCCTGGTCGAAGGTAGAGGTGGTAGGTATTGCCGAGGATGATGCCGGCCCCGGCCTTTCGCAGGTCATCCGGAGTCAGGCTCTTTACCGTCGCCTGAGTGCCGACCGGCATAAACACCGGCGTTGCGATAGGCCCATGGGACGTGGTGAGCTCGCCGCGGCGGGCCCGAGTACCCGAATCCTCGGCGAGAACCCGGAAGGCGAGCGCCATCCCGGCTAGGATACGACCGGGAACTGGAACAGCGATTTGCCCGAGACGACGTAGATAAACTTGCCCGAAGGTGGAACGACCAGTCCCCTGATCTGGGACAGGTCCATGCCGGCCGCCCCGGACTTGTACTCGCGGATGTAGTTTCCGGCCTTGTCGAACTGCACGATTCGGCTGTTTGCCGGATCCGCCACCCAGACATACGGTAGCCCGACGTCGGTGAAGACCGACACCGGGCCGTGCAGCCGCGGGAGCGCGCTGCGGATCGCCTGCGCAGGCTGCTTGAACGCCTGCGCCGTGCCGGAGGAGAGGTCGTACTTCAGGATCTGCCCACCGGACGTCAGCACATAGGCGAACTTGTCGTCGGTTGTCAGCGACACCCCCTGACTGAGGCTCGAGGCGCCGTTCGAAAGGAGCGGGCTGGCCGCTGACGGGGTTCCGGCAACGGCGTTGCTGTACTGCCAGATCTGGTCGCCGGCGACATCGAGCGTATACACCGTCTGCCCGACGTTTGCCATGGAGGCGATCTTCTGAGCGGGCGAGGGCGCGGGTAATAGTACCGCCGTCTTGGTCCCACCGTCATCGCGCACCAGGTAGTTGTTACTGTCGAGAACCAGGGCGACCGACTGCGCGTTGGTCAGCTGCGTCGGAGTTCCGATAGTGATTCCGCTGTCCTGCTCGCCGCTTTGAACAATCTGCGACGGGCTGGAGTTGGAGCCCTGGGCCAGCGAGTACACACCTTTCTGACCACTGTCCAGCACGAAGAGCGTGTTCGGGCCGGAAGCCAGCTGACCCGGCTGGGCATTTGGCGTCTTCGACCAGCTGTAAACAATCACCGGGGCCGACACGCGAGTAATCCGATAGATGCCGTCGCGCGCCGTCTGCAGCTGGAGATTCAGCGCCGCCAGCTTTGCCGGCTTTGATCCGTTCTCACGCGCCAGCCGGATGTCGCGCGCGGCCGCCCTCAGATGCGCGTCCTGCTGGTACGGCAGCTTCGACGCCTGCGCCTTGCGTATCTCTGCCGCCACCAGAGCCGGATACGGGTTGTTCGCAGCCACCGGCGTGCCATGACGGTGACGCAGGAAGAGCACTCCGGCGACAATCACCAGCAGGGCCACAAGTGCCGCGCCCAGCCAGACCAGAGTCGGTGGCGCCTCGCGCGGCATGGGACGACGCAGGTCGATGTTCGCCAGACCCGGACGGATCATCGGCGCGCCCTCGTCCCGCTGCGGACGCGAGATACCGCCGAAGCGCCGCGGGCGGCGGTTGACGTGCCGGATGTCCTTGCTCGTCGCGTAGATTCGCTCCGGCTCAGTGCTGGTGTCGGGAAACGCCTGCACCGGTGGAATGACATCCGCCATGTCGGAGCCCGCCTGCAGGCGCGAGTTCACCGCATCGATCTCCGACCCCGGCTGCGCCGACCTTCGCGAGCCCGGCCAGCGGCGTCTCGGCGCCTCCGGTTCGTCGGTACGGTCGCCTTCCTCGCGGCCCACGGGTTCGTCTTCATCAATCGCTTCCGGCGCGGCTACCGCGGACATTTCATCGGTAGCCTGCTCCTGCCTCGGCACAGTTTCTGGAGGCATCGTCTCCAGAGCAGCGTCGTTGAGCGGCGCCTCGTCCGCAAAGGCAGATCCGGCAGCAAAGTCGCCGGGCTCAGCGGTTACCGCCGGGACCTCGTGAGTCAGATCTTCCGGCGCCACGCGGCGCCTCTGGGTGGGGCCGCGTTCGACCTCCCTGGCAGCGATCCCGGCAAGCGCGAGGTCTTCATCGGCTTCATAGTCGGCCCCGTCGTGACCGTTCCGGGAACGGTCATTGGCCGGGGGCCGAAGCTCGGCCATCAGCATTCGCCCCACGCCGGCGAGCGCTTGAACGGCCATGTCGACTTGCTCCATGAAGGTCTGAGACTCTCCCTCGCCCTCGTCCAGATCAGCCGCATGCATCGCTTCGATGACGATGACGGTCGCATCCCGAATGCCGTGATCCTTTCCCAGATCGAGCAGGCACGCTGCGATATCGTCCGCCGAGCCGGCCCCGAAGCACTCGCGCAAGCTGTCGGCATCGGCAGTCCGGTTGAACCAGCTCGAGCACAACGCCAGCACGTCCCCGGCGGCAATCTGGTCACGGTATACGGAAATCTGCGGTCCCGTGCTCGAGCCGAGGGCTCGAGCGAACGGGGAAGATCCTCCGGCCGCAGCGGGCATCGAGTGCAGGCTGCCTTCGTGCAGCACGTAGACCTGCGCCGGCGGCACCTGGGCGAGAAAGACGTCGTTGCGCTCGACCGCGATGACGCTCACACCCACCGAGACGTGCCCGTCAAACTCGCGGGCGATCTCTTCGTGCGCGGTGCGTAACGCCGCGCGCAGCCGGGGCGCCGGAGGTTCATCGCCGCGCGACGCATACTCCCAGGCAATCGTGTCGGCGGTCTGCCGGCGGGCCCTCGGGCCCATGTGGCCGCTCGCCGAGGCCTCGGTCATGATGTACAGCGCAGCGTTCCCGTCCGGTGAAGTCCGCGACGGCACGCTGGGCTCAACCCGGAACGTGTCCGCAGAGTCCTGCCTGCGCCCGTTGGAGAGGTTGAAGTACGAGGTGAGGAGAACGAGGTCGTCGTTCATAGAGCGGGCACTGTCGCGCAAAGTATACTTGCACCCGGTCGAAAAGCCAAACCCGGTCCAGCCCGCGGCGCCTCCCCGAGAGTTGACGAACCCGTGGGAAATACGCTACAATTCTCTGTCTTTCTGCACACTTATCGAAGGTTTCGGGGGAATAGGTACAGGCTGAATGGATAATGCGGGCCGCATAGACACCATCAATATCGAGCAGGAGATGCGCGAATCTTATCTCGATTACGCCATGAGTGTAATCGTTTCGCGCGCTCTACCGGACGTTCGCGACGGTTTGAAGCCGGTGCATCGCCGGGTCCTCTATGCGATGCACGAGCTCGGGCTAACTGCTCGCTCCAGCTATCGCAAGAGCGCGACAGTCGTCGGCGAGGTGCTGGGGAAGTATCACCCGCACGGTGACGCATCGATCTACGACACGCTGGTCCGGCTCGCCCAGGACTTCAGCATGCGCTATCCACTCGTCGACGGCCAGGGAAACTTCGGATCGATCGACGGCGATGCCGCCGCTGCCATGCGGTACACCGAGTGTCGGATGGCGGCAATTACCGACGAGCTACTCGCCGACATCGAGAAAGACACCGTCGACTGGCAGCCCAATTTCGATGGGCGGGAGCGCGAGCCGCTCTCCGTGCCGAGTCGCCTCCCCAACCTCCTGGTAAACGGCGCCGCCGGCATCGCGGTGGGCATGGCAACCAACATCCCTCCGCACAATCTGCGCGAAGTGTGTGACGCCGCCCGGCATCTGATCGACCATCCGGAGGCTACCAACGCCGACCTAGCGGAGTTCGTCAAAGGGCCCGACTTCCCGACCGGCGGTATCATCCTCGGCCGCGAGGGGATCGACCTGGCGTACGGCACCGGACACGGCCGGATCGTTGTTCGCGCCGTCCATCACCTCGAGGAGGTGCGCGGTGGGCGCTTCGCCATCGTCGTCACCGAGCTACCGTTCCAGACGAACAAGTCGGTGCTCCTGGAGCGCATCGCCGAGCTACACCACGACAAGAAGGTGACCGGCATTTCCGACCTGCGAGACGAATCCGATCGGCGAGGGATGCGGATCGTCATCGAGCTGAAACGCGAGGCGCAACCGAAGTCGGTGCTCAATCAGCTCTTCAAACACAGCGGTCTCCAGACTTCCTACTCGATCAACATGCTGGCGCTGGTCGATCAGCAGCCGCGCGTCCTCAGCCTCGAGATGATCCTGCGCCACTTCCTGGCGTACCGGCGGCTGGTGATTCGCCGCCGTACCGCGTTCGAGCTCGAGCGGGCCAAGGAGCGGGCTCACGTCCTGGAAGGTCTCAAGATTGCACTCGATAATCTCGACGCGGTCATCGCCACTATCCGGCGGTCGCAGACCACCGAGACGGCGCAGAAGAACCTGATGACGCAGTTCAAGCTGACCGACATTCAGGCCAGGGCAATCCTTGCCATTACCCTCTCTCGGCTGGCCGCGCTAGAGCGCAAGAAGATCATCGACGAGTACACCGAGATCTTGAAAACGATCGCCCGCCTTGAAGATCTCCTCGCCAACCCGCGCAAGATTGACGCCGTGGTGAAGGACGAGCTCAAGGAGCTGCGTGACAAATATGGCGACGAGCGCCGCACGCGCATCATCGCGGCCGAGGTCGGCGAGTTCAGCGAAGAGGATCTCGTTCCCGACGAAGAAGTCGTCGTGACGATGACCCGCAAGTCCTACATCAAGCGCATTCCGAGCGCCACCTACAAGCCGCAGCGACGTGGCGGCAAGGGCATCATCGGCATGGTAACCCGCGACGCCGACGCCGTCGAGCGCTTGATGGTCACCAACACCCACGACAGTATCTTCTTCTTCACCAATCGGGGACGCGTGTTTCAGCTCCGTGTCTACGACGTTCCGGATGCAAGCCGTCAGGCAAAGGGGACGCCGGTCGTCAACCTGGTCCAGCTCGACCCCGACGAGGCTGTGCAGTCGGTCCTGACCTTGCCACATGGCAAGTCCAGCGGCTACATGATCCTGGCGACCCGCAACGGTACCGTGAAGCGTACCGCGCTCGAGCAGTTCCGCAACGTACGCCGCAACGGGCTGCGCGCCATCACACTCGACGAAGGGGACGAGCTGGCCTGGGCCGAGGTCGCCGAGGGCGACGAAGACATCATGCTTGTGACGCACCAGGGCTTCTTTATCCGCTTCGACCAGGAGCAGGTCCGGGCCATGGGACGGGAAGCAGCCGGTGTGAAGGGCATCAAGCTTCGCCCTCGCGACGCGGTCATTCGCATGGATCTCGTGGGCAACCAGAGCAAGTATCTCCTCGCCGTATGCGAGAACGGCTACGGCAAGCGCAGTCCTCTCTCCGAGTACAAGGTGCAGCGCCGTGGCGGTCAGGGCTCTACCGCCGTCAAGGTGTCGGTGAAGACCGGCTCGGTAACCGGAGCGCGCGTGGTGAGCGACGACGACGCCGAGGTCATCATGATGTCGGTCCAGGGACTCGTCACCCGCACCAGCGTGAAGAGCATCCGCCAGACCGGGCGAGCCACGCAGGGCGTCATCGTCATGCGGCTCAACAAGGGCGACGCGTTGTGCTCGATGGCCACGTTGAGTAGTGCCGAGGAGCTGGGCTAGAACCGAGCTCGCGCCGCGGCCGGCGTGGCGTCATGGCTCTCGCCGGAACAGTACACTGAGATAAGAGGCGGCCGACGTGGCATGGAGTCGCCCATTCGGTGTGGCTGCGAGACGGCTCGTCGCCAACCGCGTAGCGCCCACCTCTGGAGACTTCGAACATGATGGAACTGAATCAGGAGACGCAGCAGACTCTCCAGACCCGGGTCTCGCCGCGACTCATCGCCGCCAATCACATCCTCGAGATGTCGTCTCAGCAGCTTTCCGAGACGATCTCCAAGGAGCTGGAAGACAATCCGGCTCTCGACATGGTCGATCTGGTCATCTGTCCTACCTGCGGTCAGCCGATCGAGGGCGAGGTCTGCCCGCGCTGTGTCAGGAAGACGGAAGAGCCACACGAAACGAGCGTTCCGGATCCGACCGAGCAGTATCTCGAGAACCTGGCCTGGAACACCTCGTCGGTCACTCGCGACGAGGACTTTGATCCGCTGACCCTCATCGCCGCCCAGGTGACGCTCGAAGAAAAGCTGCTTGCCGACCTCGGCGCAATCCTGCCCGAGGAAGACATGCCGATCGCCGAATACCTGGTGGGAAGTCTGGACAGCGACGGCTATCTGCGCTGCTCGACGTACGAGGTGTGCTCCAAGTTCGACGCCGACCCGGAGCGCGTCGAGGGGATCATCCGGCAGCTGCAGAGCCTCGAGCCGCCCGGAATCGGCGCCCGCGATATCCGGGAGTGCATGATCCTGCAGCTCGAGTACCTCGCCTCGCAAGGTCTTGAACATCCGCTCGCCATCGACCTCGTTCGCGACCACCTCGAGGATCTCGGCAAGCACAAGTTCAACCGCATCGCGCAGGAGCTGAGCGTCAAGCCGGAAGATGTCGAGGAAGGGTGGGAGTTCATCAAGTCCAAGCTCAATCCGCACCCCGCCCAGAGCTCTGACGGCGTGCCCACCCGCAGTGGTCCCCGCCCGGTGCAGGGCTACATCCTGCCCGACGTGATCATCAGCGCCGGTGAGAAGGGCTTTGATGTCGAGGTCATCGAGTCGAGACGATTCGCCCTCTCGGTCAATCCGATGTACCAGCAGATCCTGGCGCAGGTCAGCAGCAACGCCGGCTCCTACTCTCAGGAGGAACGCGAGCACATTCAGCACTACGTGTCTCGCGCCAAGATGTTCATCGCGAACATCAATCAGCGGCGTCAAACCATCCAGAAGATCACGAGCTTCCTGGTCGACTACCAGTCAGACTTTCTGAAGCACGGCATTCGCGCGCTGAAGCCTCTCACCCGGGCCATGCTCGCCGAACAGACCGGTATCCACGAGTCCACGGTGAGCCGGGCAACCGCGGCAAAGTACGTGATGCTACCCAGCGGTCAGGTGATCCCCTTCAGCGACTTCTTCACCGCCTCATTGAGCGTGAAGGACATCATCAAGAACATCATCGCCGACGAGAAAGAGCCGCTCACCGACCAAGAGATCGCCATGCGACTGCGCGAGCACGGCTACAGCGTCGCCCGGCGCACCGTCGCCAAGTACCGCGATCAGCTCGACATACTTCCGTCGTCCCTGCGCTAGCGGTCGGTCGGTTGCGCGGATACGTCGCGAGCACCCGAGGGCCGCAAATAAATTACAGCTCGCGAATGACCGAGACGACCTTGCCCTGAATGAGAACTTCGCCGGGCAGCACGTAGATCGGGCTCATCGACGGATTGCGGGGCTCGAGCCGGATACGGTCCCGCTCGCGATAGAAGCGCTTGAGCGTCGCCTCGCCGCTCTCCAACGGCCCGCTGGTGATCAGCGCCACCACGGTATCTCCGTTTTGCGCCGTATCCTGGCGCCGGCACACCACGATGTCGCCATCGTCGATCAGGTCGTCGATCATCGACTTGCCCCGAACCCGCAATGCGAACAGGTTGTCGTCCCGCGCCTGCGGCACCGTCACATACTCGTCGCGCTGGAGTACCGCCTCGATCGGCCGGCCCGCCGCGATCGTGCCAACCACCGGAACCTGCCGCCCTCGCTGCGGCGCCGCGTCGCGTGCGGACTCGGCCAGCGCAATCCCGCGACTCTTCTTCGGGTCATGCGAGATCTTTCCCTGCTCCTTGAGTATCCGCAGGTGGTAATCGATGTGTCCGGTCGACTTGCCGCCCAGATATTGCCCGAGCTCGCGATTGGTAGGAGGCCGGTTATTGAGCTCAGTCAGCTCCGCGATAGCGTCGAGGATGCGCCCCCGCATCCGCTCCCCCGTGCTCCTCATCAATAGTCCCTTTCCAGGTATAGAACGTCTGTCCCATATCGTAGCAGGTTCGCTGCCGACTGTCAACTGTAGCGGACCTATCTGAACTCATTCGCTGTGGCACGGCGGCGCCGCGCTGCTAGCATTTCTTCAGAGTGCGGAGAATTTATGCCGGTAACGCGCGCGAAACAACCATACTCCTACGAGGCCGCCGCAGCGCGAGCCCGAGTGAGCTCGACCATGCCGCTCGGCGTGCGACCGATCCGGGTCAAGCGGATCGTCGGCAGTGCCGGAAAGGCGAATCAGATCGGGCCCGACTTCCTGCCACTCGAAGCAGGGCCCGCCCAGCGCAACTACCGCGATATCCTGAACGCCATGAAGCGGGGCGACGACCTGCCACCCATCACCGTGTACGGGTTGGGCAACCGCTACTACGTTATCGACGGCCACACCCGTGTGGCGGCCGCCCGAACGCTCGGCATCGAGTTCATCGACGCCGACGTCATCGAGGCCCTGCCCCGCAAGGAAGGTAACGTCAATCTCACCTACTACGCGCGCCGGGAATTCGAGCGCGCAACCGGACTGGAGGGCATCAGGCTCACCGCGGCGTGGCGCTACCACCTGCTCCAGCACCACGTCGAGGGATACCGGCTCTATCTGGAGCGCTCCCGCGGGCGTGAGGTAACCCTCCCCGAATCCGCCCGCGTCTGGTTTCGTAGCCAGTATCTACCCACCATTACCGAGATACGCCGCCGGAAGCTGACCTCGACAACCGGCGGGCGCACCTCAGGTGACATTTACACCGACATTCTGAAGCGCTGGGCGGAGGAAGAGAGCCTGACGACCAGCCTGCGCGAGATGCTGGATCGTTACGACCAGTCGCTGGAACGAAGCAAGCTGAGCCGCGCCAAACGCACGGTGGCCAACGTGGTGAATGCCACCCTGCCGAAGGCGATACCACCGCTGGACGCGCCACGTAGTCGTGCTCTCACCGAAGCCGACGTCGAAGCCGAGCTCGACGCCCTCAGCGACGAACCGACGGAGCCTGGCTCGCCAGGAGTGTCCAGCACATCCTCGCCCTAGCGCCGCAGCGCCAGGATGGCGCCCAATCCTACTTCCGGCGCCACCAGCGACGCCTGACCGGCTTGCTCGACGCCAGTTGCTCTTCCAGCTCACCAACTCGACGCCGCAGCGTGTCGATCTCGTCCAGCGCCGTCTGGTGCTCTTCAGGATCGAGCCGTGCCCCGTCTTCGAGCTGATGCTCGACTTGCTGGCGGCGCGCGTCGGCCAGCTTGGCACGCTCCTGTTCTCCCTGGAGCCTGCTTTGCAAGAAACCGATATGCCCCGCCAGCGCGAGATTTTGCCGTTGCAGGTCCCGAACCAGTGCAACCATCGACTCGAGCTGCTCGACCGCGATGCTGTGGTCACCCTCGGGCTGCCGGGGCACGACCATCTCGGTCGACTCGGATTTTTCGTCGACTGCCGGCGGTGGATCACTAGGGAGGAGAACCCGCCAGCTCCGCCCCGCCCGTACCGCGGTGAGCATCCGGTCGCGGATCTGCCGGCGGAGCGCTGCTTCCGATATCCCGAGCATGCGTGCGGCTGTCGGGACCGAAACCCAGCGCGCGTGGACCACCGCGCGCTCGCCCGTTACCGGTATGCTCCTCGCGTTCGCCCCGTCCGCCGCGGCCTCAATCGGTGGGTGCAGCGATCCTCCGATCATAGCGCCATGATACTCCTTCGATCGCGACCCTCTATCATGTCGGCGTGGCTCCGAGCGGACGGCCCCGCAAGCTCGACGCGGTCGCGGCGCGGATTCGCGCTGCACTCGACACCTTCGATCTGCCCTCAGCCGCGGTCGCCGTGGCCCGTGACGGTGAGATCGTGTGGGAGGAGGGCTTCGGCTGGGCCGATCGCGAGCGGCGCGTCCCCGCCACTCCACGCACTCTGTACTCGCTCGGCTCAATCTCCAAACCGGTGACGGCGACCGCGCTCATGGTGCTGGTAGAGCGCGGACTGCTGAGCCTCGACGCGCCCGTCAACCGATATCTCGCCGAATCGCCACTGCGGGCATGGGTAGGCGACGCCAGCCAGGCGACGCTTCGCCGACTCGCCAACCATACCGCCGGTCTACCACTTCACTACCACTACTTCTACGCCGACGAGCCCGAGCACCCACCCCGCGTGGAGGAAACGATCCGGCGCTACGGCAATATCGTCACCCCGCCGGGTGAGCGCTACCAGTACGCCAACCTGGGCTTCGGCGTGCTTGGACACCTCATTGCCCTTGCATCCGGACGTGGTTACGAGCGGTTCCTGCGGCAGGAGATCTTCGAGCCGCTCGCCTTGACCAGGTCGTCGGTCTGGGTTGCGCCGGAGCTAGCCCGGTGGGCGGCCCGCGAATACGGCGCCGACGGCGTCGTCTATCCTCGTAAGACCACGGACCACCCAGGAGCCGGGAGTATCTACGCCAGCGTGCATGACGTGGTTCGGTTCGGGATGTTCCACCTCAAGCAACCGCAGCGCGACCAGGAGCCGATACTGCTCCCCGCAACACTGGATGACATGCAGACTCCGACCGCCGACACCGGAGAGAACACCGGCTATGGAATCGGCTGGACTACCTCCGAACTGGCCTGCGGCCTGCCGACCGTCGGACACGAAGGAGGAAGCGGCGGGGTGACGACGCAGCTGCTGCTGTTTCCGACTCGCGGCGTTGCGGTGGCGGTTCTCACCAATACCAGCCGGCCCAACGACTACCTTCCATTTGAAGCTGCCCTGGACGCCGCGGCGACCCTTCTGCCCGAGCTCCGCGACCAGCTGGAGGAGCAGCGGCTCCGTGAGGCCGGCCGGCCTCACGTCGCACCCGCACCTGGCCCAACCCGGCCGGACTCACTCGCCGGGAAATGGAGCGGCGCGGTGCGTACCTACGAGGGAGACATTCCCATCGAGCTGGAAGCCGCGGCTACCCTGCGATGCACGCTGGGCGGCCGGGCGGCGGGTGCTGACCAATTCACGTCAGCCGCCGGCCGATTGCAGGCACTCTTCCCGCTTACGCTCGATACCGGCGATACGCGGCGCCGGTCCCACCGGGTGCAGCTCGATCTAACGGTACGGATCGATACGCTGGGCGGCGCCGCCATCGCGATCGCCCCGACGGTCGACGAAGGGGGTGCTCCGGGGCGGCGGCTGGGATTCGCCCTCGCGCACTGGACGGAACTGCGGCGCGAAGCGTGAGGCCCCCTGTCGTGTCTCGACACCACGGATGAGGGAGGGGCCGGGCCGTCGGGAGTTGTCGGGAGAGGTAACGGCCCGGGCTCCAAGCGCCCACGCGTGCATATATGTGGTGCAGCCGTCCCCAAGTGGCACGGCCGTCACACGACATGTGGCCATCGTGTCCAGGAATCGAGAGCTGCGCTTGTCCTCCCATTCCGATCTTATCTTGGAACGATATAAAAAGCAAGCGTCATTTCAATGCAGATGCCGGCCGAGCCCGCCGATCGCGGCAACCGCGGCAGCAAAAACGAGGATGCCGATGAGGAAGCCGGATGCTGCCACGCCAAGCTCACGCACCGGCACCCAGATCGATTCCGCTCCGTCGCGGGCTTCCGGCAGGGCCCCCAATGCCAACCTCGCGCGCCGCTCCTGCAGCGCGGAGTGGATCACCGTGGCGCCGCTCAGCACGGCAAGCACACCGCCCACGACCAGCGCGCCGCGCCATCTCCAGCCGATAAGGACGGCTCCGAGCGCCAGCACCAGCAGGGGTACCGCCAACCCAGCAAACAGCCAGCTCCACTCCAGAATGGCGCTCAGATGAATCCGCCGCCATACCGGTGGCGGGCTCGGCCGCACGCCAAGGCGCGGTAGCTGCGGGGAGAGTGACGGCTGCAGATGCCGGGCCAGCACGCGAGCCGGGTTGTGCTCGCGGTCGCGGGCACCGGAGAGAAGCGTAACGCTCTCCACCTCTGCAATTGTGCGCAGCCTGGTAAGCGCCGCTGCTGCTTCCGGCCGGCTCAGCTCGGCGAGGTAGCGAGACGCGAACTCCTCCCAGCGCTCCGGCTTGCGTCCGTACCACGCAATGAGCGCGGGTGAAGGCGCGAGGTCCAGGCACCACTCGTCGATTCGTGCCGCGGTCTCGCTGAGGCCCCGCGGCCGGTACCGATCGACGAGTACACGAAGGCCATCGTCGTCCTCCGGAAGGTCCTGGGCGCGCTTGACACGAATCATCGGTACACCAGTCTACGGCCCGTCCGGCCGCAAGATCCGGCGACCGGTCGGCCCCTTCCCGCTACTCGTCCGCCGGTTGAACCCCGCCCGGCTGGTCGCCGTTGTTCGGCGCCGTCAGTGGTCGTTGCACCGCTGGAGGTTTCGAC
>Ga0070735_10004202_pt1 | contig 12221 bp, 13 predicted proteins | sample Coa_R1_FD_66443 | JGI IMG/M metagenome (GOLD analysis project Ga0070735, IMG submission 66443) | Surface soil microbial communities from Centralia Pennsylvania, which are recovering from an underground coalmine fire - Coalmine... | ecosystem: Environmental > Terrestrial > Soil > Unclassified ... | reverse complement strand
GATGCGATGATTCTCGGCCGCCTGTTCGCGGCGCTTTTCGCCGCGGGGGTCGTCGTCGTCGCGACCTCAAATGTCGCGCCGGACGACCTCTACAAGGACGGCCTCAACCGCGCGCTGTTCCTGCCCTTCATCGCCTTGCTGCGCGAGCGCCTCGACATTTGCGAGTTGCAGGGCCGCGCCGATTACCGGCTCGAGAAGCTCGTCCGCGCGCCGGTCTACTACCATCCGGCCGACGCCGCGGCCAAGGCCGCGCTCGGCCGCGCCTTCGAGAGGTTGACCGGCCATGCGCGCGGCGCGCCCTCGACAATCGAGCTGCTCGGCCGCTCGCTGTCCATCCCCGAGGCCGATGACGGCGTCGCCCGCTTCGGCTATGCCGATCTCTGCCGCCAGCCGCTCGGCGCGACGGATTTCCTGGCGATCGCCCGGCGATTCCATACGATCATTATCGATGACATCCCGATCCTCGATCCGGAGCGGCGGGACGAGGTCAAGCGCTTCATCAATCTCGTCGACACGCTCTATGACGAGCGCGTCAAGCTTGTCGCCTCGGCGGCGGCCGAGCCGGCCGATTTGTATTCGGGCGGCGACGGGTTCGAAGCCTTCGAATTCGCCCGCGCCGCCTCCCGCCTCGTCGAGATGCGCTCGGCCGATTATCTGGCGCTGGCGCATGGCCATGCCGGCGCCTCGGTCTCCGGCGATCTCGGCGGGCTGGTCGAGACCTGAACGCGATCTGGATCGGCGCGGCGTCTTATGCGAGCGTGGCGGCGTCGGGGGGCGAAACAGTGCCGCGATCGCAATCAGCCGAGCCGGTCGAGGCGCGCGTCCTGGAGATCGCCTGCGCGCATGTGCGCAAATTCGGGGCCGGCCGCACGACGATCGTCGGCGTCGCGCGCGAGGCGGGCATGACCCACGCCAATGTCTACCGCTACTTTCCCTCGAAAGAGGCCCTGTTCGAAGAGATGACCGCCGCCTGGTTGCGGCCGCTGGAGACGCGCTTGCGCGAAGCCGCCGACGGGGCCGATCCCGCCTATGACAAGCTCGAGCGAATGCTGATCGCCATCCACCGCGCCTATCGGCAAAAGCTGGAAAGCGACGCGCCGCTTTTCGACCTGCTCGTCGAGGCGCTGCAGAAAGGCAAAGGCAGCGCCCGCAAGCATCGCGCTCGCGTGCAGGCCGATTTGCAGCGCGTCGTCGAGGAAGGCATCGCCGCCGGCGCCTTCGCGATGACCGACCGACGCCGCGCCCTGTCGCTGGTCTTCGACGCCGCGCACCGCTTCATTCATCCGCTCGCCGTGCGGCTCGACGCCGAAACCCCCGCGGCGGCGCTGGAGGCGCGGTTCGAGAGGATCATTGCGCTGGCGCTGAGGGCGCTGCGATCGGGCCGGGTGTGATAATATACGTACATTCGATGAGACCCCCTTCTCCCCGCTGCGCGGGGCGAGGGGTTCGTACGCTGGATCGTGACGCATGCCCCGTTACAAGCTGACGCTCGAATATGACGGCGCGCCGTTTGTCGGCTGGCAGCGGCAGGCCAACGGGCTCTCCGTCCAGCAGGCGTTGGAGGAGGCGATCCTGGCGGCGAGCGGCGAGGAGGTCGTCGCGAATGGCGCCGGGCGCACCGACGCCGGCGTGCATGCGACCGGCCAGGTCGCGCATGTCGATCTTGCCAAGGATTGGCGTGGTTTCCGGCTGAGCGAAGCGCTGAACGCGCTGCTCGTCCCCAAGCCGATCGCCGTTCTTGCCGCCGAGCGGGTCGCCGACGATTTCGACGCCCGCTTCTCGGCGCGCATGCGCCGCTACCTTTATCGCATCGTCAATCGCCGCGCGCCGCTGGCGCTGGAGCGCGAGCGCGCCTGGCGCGTCAAGCGCCCGCTCGACGCCGAGAAGATGCGCGAAGGCGCGGCGCTGCTCGTCGGCAAGCACGATTTCTCGACCTTCCGCGATTCGCAATGCCAGGCGGCGAGCCCGGTCAAGACATTGTCCAGTTTCGATATCGAGCGTATCGGCGACGAGATTGTCATGCGGCTTAGCGCGCGCTCCTTCCTGCATCGCCAGGTGCGCTCGATGGTCGGCTCGCTCGAGCATGTCGGCTCGGGCAAATGGAGCGTCGGCGATTTGCGCGCCGCGCTCGAAGCGCGCGACCGCGCCCGCTGCGGCCAAGTCGCGCCGGCGGCAGGGCTGTACCTGGCGAAGGTGGAGTACTGAGGGGCCGGCTATCCTCCCCCGCGAAAGCGGGGGAGGGGGACCATGCGAAGCATGGTGGAGGGGGCGGCCGGCGGTTGACGATAATCTCCTGACGCCGAGGCCCCCTCCACCGCGCTGACGCGCGGTCCCCCTCCCCCGTTGCGCTTCGCTTCACGGGGGAGGATCAGGTCTCGCTCAAAATCCGGCGAAGTACTTTTCGAGAATCCGCTCGTAGATTTGCGACAAAGCCTCGATGTCGTCGACTGGGGCGCGCTCGTCGACGCCGTGCATGGTCTCGCCGACCAGGCCAAGCTCGACCACCGGGCAGGCGTTCTTGATGAAGCGCGCGTCCGACGTGCCGCCGCTGGTCGAGAGGGTCGGCCGCCGCCCGACCACGTCTTGCACGGCGTCGGCGACGAGGCCGGTGAAGGCGCCGCTCGGCGTCAGGAAGGCGGTGGCGTTGGTCGGATCGAAGGTCAATTCGTAGCGCATGCGGCCGGCGGCGCGCGCGACGCGCTTCTCGATTTCGGCGCGCAACGTCTCAGGCGTCCAGATGTCGTTGAAGCGGATGTTGAAGACGATCCGCGCCTCGCCGGGAATGACATTGGCCGCGCGATTGCCGACATCGACGCTGGTCGCCTCGAGATTCGACGCGTCGAAAGCCGGCGTGCCGGAATCGAGCGGCGGCTCGGTGAGCGCGGCGAGGACTGGCGCGAGCGCGCGCAACGGATTGTCGGCGAGATGCGGATAGGCGACATGGCCCTGCTTGCCGATCAGGGTCAGGCGGCCGGTCAGCGAGCCGCGCCTTCCGTGCTTGATCATGTCGCCGAGCTTCTCGCGGCTGGTCGGCTCGCCGAGAATGCAATGATCGAAGCGCTCGCCCTTGGCCAAGGCCCAGTCGAGGAGCTTGACCGTGCCGTTAACCGCGGCGCCTTCCTCGTCGCCTGTAATCAGAAAGCCGACCGAGCCCTTGACGCCCTCCTTTCGGACGACGAAGCGCAATGCGGCCGCTACCGCGGCGGCGACGCCGCCCTTCATGTCGCAGGCGCCGCGGCCCCAGATCATTCCGTCGGCGATTTCGCCGGAGAACGGATCGAAGCGCCATTTGGCGGGATCGCCCGGCGGCACGACGTCGGTATGGCCGGCAAAGACGAGATGCGGCGCGCCGCGGCCGAAGCGGGCGTAGAGATTGTCGACCCTTGCTGCGCCCGGCGCGTCGAAAGAGACGATCTCGGCGGCGAAGCCGGCCTCGACCAGGATTCCGCGCAGATAGGTCAGCGCGCCCGCTTCGTCGGGCGTCACCGAGGGGCAGGCGATCAGCGCGCGGGCGATGTCGAGGGCGGCGAGGGGCGGCTGCGGCATGACGAGCGAATCAGTCTCCGAGAGGTTCGTTGGCTCGCGACGTACGTACGGCCCGCGCGGCTTACCCTCATCCGGCCGCTTCGCGGCCACCTTCTCCCGCAAGCGGGAGAAGGGGTTGTCGCGCGCCGATGAAGCGCTAGGCGCGCCCCCTCTCCCGCAAGCGGGAGAGGGCCGGGGTGAGGGTAATCCAGAGGGCGTATAGAAACTACCTACGGCTCTTTAACGACACATTCGCCTCACCTGGGCCGCATCGCGCTGACCTGCGCGGCCCAGTCGAGCGCGACATCATAGATCGGCGGCTCGACATTGGAGAGCAGCGTCCACAAGCCGGCGATCTGGCTTCGCTTAAGCGCCTTGATCAGCACGCGGCCGTCGGACAGGCCGCAGACGCACATATGGCCGACAAGATCGTCGCCGGGCGGATCGCGCACGTCGTCGTAGAAGACCAGCCAATTGTCGAACAGCGCGCCGAGCGAATGGCCGCGGACCTGCACCGCGACCGTTTGCGAGCTCGCGCCGTCCGGCGCCGGGACTTCGTCGAACGGGCCCTGGCCCTCGGCGTAGAAATGCGCCTCGGCGCCGGCGCCGACAAAGCCGACGACCGGAACGAGAAGGCCGGAGGGCGGCCGCCGCCCGCCGCCGAGGAAAGGCGGCGGCTCGACGCCGAGATAATTGGCGGCGACGACAATCTCCTCGGCCCTGAGCCGCCTCGCGCCATTGAGCAGGTCGGTGACCGCCGACGGCGATCGGCCTAGCGCCTTGGCGAGGCCGCTCCGGGTCTTTCCGGTCGCCAGAAGGGCTTTGCGGATCCAATCGACGACATCGTTCGGCATAGCCGAATTATTCTGCTTTTCAGAACGAAAACAATTATGATTTCCAGAAAATTTCCTTGACGGGATATTCTGATTTTCAGAATATAGCTCGCCGCTGAACAACGCACTCGCCCAGGTCGAAGGAGCCGCTCGAAAATGGGGAAAGTCCGCCTGCGCCGCCGCGCGCCCAAAATCGACACCGCCCGGATGGAGGCGATCGTCGCCTGCGCGGAGCATTTAAGGGATTTGAAGCGCGTTCATGGCGCGCCGCCGCCGGACATCGAGGTCGCGACAAGCGGGACGCCGCAGCGCCTCGCGCCGATGGCGACGAACTCCTATTGCACGTCGCCTGCCGAATTATGCGCGGAGCTCGTCAAGTGAGCGGCCGCGCCTCCACCCGCCGTCCGACCCGTTCGCGCCGCGATGCGATCGCCGCGCCGGAGCGGCTCGAAGCGACGCCCGAGCGTCTCGCCCGCGCCCGCGACTGCGGCCAGGAAATCGCTCTGGACCGCGAGCGCCGGACGCGGATCGACGATCCGTTCGACGCGATGCGCGCCCGTCGCGCGCTGGCGCCGCAGGATTCGCGGCTCAACGACTTGCGCTGGCTGATCGGCGAAGCGCTGCGCCGCCTGCATCACCGAGCCGGCCTCGATTCCTTGCGCGCCATGGCTCCCGACCGCGTCGGCCTGGTCGCGCCTGGCCCCCGCCCGGGCCTGCCGCTCTCGGACCTCGCTTTGCATGCGCGGGACAAGCTGCGCGCCTGCGAAAGCCTCGCCGGCGCGGCGGCCTGGCCGGTCCTGCGCCGGATTGTCATCGAAGGGGCCAACTTGCGCGATTGCAGGCCGCTGATCGCCGAGGTCTCCACCCCTTGGCGGGCCGACGCCATCCTCGCCGACCGCCTGCGCTGCGGCCTCGATGCGCTTGGCGGCCATCTCGGCGTCACGGCGAAAAGATCAGGGTTTGCGTCCGGTTAGAGGCAAAAAGCGGCGCATCCGGTTCACTGGCCGTTCACATGGAGCATGCTTAGGTCGGCGGGCGTTGGAGAGACCTCGAGGAGTTTCGAAAATGACACGCTCTTTAGCAAGCAAAGCGCTGGCCGCCGCCGCAGGCGCCTCGCTCTTCGCCTTGACTTTGGCTGCGCCGGTCCCTGCTTCGGCTTTCACGTTGGCCGCGCCGGATCTCGGTCATTCCTTTGCCGATAACGGTCAAGTGCACAAGGCCTGGTGGGACCGCTGGGGCCGCTGGCACCCGAATTATTGGGGTCCGCGCTACGGCTGGCGGCCCGGCTGGGGCTATGGCGGCTGGGGTCCGCACCGCCATTGCTGGATGAGCCCGTGGGGCTGGCGCTGCCGCTGGTATTGAGCGCCTCGGCTTGAAAATGAACGCTGCGGGGGATGCGCTCCCCCGCGGTTTTCAGGATGTCACTCCCCGCGGAAAGCGGGAATCCAGAGCGCCTCAGCGTTTGTAGGAGGGTGCCGTACTGGATTCCCGCTTGCACGGGAATGACAGGCTCTAGCCCTGCATCTTGGCGATGAGCGCGTCCGACACTTCGAAATTGGCGTAGACGTTCTGAACGTCGTCATTCTCTTCGAGCGCGTCGACCAGCTTCAAAATCTTCTCGCCCGCCTCGTCGTCGACGGCGATCGAGTTTTGCGGCCGCCAGACGATCGCGGCTTTTTGCGGCTCGCCGAATTGCGCCTCGAGCGCCTTTTGCGATTCGCGCAGCGACTCGATCGAGGTGACGATTTCATGCGTCTCGCCGCTCGAAGCGACATCGTCGGCGCCGGCTTCGATCGCCGCCTCCAGCATGGCGTCGTCGGAGGCGACTTTCCGGTCGTAGACGATGAGGCCGACGCGATCGAACATGAAGGAGACGGCGCCCGTTTCGGCGAGCGAGCCGCCGGCTTTGGCGAAGCTCGACCGCACTTCGCCGGCGGTGCGGTTGCGGTTATCCGTTAGCGCCTCGACGATGATGGCGACACCGCCCGGCGCATAGCCCTCATAGCGCACCTCGTCGTAAGTCTCGGCGTCGCCGCCGGCGGCCTTCTTGATCGCGCGCTCGATATTGTCCTTCGGCATGTTCTCGGCCCGCGCCGCGATGACGGCGGCGCGCAGGCGCGGATTCATCGCCGGATCGGGCAGGCCGAGCTTGGCCGCGACCGTGATCTCGCGCGCCAGCTTGGAGAAGAGCTTGGAGCGGATCGCGTCCTGCTTGCCCTTCTTGTGCATGATGTTTTTGAACTGGCTGTGACCGGCCATTTTCCCGTCTCTCGCAATCAGTTTGGCTCAGCGCGCTGGCGCGTCATTTCGCCAAGGGAATAGTCCGTTTCATGAACCCGTCGAAGAGCGGGACCGTGAAAGCGTTGTCGCCATGAGCAGGGCTATAGAGCATCCCCTTGGCCACAAGAGAGCTGCGCACCGGCGCGACATTGGTGACTTTTTTTCCAAGCACTTCCGCAATATCTCCCGAACGGTGGGGACCGGATCCCAACTCCGCCATGGCTCGCATGTATCGCTTTTCCGCCGGCGTCAAGCGGTCGAAGCGGACGCGAAAAAAGCCGGCGTCAAGATCGGCCAAGGCGCTTTCGGTCGCTTTTTCCGCGTCGACCGTCTCGATGGGGGAAACTTTCGCGATATTCCACGCGTGCTTGCCCCATTCCTGTAGAAAATATGGATAGCCGTGCGTACGGCGCAATATTTCGACAATCGCTCCGGGCGAAAATTCGACCCCCTCGCGTTCGGCCGGCTTGCACAAGGCCAATGTGGCGTCGTCTTGGCCGAGAGCCCCTATTTGCGCGAATTCGAAAAGGCGCTCGGCATAGGACTTCGCCCTGCCGGCCAAGCCCATCAATTGCGGCAAGCCGGCGGCGATCATGGTGACGGGAAGCTGTTCTTGAGAAGCGCGGTGCAAGGCCGCAATCAGCGCCGATAGCTGGGTTTCCGGGACGTACTGGAGCTCGTCGATTGCTAAAACGAGAGCAGTCTGGCGCTCTCTCGCCGCCGAGCCGACAGCGACAAAGAGGTCGGAAAGATCGCGCTCAAAATCGCCGCTGTCGGCGATGCCCATCTCCGATATTGCGTCAAAATTGAACTCCACGTCCTGGAATTTGATTTTGAACGCCTTCGCGGCGCTGGCGAGAACGCGCCCGGCAAAATCCAATCTCGCTCTAAGTGCTTCAATTCTGCTCAATTGCAGCAGTCCGATCCGCAGAGCCGGAACGAGAAGGCTTGGCAGGGACCGATCTTCGGGCGTCTCGATCGAAACGCCGATAATTCCTCTCGCTTCCGCATCGCGGCGGATGTGGTTCAAAAGTACGGTCTTGCCGACGCCGCGCAGACCGACCAGGATCAAACTGCGCGCAGGGCGGCCCATCCGGATGCGATCCAGCGCGATGGCGGCGCGCTCGATCGTGTCGTCGCGGCCTGCCAATTCGGGGGGCGGACTGCCTGCGCCCGGCGCATAAGGGTTTGTTCGCGGGTCCAATTTTGAGGCTTCTTATGAAAGTTATGCAAAAAAGATAAATTACTCTAAACTCACCATAATTTCAAACTACCAGAAATCCGGGGTCGCCGGCGTGAGAATCCCGCCGATCCTCACCGCGGCGATCTTTCTGGCCAGTCCACCCTCGCCGGTCTCGACGGCGACGCCGCAGAGCGTCGCCGGGCCAAGGGCCGGCTCGAAGCGCGCCGAGGGCAGGCGGCGGGTAAAGCGGCGCAGCGGCTCCTCCTTATCCATGCCGATCACCGAATCGTAGTCGCCGCTCATCCCGGCGTCGGTGATGAAGCCGGCGCCGCCGGGCAGGATGCGATGGTCCGCGCTCGGCGTATGGGTATGGGTGCCGACGACGAGGCTGACGCGGCCGTCGACATAGAGGCCGAAAGCCTGTTTCTCGCTCGTCGCCTCGGCATGGAAATCGACGATCGCCGCATCGCATCCGGCGCCGAGGGGACAGGCGGCGAGCTCCTGGTCGATGCGCGCGAAAGGATCGTCGAGCGCATCCATGAAGGTGCGGCCCATCATGTTGACGACCAGCATCTTGCGCCCGTCCTTGGCCTCGATGAGATTGGCGCCGCGGCCGGGCGTGCCGGGCGGATAATTGGCCGGCCGGATCAGCCGCGGCTGGCGCTCGATATAGATGAGCGCCTCGCGCTGGTCGAAAGCGTGGTTGCCGAGCGTCACAGCGTCGGCGCCGGAATCGATCAGCTCCTGGCAGATCGCCTCGGTGACGCCGAAGCCGCCAGCCGCGTTCTCGGCGTTGACGACGACGAAATCGAGCCGCCATTTCTCGCGCAAGAGAGGCAATTGCTGGTTGACGATGGTTCTGCCGCTTCGCCCGACCACGTCGCCGATGAATAAGAGACGCATGCCGGGCTACGAATCCCTGCAATCGATCAATTCGCTCTCCGTCAGAACGTAGTCGAGCCGCTCGTCATGCGGCTCGTCGGGCAGAATAGGGCATTCCGCGACGCTATAGCCGACCCCGACGGCGACGGCGCGGCCTTTGGCGCGCAAGGCCCTTAAGGTCAGATCGTAATAGCCGGCGCCGAAGCCGATGCGATGGCCGCGGCGATCGAAACAAGCGAGCGGCACGAAGAGCAGGTCCGGATCGCGCGCCGGCGCGTCTTCGAGCGGCTCGGGAATGTTCATCCGCCCGGGCCGGGTCGGCTCGCCCGGCCGCCAGCGGCGAAAGACGAGCGGCGCGCCGCGCGTTCCGGTGATCGGCAGCAGCGTCACGAAGTCCGCTTCCGCGAGCGCGGCGAGCAGCGGGCCGGTATCGGGCTCGTCTGGAAAGGCGTGAAACGCCGAGACCGCCCGCGCGCCGGTGCGCCTCGCGAGGCGCAGGCCCTCGCGGGCGAGCCGCGCCGAGAATTTCGCTCTGTCGGCTTGGCCGAGGGCGCGGCGCCGGGCAAGCGCGGCCTCCCGCAAGTCCGCCTTGGCCGCGGCTGGGGCCGTCGTCACCGGCTCATTGCTCCCTGGAAGCGGATATGCGCGGGGCCGCGATGGCCGTGGGACGGCGATCCCGGGAACCTACAAAGTAGGTGGGCGCCGTTGTGACCAAGCCCACGGGCAAGGCCAGGGACAGCTCCCTTCAGGATCGTAAGGCCCCGGGGATAAGTGTCCTCACGCACCCCGCAGTCCCGCTGAGCTAATGTAGGACGCAAGGAGGCGATTGGCTAGCCGGCCCGCGCTCAAGCCGCCATGGCGAAGCGCACGGCGAGGCCGGTCGCGACGACGCGGCGCAGCGCGACGCCGTCAATATCGGCGCCCATGACGCCGTCCATCTTGAATTCGAGCCCGACGATCGCGTCGGCGCCGCATTCCTCCGCTTCGCGGATCAGCTTTCTCAACGCCGCCTGCCGGTCCGCTTCGCCGCCCGCCGCATTGGCGGCGTGCCAAGCACCGGCCGCCTTGATCCGGCCGATCGCAAAGGTCTGGCGGCCGTCGTCCAATTGCTGGCTTTCACTGATCTGCATGACGCTGATTGAGGCCCTGTTGCTCGTGGCGTCTTCCATAAAGAGCGGCTGTTTACGCGAAGTTTAACGGCGACTCGCCGCGCCGGCTTCGCGCTTGCCTTTCGAGGACATGGTGAACGGCTCCTGAGAGAAACGTTCGAGGAAACCCCTTTCGCGATTACGGGACGCCATAAAGCAAAGGCGGCGCCGGAAGGCGCCGCCTTGAGAGGAAGAGAGCGCCGCCGCTCAGGCCGATTGGCTGGCGGACTCGGCGGCCTGCTGCTTTTCGAGATCAGCGCCGGTCTGCTGATCCACGACGCGCATCGACAGGCGGATCTTGCCGCGATCGTCGAAGCCGAGCAGCTTGACCTTGACCTTATCGCCTTCCTTGACGACGTCGGTCGTCTTGGCGACGCGGCCCTTGGCGAGCTGCGAGATGTGGACGAGGCCGTCGCGCGAGCCGAAGAAGTTCACGAAAGCCCCAAAATCCACCGTCTTCACCACGGTGCCGTCATAGATCATGCCGACTTCCGGATCGGAGGCGATCGACTTGATCCAGTTGATCGCCGCCTTGATCTTGGCGCCGTCGGCGGAGGCGATCTTCACCGTGCCGTCGTCCTCGATATTGATCTTGGCGCCGGTCTTTTCGACGATCTCGCGGATGACCTTGCCGCCGGAGCCGATCACTTCGCGGATCTTGTCGGTCGGGATTTTTATCGTCTCGATGCGCGGCGCGAATTCGCCGAGTTCGGCGCGCGAGCCGGACAAGGCTTTGGCCATCTCGCCGAGAATATGCAGGCGCCCGTCCTTGGCCTGCGCCAGGGCGACCTTCATGATCTCCTCGGTGATGCCGGCGATCTTGATGTCCATCTGCAGCGAGGTGACGCCTTCCGTGGTGCCCGCCACCTTGAAGTCCATGTCGCCGAGATGATCCTCGTCGCCGAGAATGTCGGAGAGGACGGCGAAGCGCTTGTCCTCGAGGATCAGGCCCATGGCGATGCCGGCGGTCGGCCGCTTCATCGGCACGCCGGCGTCCATCAGGGCGAGCGAGGAGCCGCAGACGGTCGCCATCGAGGACGAGCCGTTCGACTCGGTGATCTCGGAAACGACGCGGATCGTATAGGGAAATTCCGCCGCGGTCGGCAGCATCGGATGGATGGCGCGCCAGGCGAGCTTGCCATGGCCGATTTCGCGGCGGCCAGGCGAGCCCATGCGGCCGGTCTCGCCGACCGAATAGGGCGGGAAATTGTAATGGAGCATGAAGCGCTCCTTATACGTTCCCTCCAGACTGTCGACGTACTGTTCGTCCTCGCCGGTGCCGAGCGTCGCGACGGCGAGAGCTTGCGTTTCGCCGCGCGTGAACAAAGCCGAGCCATGGGTGCGCGGCAACACGCCGACTTGCGCCAGGATGGGACGAACGGTCGTCAGATCGCGGCCGTCGATGCGGCGCTTCTGGTCGAGAATGTTCCAGCGCACGACTTTGGCCTGCGCCTCGTGGAACGCTTCGGCGACTTCCTCCTTGGAAAATTTCGCTTCGCCCTCGTCCGGCGCGAGCGCCGCCATCACCTTGGCCTTGACCGCGTCGACCGCGGCGTAGCGCTCCTGCTTGGCGGTGATCGCGTATGCGGCGCGCAGCTCGCTTTCGCCATGTTCGAGCACCGCGTTCAGCACCGCCGACTTGTCCGGAACGACGAGCTCGCGCGGCTCTTTGGCCGCCTTTTCGGCGAGGCGGATGATCGCCTCGATCACCGGTTGGAAGGCGCGATGACCGTCCATCACCGCCTGCAGCATCGTCTCTTCGGAAAGCTCCTTGGCTTCCGATTCGACCATCAGCACCGCTTCCGCCGTGCCGGCGACAACGAGGTCGAGGGCCGATTCTTTCATCTCGTCGATCGTCGGATTGACCTTGAGCTGGCCGCCGACATGGCCGACCCGCGCCGCGCCGATCGGCCCCATGAAGGGAATGCCGGAAAGGGTCAGCGCCGCCGAGGCGGCGACCAACGCCAAAACGTCGGGATCGTTTTCGAGGTCATGGCTGAGGACGGTGACGATGACCTGCGTGTCGCAGCGGAAGCCATCGGGAAAGAGCGGCCGGATCGGCCGGTCGATCAGGCGCGAGGTTAGGGTCTCGCGGTCGGACGGACGCCCTTCGCGCTTGAGATAGCCGCCGGGAATGCGTCCCGCAGCGAAGGCTTTCTCCTGATAATTGACGGTCAAGGGGAAGAAATCGACGCCCGGCTTCGGCGCTTTGGCGGCGACGACGGTGGCGAGAAGGCTGGTCTCGCCCCAACTCGCGAACACCGCGCCGTCGGCCTGGCGGGCCATCCGGCCGGTTTCGAGCGTGAGCTTGCGGCCGCACCAATTGAGCTCTTCACGTTGGATATCGAACATGGTCGTTCATCTTTCGGT
>Ga0070735_10004201_pt1 | contig 12222 bp, 2 predicted proteins | sample Coa_R1_FD_66443 | JGI IMG/M metagenome (GOLD analysis project Ga0070735, IMG submission 66443) | Surface soil microbial communities from Centralia Pennsylvania, which are recovering from an underground coalmine fire - Coalmine... | ecosystem: Environmental > Terrestrial > Soil > Unclassified ... | reverse complement strand
CAGTCGACTCTTGAAGCCCGCAGCGGCGCGTGCGGAAAGCGGAGTCGTCGGATATTTGAGGAACGCGGACAGGTGAGGTCGGGGCGCGGCGATCGGCCACATGGTGACCGAGATCGCTTTGGGCTGCGCCCCCTTCTGTCCGAACGCCGCGCGCGGCCATGCAACGCCCGGCCTTAAGGTCTCGGCAATGCGGGCTTCGTCGAACACGCCGGGTGACGTCAAGCGCTCACCGACCCAACGTGCCACGGGAACGCTGACAGCGTTGCCAACGAGCTTCCAACGGTGCCCGCGGCGAACTCCCTTCGACTCAAGTGCAGGCAGCGTCCAGTCCGGCTCGAACCCTTGAAGACGCTCGGCGTCTCGGATCTCCGGCGTCGTGATCGATCCATCGCGGGGGTTCCAGATTGCCGGCGGCGAGGGAATGCCGATCGTGGATCCGCCCTTCAACGTGGGAACGGCATCGACTGCCCAACCGAGTCCCCGCAGGCCCTCGGTCCAGTAGAAGCCGCACCAGCGACGGTTGTCGAATTCGGACTCGATTGGCTCCGCGTCATCAACGAAGAGAACATTGCGTGGGTCCTCCGTCCTCGAGGCCAACAGGATCACGCGCTGGCGTCGCTGCGGCAAACCAAATGCCTGGGTGTCGACGACTCGATAAGCCCACCTGAAGCCTCGGCTCTCGAGTTCATCGACGAGGAAGCGCATGCCGCGGCCGCGATCCAGGTGGAGCATGAAGGACACATTCTCGAGCAGCAGCCAACGGAGGCGTCGCTTGGAGGAGTCAAGGAGTCGAAACACTTGGCCCACCAAGCCGGAATGGCGCCCTCGGATTCCGGCAGTGCGGCCGGCCTGACTTAGGTCCTGACACGGGAACCCAGCGGCGACGACCTGCGAGTCGCCCAGAGCCTTGAGTGATCGGATGTCGCTGGTCAAAGGCACGCCGGGAAAGCGCTGCCTCAAAACCCGCGCGGCGCCTGGATCGATTTCACACAGCACCGCTGACTCGTGACCTGCTTGGCAAAGGCCTGTCTCGATACCGCCGATCCCAGCGAATAACCCAGCCACGGTAAGGCCTTCGCCCGCTCTCGTTTGTCGTCGCACCATCGACTTGACGAGGATAGCCTCGGTTGGCACTGCCATCAAGTTCGAACATGCACCGGCCATCGGTTGTGCGGCCGGCGCAGATTAGGCTGAAGACCTACCGCCACGTTGGGGCCACCCGACGCAATCACGGGCGCCGACGACGGCGAAGTCCGCCGGTCAGTCGTGGGGGGTGAACGAAGGACGAGTTGCAGTAGTGTTCGCACATCCGCCGCGCCGGGTCTTCCGCAGCGCTCAACAGCGGAAACCGGTACTGGGTGGCCGGCACCCGTACGCGAATGCACACACGCAAGCAGATCACTGTCGCCATTGACAGCTGTACCGCCAATGAGGAGTATTTCGGCTTACACATAAACTTAAGAGACCCGCCGACCGGGAGGCTTTCTCCGTCGTGTCGCGCGGATCCCTGCGCCGCGCCGTTACTTGTCTAACGCTGTGGCGACCTTTCGGAAGGAGGACTCGGCACAGTGCCATTCATCACGGCAACTCGACTACATTATCGAGCGCATTCACATAGACCTCGCGACACAGGTGCTCACAACGGGGAGAGACAAGGATGGAGCGACAGCCGGGACGTCCGTCCAATTGGAAGGAATGGGGCGCGCTTGCATGGGGAAACGCCTTGTTTCAGCACTACTTCATCGGCACGGATTCTAAACCGGTATCCAGGCTGGCGATCGGCCCCGAGGAGCTCGCAAGGGCAGCAAGCGCGACTGACGATGATGCGCCTGATGCGCGTGATTCATTTCTTGCAGCTATTCGGTGCCCGGCGGCCCGTTTCCGCGAGCACTTGTCAGCCGCGAGTCTCGAGCCGTCGGTCTGGAACAGACGCGAACCGCCGCCGTTCCTTCCGTACCTGTTCTTCACTTGCTTTGCTGCTGCTTCTTTGGACCCGGATACTGCTGACATCGGACAATTCCGGCAACGCGTTCGTCAACTGCTCAGGCACGCGCCGGGGACCACTTACGCGTTTCGTGACCTCTCAAAACTGTGGCTGGCTTTCTCTCTCTGGCTTCAGGAACGACATAACGCGGGCCAACCATACCGCGTCCTGACGTTGCCCGATCCCGGGCACATGACCTTGATTGGGTTTTCGGTCCGACTTGCGTTTCCGTGGCGCGACGATCGCGTGAAGCTTCGGCAGGTCCTGCTCACGGCAGGTGCTGTGCCGATTTCCACTGTGCCCGAAGCTCTTCAGGCGATCAGTGGCGGCAGGAATCGATTCTCAGCCGACTTTCGACACGTATTCGATCGTGCGCGCGAGGCCTTTGTGCACGGCCGACGCACCTCAGACCTGGAAGCGCTCTGGTCCGCGATTTTGGAAGTGGCGGCACTGCCGGTACCCGATTCGCGAAGGGCGTCGCGCATCCGTTATCAGCTCTTTGCCCAGGAAGACGAGCTCGGGCGAATTGATCCATTCATCGCGGCCTCCGGCGTCCCCTCACGCCCGATCGCGCAGATGAGATTCAGTCGGCTCGTGGAACCGTTCGATGTTTTCGATCACCTCGTAACAGACGCTGATGGCAATCCGACCTCAGTAACGAAGTCGCTCTTGACGATTCGTTCGCACGACCGAATACCTGGATTGGCCGCATCACCACTCGTTCGCGCTGTGAAGGAAGGAGTGCTGTTGCTCAAGCGTCTGGACAGCGCGATCTGGGAGCTGACCCTGACTCGACCGTCAGACGGCAAAATCTGCGCGTTGGTGCGGCACGATCTGTCCGCTCGGTTTCTTCGACTCCTTGTGATCGCGCGACGCGACGCGCGGGAGTCTCGGATCGCCGGGTGGGATGAGATCTCAGAATTCGACGTGACGCAACTCGCGGTCCCCCGCCTCTCTGATCTCACCGGGCTTGCACGCATTCGCTGCCTGCAGCCCGTTGAGGTTGGCCCTCACCTGCATCTCATTAGCCCAATTCGCGTAGATGGGGGAGTCCTGGGGATTCGTAGCGTCCTGCCTGAGGTGCACTGCGCCGATGCGGAAAGTGGAGCTGTGTTCCGCCTGTCGGAGTCGGACGGCGAGTTGCACTCGAAATTGTTCGCCGATCTTCAGCCGGATCCCCAGAATGCACACGTTTTTCGCTGGCCTGTGCTCGACGACGATCTGGATGGACCCTTCATCGTAGCGGGCACGCGGAACGGCGGTGTCGTAGCGTCACGCGAAGTTGTTTTTCATTCACGCGGATTGAGCTCCAACTACCTCGGTCCCACGGATCCGACTCGCTGGTTCGTAGAAACGTCGCGGTCCGATGTATCCGCGGCCGTGTCTGCATTGGACTTATATCTGGCGATGGACACTAGCAGCGGCGCGCAGCAGATGGGCCACTCGCGGGCGGACATCGCATCTGTGATCCCAGATTTTTCCGTCGATGCCGAAGCAAGCCACGATCGACTAACCGAGGTCTTAGCAGCAATCTCTGTGGCTCGAAAGGGGATATCCGAGGGTGAGTTGTTTGAACTGTTCACGAGACTTCTCTCGGGATCGAAAGAGTTTGGAGTTTGGGAAATTCTTCGGGGTTGGGTCGAAGCGGGCTATTTCGATTGCTTAACGCGGCGTCATTGGCGCGGTCGGGTCTACTTCGCTCGCCGGCCGCAGCTCGTCGTTGTCCCGCAGCATGAAGATCGATCCGTTCGCATTGTCCTACACGGGCTACTTCCGTACCGACTAAGAACAAAGGCGAGGGAAGTGCTGTCCCGAGTCGGTGCGGAATCGCCACGCGCCATGAGCTTGTCACGTTTTGTGCCGGCGCCACTCTCCTGGTTCGTTGGCTCGTTTTCAGATGCGGAAGCAATCGCCGCAGAGCTCGGTGGACTCAAACTCACTACGCTGCGCGCGGTTGGTGAGCTAATTGGTGACTTCAACTCTGCAGTGTCCGATCAGGAGCGCCTGCCGGCTGGTTATGAGCTCCAGCGGATTTGGAATTGGCAAACAGGTCGTTTTGGCGCCCCAGTGCGCACTCCTTCCGAGGAAGTGCGCATCGAGTACTACAGTCGGCTCGACGGTCCGGATCGTTACGTGGTGTCCGTTGGCGAACGACGGTTCGCAACGCTGTCGCGAACCTGGGCGCTACTCGCAGGCTTCCGTCATGCTGCTCGTACCAGCTTCATGTCGTCCGATTCGGTACTAATCGTTAGACAGGGAAATGATGGCCCCCAAGTACCCGTCCCTGTATCGCGTGCGCTTGCCCTGCGCGCAGGTGTGGTGGGCGGTCCCGCCGACGATGGTCGTTTCGGTAGGTGCTATTTGTACGCCGCGACGACCCCTGGTGAAGCGCGTCAAGTGCTGGGTTGGTTGAATGGACGAACCAGTGCGGAGGAGAGCGTTACGCGACGTTTTGCCTGGCTACGAGCCGCCGCGATGGCATCAGCTGGCGACAAAATCGCCGTTCCGGCCGATCTTCGTCACCGCCTGCGAGCTCTGACGATTCCCGATGCGGTCGCGATCGCTGGCCGCCCTGTGCCGAGGCGTTTACTGGCTCTTGTCCGCCACGCGGTCAAACTCGCGGAGACCTAGACCATGGCCACTGATAGGGTTCACTACCTCGGACGCATTACGTACGCAGCGAATCGCGAAAAGTACCGTTATGCGACGATCGAACCGCTCGTTGAATCAAATGTCGACGGAAGCCAGTGGCTCGGCCCAATTCATGATCCGGTCAGCCTATTCCCGAAGCGCGGCCTTGTGCACTGGCACGATGCTCATGCGAACGCGCAACGAGGCAGTGTCTGGCAGTTTACGACAGAGGAACGTCCCTCCGATCGTCCTGAACAGTTTCAAGCGGATCACGCTGAGGAACCCATCGAGATCATCGATGTGCGCAGTTGGGTTGACGAGATGGCGTTGCGCAGCTCTATTACAGGCGCCGGAATCCCGTTAACGCCCGCTCCCCTTGGCCGTCGCCTTCTCCTTTGGACCGTGGAGGGTGTATTCGTCGGACCATTACTGCTCAAGGCTGGCAGTGAGCCGGGCCTTTGGGTCATCGACGCACCGGCAGCTCATCGCGATTCTGCGAGGATGCCGATATACCGACTCGCATCCGAGGACGTAAATCAGGTGGAGGTAAGCGGCCGACGTTGGTTCGTTTCGCCACGACTACAGCTGAGCGGCAATGCGGGAGTGCAGAACTGGACATCGGACGCACAAGTCGCGCGTAGTGTTCTTGGCCGACTGCGGAAAATGGACCCCGAACTGGTGAAGGCCGTCGGCGTTACCGACAATATCTTTCGAGAATACCTAGACCGCATTGAATCCGCCCAATTCGGCGGCGCGGATCCTGCCGTTGAGCGTGCGCGCGCCGATCGGCTGCGAGGTATCCGCAAGGCGATTGAATCTGAGGTCGAGCTTCTGACGGAAGCGGGGACAGCACTCGTTGCCACGGAGGTGGTGCGCGTTGAGGTGAACAGGAAAGTCGAGTCTGTGATCGCGGAACGAGTGAAAGAACGTCAGGAGGAGATAGAGGCAGCGATTGCTGCCGACGCGAAACGACTCACTCAAGTGCGGGAGGAGCTGACCGCTAGCCAAACGCAGCTTACGGCGGTAAATGGGGAGCTGGCTGCCAAGCGCCGCGACCTGGCGCAGGCAGTCGAGTCCTTCGAGGAGGAAATGTCAGGAAAACTAAGCGAAATCGCTCACCGACCCGAGAAACTGTTCGCCGAGAGTGCGGTCGCGCGCGTTGTCCTCTCGTCGTTGGCGCACCAGGCGCGTGTCGAACAAGAAACTCTTCCCATTCCGCCGGCGGTACAGGAAACGAGCGTTCCGGTGCATGTGCTCGCGGATGACGCGGCGGTCCGGGCAGCCTTGGGGGCCCATTCGGGAGCGGCTTCGCTGAGTGTTCATGCGATTCTCGGTGTTCACGCAGTCGTGATCGCAGGTATGGTTCCTGTTGTCACTGGAACGCGCGGCTACGACTTACTGCGCGCATATGCGTTGGCAGTTGCCGGCGGGCGCCTTCACTGGATACCGGTTCCCAGCTCCACCATGGATCCGACGGATCTGCTGGGCAGTTTCGATGTCGCATCGCAACGCATCCAACCAAATGCTTCGGGATTGCTAGATATTGTCGGCGCCGTGAGGCAATCCGGTCGTCTGCAAGTCGTAGTACTTGAGGGGTTCAATCGCGCTCCGGTCGACGCTTACCTGAAACCGATTCTCGACTCGGCACAGTCAGAACGCGCACACGATCACCTCCGCGCGATTCCGTTGGCGAATCCAGCGATGCTGCAACGCGGAGATCGGTACCGCGACCTGGCTCGTTTCAGCTGGCCTACCAGTGTGGTGCTAGCCTGTCTTCCCAGCGAGGGGAACACCACCTTTCCGATGCCACAGTCGATGTTGCCTTTTTTCGGCCTGATCGATTCGGACGATCCAGGCCGACCGACAATAGGCGGTCTCGGAACGCCAGCTGGCAGTGTACCCGTCACATCCGAAATAGCGGATCAACTGTGGCAGGACGTCATCGGCCGCCGCCACGAGGGCGTGGCAAATGATGCCGAGAAGCTACTGGCCCTTCATGGCGCGCTCGCACTGACCGCCCGGGACGCTGATGACGCACGTCGTGTGTTCGGCGTTCTGCGTGCGAATGGACTTCCGGTTACTGACGCGACGGCTGTCGCTGGCGACACGATCCTGGTTCCGCGTTCTCGCAGTGACGCGAGAGTGATTGAGAATGCAATCCGCGTTTCGGGCGTCGACTTGCCTGGATGGAAGGCCGTTCTGGGAGAAGCCCGGCGTCTCACCAGCTGAGCCAGGCTTGCGAATAATAGGAGGACTCGGTGCAGGACCCGATTGGCGGTTTCGAACGAATTCGCGATCTTTACATCACGTACCTTGAAACAGCCTTTCGCATTCGCGACAGAGGCGTGTCGCGCGAACGACGCCTGCTTCTGGAGCGACCGAACACGTTCTGCACCGAGCCCTTTGTCGAGCCGATACCGCAGTACGAGACGGTCGACTGGCTGCTCCATGAACTGACCACCGACAGTCGCGTCGACTCCAGATTGCCTGGGTTCGACGCGAGTGAGCGCGCAGCATTCGTCGATGTGGCGCTGTCAGGACTGCTCGACTCGATGCCCGATCAGCGACGAGCAAGAACTCGGCTGGCGACGTTTCCGCTGTACAAGCATCAAGCCGAGATGCTGGTTCGTGGCACGCGATCTGGCGAACCGGGAATCGTCACTTCTGGAACGGGATCTGGGAAGACGGAGTCGTTTCTGCTTCCCATCCTCGCAATGCTCGTGAAAGAAGCGGTGCAATGGCCGGCGCCAGGTCAGAATTATCTGGCGCGTCGATGGTGGCAGACACCTTCAGGTGATCCTTATCCCAGGTATGAGGGCGAGGAAGGCGTCCCCAACCGACCCACGAAGGCTTCGCCGAACGCATCGCCGTTTAGACTGCAGCGCGAATGGGAGGCTCCCGACCGCCCGGCAGCTGTACGAGCGCTGATTCTGTATCCGATGAACGCGCTCGTCGAGGATCAGCTGACACGCATACGTCGCGCGCTTGACTCCGAACTGGCCCGAGGTGCGATGGATCGTCACTTCAAAGGCAACCGAATCTTCTTTGGGCGCTACACGAGTGATACGCCAGTGACTGGTTTCCACCGACATCCGCGCCCGGGTGCTAAGGAGTACGAACGCCGAAACCGCAAGCTTGCCGACTTGTTTCGCGAGTCTGCGGCGATCCAGCGCGCCCAGGAGGTCGCGAAGGGGATGGACGCGGAACGAGGAGACGACGCCGAAGATGTGCGATTCCTATTCCCATCCGTTGCTGGCGGCGAGCTGACGTCGCGGTGGGATATGCAGGAGACTCCTCCTGACGTGCTAATCACGAACGTGAGCATGCTGAACGCCATTCTGGCGCGCGAGGTCGACTCTCCGATCATCGATCGCACCAGGCGGTGGCTAACAAGCACGGAGGACGCCTACTTCTTTCTCGTCCTCGACGAACTTCACTTGCAGCGCGGCTCCGCCGGAACAGAAACGTCATACCTGCTGAGGTTGTTGTTTGATCGACTTGGACTGACCGAACCCGCCCATCGACATAAGCTGCGAGTCCTCGCGTCAAGCGCATCCCTTCCGATGGGCGGTCAAGCCGGCGAGAGCAGTCTTTCGTACCTCTGGGACATGTTCGGTCGGCATGGTCTTCAGGTCGCACCCAACCAGACGGTCGGGAATCCCCGCCAGAAATGGCGCGACGCCGTTGTGACGGGCGTCACCGTGGACGAGCGGCCGTCGTCTCGCGACAACTTGACTCCAGGGCCGCTAATCGCGTTCCTGGAGCAAACCGGGGGGGCAATCCAATCAGAGTTGACGGCTCCCATTCCTCATGAGGCTGAGCGCGTGTGGCGTACAGTCGCAGCCGCACTGTGTGGGGGAGGCAGTGACGCGGCGAGGTTGGAGGAGGTCGTTGCCGCCGCCGTACAAGAAGCGGGCGCCCGCATTGCTCATGCCTGTTGGGACGAACGCGAGCGGCGATCACGCGCCGTATCGCTCTCGGCTCTCTCGCAACACCTGTTTGGCAGTTGTACCCCCGACGCACAGAAGGCGGCCCGCGCGCTCCTCGTCATCCGAGGCGCCGGCGATGCGTGGCAGCAGTGGTGGGGCAAGAAAGGCCCCAACGCCCCGTCTTTTCGGATACATACGTTCTTTCGCAGTATCGAAGGGCTATTCGCACCGATGGGCGATCTATCCGGCGTACCCGGCGATTGCCGATCTGTCGCACGTCAAATCGGGGAGTTGTCTGTGGAGCGCGGCCGGCGCTTTTCTCAAGACCAGGGCGGCGGACCAGGAAATCGCGTGGTTGAATTGATTTACTGCGAATCCTGTGGAGAGCTGTTCCTGGGCGGACGGCGCGGCGGGCGAGATACGTCCATCGAGCTCCTTCCGTCGGAGCCGAACATTGATGGCCTCCCGGAATCCGCGGGTCAAGATTTCTTCGAAACGCTGTCGGCGGCGGACTACGTAGTTTTCTGGCCAGTGGAATCGTGGCCAGGTGTGTTGCCAAGTCCGAAGGACGACGTCCATGTCGGCCAATGGAAACGGGCTCATTTTGATCCGATTTCCGCCACAATCCAGTTCGCCCGTGTCGGGATTGGCGAGCCTGAAGGGCGCATCGCAGGATACCTATGGGAGCGAGGTGACGATCAAGACCGCCACAAGCGCAAGAGATCGACGCCCGGAACCGCTGTTCCTTATGAGTGCCCGGCATGTGGCTCCGATTATTTCTGGCGGAATTCACCGTTACGACTCTCGCCAATACGAAACTTCAGGGCCGGCTTTGCGAAGACGACCCAGCTGCTAGCAACTGAGTTGTTCGACTTGTTGCGGCTTCGCCAACCCGAACCCAAACTGGTCGCGTTCTCTGACAGCCGACAGGACGCCGCTAAGGCGGCACTGGACATCGAACGGCGGCATCACGAGGATCTGCGTCGCGAGATTGTCGTCGAAAGCCTGCGTGGCGTCGCCGGGCAACGCCCAGACCGCTCGGCGCTACTGGCGGAGAAGGTGCGTCTCACACGGGAGATCCAAACCCGAGTTGCCGCCGGCGATTTCACAGCGATGGGGCTCAAACCAAAACTCGATGAGCTCGAGCTTGCCATCGAGGACAGCTCGAACGGTACGAACCTTCCACTGTCGTTGATTCTTGAGAGTAGTCGCGATCCGCGCTTCGTCGGCTCCCGCGCGACACGTGACTCGTTGCGACCTCTGCTTGCGGAGTTCGTGAGGCTCGGCATCCACCCGACAGACCCTGCGGGCAGCCGATGCATCACACTGCCGAACGACGAATCCGTACCGTGGGAGCTGCTGTTTACCATCGGGCAAGACGGTCGGCCGGACTGGAAAGACGATGCGGTCCAACAAGACAAACTAAACGCTGCACGGCAGGTCCTCGTCGCTGATATGCAGCGACTCGTGACCGGCGTGATCTTCAGCAAGACATATTTTGCCCTCGAAGAGACGGGGATAGCATATCCCTCGGTAAGTCCAAACGCTGTAGAAGAGGAAAGAGAACTCGTCGACTCTTTCCTGCGAGTGTTCGCCGACTCGTATCGCCTCGTCGACAGTCCTTACGAAGACGCTGATCAGAAGGACCCATGGCGAAGTGCATTCGACATTGGCGCGAGGCATCGCGCACGGCGATTCGCTGCCGCCGTCTGGTATGGCGATCAGGTGAACACTGGCCTCGACCGAGTGCTGGAGCTTCTTGCGAAGGCTGGTCACCCAGATGGTTTGATTCTGACGTCCGCATTGAGACTTCAACTCCTCGAAGGCGGGGAGCCTTATTGGCGCTGCGAGCAGTGCTCTCGAGTGCACTTGCATCGTGGACTGAGCCTCTGTACTCGATGCTTTCGCGCGCTACCCGACGAGCCCAGCGGTCTCTGCGCGGAGTTGCATGACGAAAACTACCTTGCAAAGCGGATCGAGCGCGGAAACGCAGCATTTAGGCTTCGTTGTGAAGAACTCACCGGTCAAACAGAGGAGCCAGCTGACCGCCAGCGGCGATTCAAGGACATCGTGCTCGGCGGAGATAGCCGGATCGATCGTCGCCTTCGCGAGGCGGCCCGTGAAATCGATCTGCTCGCAGTCACGACGACGATGGAAGTCGGGATCGATATCGGCCCGCTACAAGCGATCTTCCAGGGAAACATGCCGCCGCAGCGATTCAACTATCAGCAGAGGGTCGGTCGGGCAGGCCGCCGTCGGCAAGCGTTTTCCATGGCGTTGACCGTGTGTCGATCGAAAAGCCACGATTTGCACTATTTTCGACACCCGGACGCAATCACAGGCGACCCGCCGCCCCCGCCTTTTCTTACAAAGCGGCAACCGACCGCGGCGAAGCGCTTCCTTCGAAAGGCGTGGCTGTGGGCTGCGTTCCACAAGATCCGCGAAGATCAAGGCATCGGGTACGCAGGGGACGAGACGTCGGACATCCATGGCGAGTACGTGCCTGCCGCGGACTATTTCGATCCCGGGAACGGTTGGCGCCAGATCTTAGCCGCTGCTCTCGCAACTACATTGCCGTACCGTGCCCGCGCGCTCACAAGCTTGATCGAAGACTCCGAGCTTCTTGAGAATACCGAGTTGGAGGGGCTGACCGTCGATCGACTCTTGATGGAAATCGATAATGCCCAATCTGCCGGAGTCCGCCAAGAAGGTCTTGCGCATACTTTGGCCGAGGCGGGGCTGCTGCCGATGTACGGGATGCCGACTCGGGTGCGGAACCTCTACCTCGGCGACAAAGGGCGGGTGGATGGGCAGATTTGGCGAACGTGGCGAACGATTGATCGCGACCTTGACTTGGCCGTTTTTGAATTTGCTCCAGGTTCGGTTCTGACCAAAGACAAGCAGGAGCACCTCTGCATCGGGTTTACAGGCGCCCTTCCTGATTACATCCCACGTCGGACGAAACCAGTGGACGTTGCGCCACGCGATGGCGCGTTCGCACCCCCGTTCTGGATGGTGCAGTGCGGTTATTGCGGTGCGTGGCGCCGATTCGATACCGACCCAGCCGGTACCGCTAACGAATGTGCTTCGTGCCAGAGAGTACTGGATATGGGGGCCGCCGGCGAATGTCGAACGCCGAACGGCTTTCGCACTGATTTTTGGCCGCGGGAAGTGGAAGAACAAGCCCTTGCGGGAGGGCGCCATCGCTTGAACACCGCCGAGGGAACGGCCCTCCATCTCCAACCAGAGAAGAACTCGAACTTGAGTTTGAGCTATGAGCCGCAATCAAGACTTTATCGGCTCAATCGTGGCGCCATTGACGCGGCGGCGAACCGCTGGCTGGGATTCGACGTTGCAGCCGGGTCGCATCCGTACGGTCGTGGTGGGCGTGTTCGTGTGCTTGATCAATGGATCGCCACAAACGACCAGCTGCCGACACCAAGAGGGTTCGACCCGGACGCGGGTGTCGTGCCATTACGCGGTATTTGGCTCGCAGCACCCAAAACGACCGATGCCTTGTTCCTTGCGCCGACGACGGTTCCCGCTGGGCTTCGTTCCCACATGGTCGGTGCAGGCCAGCAGCGAGTCACGTCGGCGCGCGCGGCCGCAATTTCCGCGGCTTACATGTTGGTGAACCGGGCTGCCCTCGAACTCGACATCGATCCCGAAGAATTTGAC
>Ga0070735_10004200_pt1 | contig 12222 bp, 11 predicted proteins | sample Coa_R1_FD_66443 | JGI IMG/M metagenome (GOLD analysis project Ga0070735, IMG submission 66443) | Surface soil microbial communities from Centralia Pennsylvania, which are recovering from an underground coalmine fire - Coalmine... | ecosystem: Environmental > Terrestrial > Soil > Unclassified ... | reverse complement strand
GCGGCCGAAGCCGTTGATCCCTACTTTGATCGGCATGATCCCTCCGGGAAGTGAGTAGCCAGGCACGAGAAACCAAAATGCTAGGTTGGCGGAACACAAAAGTCAAACCGATTCGCGGCCAGGATTTCTCAACCCCGTACCCGGCAATTTCAGTGAGGATTGGATTTTTTCAGCACCACTTGAAGCACATGCAGTTCGCCGTCCACCGGACCAATCCGCAGGCCGAGAATCTGCGCAATCAACGGGTACAGGTGAATGTCTTCGAATGGCTGGACCTCGACTCCGGCGCGGATATCCGGACCAGCGGCATAAAAAATCGCCTTCATCGACGGCACCGTTCCGGGATCATATCCGTGCACACCGCGAACGGGGGCGGCTGAATTCGCCGGCGCATGCGCAACAATGGCGAATGGACCAGTCGGCACGACGACAGGGTCGCCTTCGCGAGGATTCGAATCGAAATGCAAATTCTTCGGCACGTTCGCGCGGCGATACACTTTGAACTTGTCGCTCACGCCCGTCAGTGAGTTATAGGCCTTCTCCGCATCGGAATCGGATTTTGCGTATAGCAGCGATCCTGACGTCTCGAACTGCGCGAGGTCGGCCCATTTATCGAGCGCAATCCAGCCGCCCTGGCTGGTTTCCATTCCGTGATCGCTGATCACAATTAAATCAACAGCCAAGCCCAGCGTCGCGATTCCATCCGTCAATTTTCCGATCATGTCATCCACGTGGCGCACGGCGTCTGCTGTTTCAGGCGCGTCGGGGCCAAACGCGTGCCCCGCATGATCCACATTGGAGTAGTAAAGCGTGATGAAGTGCGGCCTTTGGTTGGGTGGCAGACGCAGCCACGCCAGAACCTGCTCCACGCGTTTCTCGTCCGGAAATTTGTCGTCGTAACGCATGTAGTAGCTGGGGCGTTTCCCGTGAATTTCGGCTTCCGAGCCCGGCCAGAAAAAACTCGCTGATCGCATTCCTTGGTTTTCGGCAAGCACCCAAAGTGGGGTGCCTCCGTACCAACCGCCGTCGCTATTTGTATTTGGGTCCGTATAAGAATATTTCTCTTTTCGCGCTGGGTCGTAAAAAGAGTTGGCGACAATGCCGTGGTGGTCGGGATAGAGCCCCGTCACGATTGTGTAATGATTGGGGAAAGTGAGCGAGGGAAACACCGGAAGCATGCCATTGGGAGCGCTCGCGCCGCGCGCGGCTAGTGCCAACAAGTGCTTGGCTCCGTAACGCTGCGCGTAGTCGTAGCGAAATCCGTCGAGCGATACGAGCACCACGTAAGGTTTCGACAGCTGCGCTTCCGCATTCGGCGGATTCGGAACCTCGATGACCGGGGCAATGGATTGCGCGCAGCACGAAAATGCGGTGAGGATCAGAACCAGTAGTGAAGACCACACGCGTGTTCGGATTTGGCCTGGAAATGGCTTCATAGGGTAGCTCCGGCTGAATGAACTCCAGCTGAATGTATCTGGAATGCAAGAAGAAAGAACAATAAAATTACATGAAATTATTTGATCTGAAGATTATTGCGGGAACTGCTCTACCTTGATGACCTTGTCACCATCGAACTTCACAAAAACAGTCTTGGCGGGCGGCTTACCATAGATCCAATCTTCCGTTTCGTTCCCATCAGGCGTCTTCTCGCGAACCTTGCGGTCGGGACGTCCAAGCGCGGCGACTACCATTTCGCGGTCCATGCCAACTGCGGGCCGCTTGTCCCTGATGGCATTCTGGATGTCGGGAGGCAGCGTATCCACCCACTGCACGGCGGCGGAATGCTGCTTTGAAAAATCGAGAACCCCTGACAGGTATTGCTTCAACTCGTCGGGCGTCATGTCCGGCACAGGCTTGCCGAAATCCAGGTACACGGTTGCGCCCGCGTTCGTGTCCACGGCCGTTTCCTGGCCAGTCGTGGTCATTGTGGGCACCCCTCCTACTTCGAGGTGAATACGGTCGCGCAGGCGCTTCTTCTTGCCGCGTCCGCCACCATTGATGTCCACGACAATCTCGCGGTCTTTGAATTCAAGGCCGGTAATCTGCGCCTTGTCGCCAGGATTTATGGCCGAACCTGAGGTTGCAATCGTCAGTCCCACCTGTTTCTGATCGGTCTGCTCACCCACTTTTATGTGCAGACCCTGCTTCCCTGCCGGAATGGGCTGCACCACGCGCGCAAATTCTCCGGAGACATATCGCACGAGTTGCAAGCGCGACTCCGGCTGTAGCGGCTGTTCTTTGTCTTTGCCGTTGCCCTTTTCCCTTTTTTCCGAGCTGGCGGATTTGGTATTAGCGGGGTTTTGCTGTGCGGGTTGTTCCTGGTCGCCCACTGCCGACATGTCAGGCAATACAGGCAGATTCTCGCTGGAGGGAAAATCAACGCGTTCGTTCTCGGCTGGCCGCAGGCGGATCACTCCGGAGACATCCGCGCTTAACAAGAGCGCTGCCGTAGCCACCATGGATCCGAACCGGAGCATTTGCTACCTTCCAGCAGCATTTTAGCACCAATGGCGCTGGTAGGACAGGCACTCTTGCCTGTCCGCTTGTGCTTGGCCGATCTTCGCTGAACACAGAAGGCTAACTATCCTAATTCCCAAGCACCTCGACAAATCCCATGCGACCCGAGAGATTTCCGCTCCACCAAACGCGATTGGGATTATTGGGATCGACCTCAATCCTTCGCGGGTCAGACTCGGAATCGGGCAGCGGAAACTCCACCCATTCGCTGGTCTTGGGATCGAAGCGGGCGATTTTGTCCGCCTGTTGCTCGCTGACCCAGACAAGATTGTTCTTGCGGTCCACGCTAACCGAATAGGTGCCGGAGGTTTCCGTGGGCGGGGCGAAGAATGACATGTGCTTGGTTTCGTAATCGATCTTCATCAAAAGCCCAGCGTTCCAAAGGCCGACCCAGATGTCACCTCGCGCATCGTGGCTCATGCGACGCGGGTAGGCCACGCCATCATAGGGAATCTTAAATTCTTCCACTTTTCCTGAAGCAGGATCGACTCGCACCATGCGATCGGCCATGTCCTCGGCCCACCACACCGAGCCGTCGCCGGCGTACGTGATTCCGTAGGCGCCTGTCTGCTCCTGCGTGGCGAGGTAAGAAGGCGTGTCATAAAATTTGAATTCCTTGGTCGATGTGTTGAGCATGCGGACCTGGTTCCCGCTGGTCTCCCAGATGGAGCCATCGGGATGCACGAGCATGGAATTGCCGCCCGCCGCGCCATGACCCTTGGGCCAGTCGTAGGCCGTGAATTTCCCTGTGTTGATGTCGTAATTCAGCCAGCGACTGTTCGGTCCATCAGGCACCCATAGCTGACCTTTGGCGTCGATCTGCAAATTGCCCAGGACCTGTAAATCGGCGGGAGCGGTACCTGCGGGAATGGAAATTTCGGTGTACTCGAGCGTTTTGGGATCCAGGCGGCCGAATTTTCCGATTCGTTGGCTGACCCATCCGTTTCCCTTAGGATCGACGGCAACGTCATGCGGCTCCGCGCCGACGATTGTGTCCGAGATGTCATACTGCACGGCGCGGTAGTGCAGCGCCTTCCCTTCCAGCAGTGTGCGCGGCAGACGATCATTCAAATCCACAGGGCCCTTTGGCGGATAGTTTGTGGAAAGATAATCGACCGCCAACTTAACTTCCTCCTCGGTGAGGTCCCGGAGCTTCGCGGTGCGCATATTGCCGCGCATCCTGCGAACGGTGAACGCCCAGCGATCGCGCGGCATGTGGAAGCCGACGAAGCGCTCCGTTTCATGGCAGGTCACGCAGCGCGAAGCGACAAGTTTCTTGCCTTCTCCCTCCGGCAAATCTTTCGAGACCATGGGCATCTGCGCTTCGGGAGTCTTCATCGGCCAGGCGCGCGGGAGCATGGGTCCTTGTTTGGTGGCCAGCGACAAATCAAGTTTTGCGGTTTTTCCTTCGGCTACGTCAACCGGCGCGGAAACATTGCTTTGAGATCCCCCGCCCACGCCTTGGACTACATATTGGCCGGCGGGTAGATTCGTCGCGGAATAGCGGCCCTGCGCCTGACTGATCACCATGAAGTCGAGGTGGCGTTCATTGTTTTTCAGTTTAACGAACGCGCCTGTCACAGGTTTCCCCGCCGCATCCTGAACGACGCCCTCGACGACAGAACTATTTTCCGCCGCGCCGGCAAATTGGCCGCAGAGCAAGAGCAGAGCCGTCGCGAAAATGACCGTGAACTTCAACCGCATCATATTTGAGATCATTCTCAATCTCCTTTGTCGCATCGTTCCATGTCTAGGCAAGGATCTGCAACCTTTGGCGTTTTGGTCTGGATTTGCGAACAGAAACATTCGAGTGTCGTGTTTCGCCGGACGATTTTGCGCATTATACGCCAAATCCCCTCCTGTGCACCCCGAGACGTTGGGCGGCCACTAGCTCGCCACGTCTGACCGAACCTGCACGCCATCCCGGTCGATCCGTAACGGAAGCAGAGTGCCGCCGGCTGCCATTACGGCTGCCTCGACGCGGGTGCGCGCCTCAGGCTCAATTATCAACGTCAGACATCCCCCGCCACCCGCACCGCAGACCTTGCCGCCGATAGCGCCTTGTCGGCGCGCGGAAGAAATAATGCGATCGATTACCGGCGTGGAGATCGTTCGCAAATTCCGTCGCCGGAATTCCCACTCCTCGCGCACCAGGCGTCCAACCTCGCTCCACGCATTTCGTTCGAGTGCGGCGCGAACTGCTTTTGCAACGGCGCTAATCTTTTCCAGGTTTTGCGCGACACGACGGTCTCCATCAATATGCCGTTTGAAAACTTCCCAGTTGTTGATTCCCGATTGCCTTGGCTTTCCTGTGTAGCAGAGCACCACGCGGCGCTCGAGTTCGTCCAGGTCGCATCCGAGCGTTTCGCGGCGTTCGCCACCCGCAGCGAGAACAATCGCAGCAGCGCCGCCGAATGCAGGTGGATAATGGTCCTGAGTACCCGTAGGCACGCGTATGACGATGGCCTCAACGTCGCGGCTGATATGAATCCAATCTTCACGGCGCAGACCCGCGTTGGTAAGGCGGTCGAGCGCCGCGCAAATCGCCACGGCCATGGCGGACGAGCCGCCAATTCCCGCACCTGCCGGAGCCTCGGAATCAGTTGTCAACGTGAATCCCACCGTCGGACGGAAAACTCGGACCAGATGCGCCAGCAATGGCAGCTTGTAACGCTGCGCGCGGCACAAGGCTTCGAGCGAAGAAAACGATTCCCTGCGCTTGGTATCGCGAGAGGCTAGAACAATTCGCCGAGATTTATTCGGTCGGGTGCGGGCTCCACTTGCTTGTCCTGACGAAGGAAGGATAGCCTGCGAGGAATCAGTCTCGATGACGCACGAAGCGTAACGCGTAATCGCGCAATTTACGGTTAATGCGCCCTCATGAAACAGGTACAGCGGCCAGATGTCGAGTGTTCCTCCAGCCAGATCGATACGCGTAGGCGCCTTGGACTCGATTCTCACTTTGACTTGCTCGCTTTCTGCCGCTAGCCTTTTAGTTCCCGCGGAATTCGCTGCACCGCGCCGCGATGTAACGCGGGAAATGATATCAGATGACAACCAGACCTCGACGCGAAACGAGCAGCCGTGATTCCGTACTTGCACGATTCATGCTGGGCTTTGATGGGGAAACTCTGCCTACAGAACTTGCCGGCTATCTCGAACGCGGCCTCGCAGGCGTAGTTCTCTACAAACGCAATTTTCATAGCGTGGAGGGACTCCGCGAACTCGCCGCGGAAATTCGTCGGACTGCAGGGCGACCCGTACTAATCGGCATCGATCAGGAAGGCGGCACGCGGTTCGCGCTACCGGAGCCGTTTACGGCATGGCCATCCGCAGCGGAGCTTGGCCGCGCGCACGATATCGCATTGACCGAACAGGTGGCGCGGGCTATGGCTGTCGAACTTCGCGTCGCTGGATGCAATCTCAATTTCGCGCCGATGCTGGACCTGAACGTGAATCCGGAAAGCCCCGTCACAAAAGACCGCAGCTTCGGCGCCGATCCACGACTCGTGGCGAAAATGGGCGTCGCCTTCGATCACGGACTACGGGCGGGACGCGTGCTCTCCTGCGCGAAACATTTTCCGGGTCACGGAGACACTTCGGTCGATCCGCACCACGACTTGCCTGTTTTTTCCGGCACGATGGAGCGATTGGAGTCCGCCGAACTGGTTCCCTTCGCCGCGGTCGTCGCGGGCGGCGTGCCGATGGTCATGACTGCACATATTCTGCTACCCAACATTGATCCGGAGCGGCCCGCCTCGCTCTCGCGAACGATGCTCGACGGCGTGTTGCGTCACCGCATGGGATTCAGAGGAATTATTCTGGCCGACGATCTAGGCATGGGCGCAATTGCCAAACGCTATGGCCCAGGCGAAGCCGCTATTGAGACACTTCGCGCTGGTACCGACATCGCTATGCTGTGTCACGACTGGCAGGCGGTGGCGCCGACCATCGAGGCAGTCAGGCAGGCTGATGAGGGCGGACGATTCAATGCGTCGGAATGGCAGGCATCGCTTGAACGAATTGAGCGCGCATGCGCCTTGGCGGAACTGCCCGTGCCGGAAGTAGGGCTCGACATTCTGGCATGCGAAGAGTTTCGCGCACTGGCAGCGCTGATCCGAGCGCGATTGACATAGCCTCCCCGTTCTGTAGCCACTTCAGCGAATCGCAGCTCTACAAATTTTTGGCGAATCCAGCGGAACACGCACTTGAGTAGCACAGGCTTCAGCCTGTGTGCCTTTCTGATTGTGCAACGACCAAATCAAAACCACACAGGCTGAAGCCTGTGCTACGAAAAGCGCGCGCCAACTTGCGTAAGCTAAACAAGAGAGGGAGCTTTAAAACCCTTTGCAGCGTGCTACGTGGGTGAATTCCAAGAACGGAGGACTTTCTGAAAGCAATGGAGCGGTCGATGGGACTCGAACCCACGCCTGGACCTTGGCAAGGTCCCGTACTACCCCTATACTACGACCGCCCCGAAACAGGGAAACTTTATCACGTCATCCGCGCGGCGACAAGATCGATCGTGCCGCAAAAACACAAAGATAAGGCACCGCAACGGGCGCGCCAGTTACAATGCATGTTCGTGGGTCGCACGAAACTGGCCCTCTATTGATTTAGCTGACTTGAAGCACGCGCGCAGTTTTTACGACGGGCGATTTCCTCTGCCGTTCAGCGAACTTTGAGGCTTTGGCACGGTCTGTATAAACACGGGCAAATTTCTCTCCGTCCTTGTAAAAAACCGTAACCTGCCAATGCTTGTGTTTGCGTCGTCTGTCTTTGCCCAGCTTGGTGCGTTTTCTTGTTTTCAATAGTTTGTACCCGGGTTCATACTATCTCAGGATTTGGACCGCACAAGTACCGATTCCGGTAATACTCCCGAAACAAAGAGATAAGGATGAATTTTGCTTCTCGAAGTGCGATTGCGCAAGTGGGAAATGCAAGATGTCCGGCAAACCCGGTAGCGATTTAAAATAGTCGTAATTGCGATCCCTGAAGTGAATTTTTGTTTGAAGTAATGAAGTCGGAAAATAATCTGCCGATAGGGAACCGGAAGCCGAACCCTGGAATCGTTTCACGGATGGAAACCATCCATAAAATGGAATTCATCTTTTCGCCACAACACCATCTAATAGTCCATGGAGTAATGCATTCCTGGTAAGAGCAGACTCCTAATCGAGTGCAGCGAAGCTGAGCGATTGGACGATTGAAACTTATTAAAAGCCGGCCACGTAGTCAGTAGTAGGCACCTGCGGACGCGAAGGTCGAGTGGAAATGTGAGGGAGGGGCTCTATGTTACTGCAAATAAATGAACAAACCAGGATTGAGGATCCACGCGGGTACGGCTCTGGTGTAGTGAATGATCTTCGCGGCCTGCTGATCGCGGGAGGTTGGGCATTGCGCGATCCCCACCGAGAGAATTTCTATGAGATGGAAGCTGAGGGCAGCGTTTTCTATTTCCATATTTCACCGATCAACGGCGAAGTCGTGCTGCTCGCAAGGTGGTTAAACAGCGCCAAAGAAAATTGTACGCTCGCAGCGCACCATAGCGCCTGAGCTGGCATCGTGTAAGGCTTTTGGCCCGCCGCAAAGCTTGCCAGTCATGTGTTTCCATATACCTAGCCTGCTCACAAATAGTTGAGCCTGATTGCCAATTTGGACTTTTCATGCGCCCGACTTCGCCGTATACTGCTCCGGCGAAACCCAGTAGTGGAGCGCCCAGCTCTCGATTTGCGAAACGCCTGCCAGGTGCGCTTTTGGTCAGCGCTCGGGCATCGTTTCAACGAATCGTCCGCGAAACGAGTATGACTGGGACTCCGGCGGAGGTTCCAGCCGGTGAAGAAAAATCTTCCAGATCCTGCCGATAGCCCCAAGCGGCGAGGCTGCCCGGTCGTCCCCGGCCCAAATGCCTGCGGAAACAGTCGCGGCCGCTCTGGAGCGGCGCAAAACGCCAACACCGTCACCCTCTTGAATGAAGTCGAGCGCCTGCTAAATCTTGCACGTACGGAATCGTACTACGAGCTCCTCGGCCTCCAGCCGAAGGCGCCACGTTCAGAGGTCAAACGCAAGTTCTATCAGCTCGCGCGGCAATTCCACCCGGATCGCCATATGGACCACCCTGATTTGGGGCCACGCCTACAAACGCTAATGGAATCGCTTACCGAAGCCTACAGGACACTTTCGGACGAGACTGCGAAGAAAACCTACGACTCGCGAACCCAGGCGCCCAAACCCGGAAAGCAATTCCCACACACACAGTTGTTTTCACAGGAATGTTTGAAAAATGCTCAAAAATGTATTGGCGTAAAGAACTATGTTGAGTCGGTCCTCTGGTTACGTCGAGCGATCGACCTTGAGCCGCACTCTTCTGTTTTCCGCACCCTGCTCGGGCGCAGCCTCGCGGCCATTCCCGAGTATCGCCACGAGGCTGTCGAACAATTTGAAAAGGCCATCCGGCTCGACTCGCTTAATATTGCGGCGCACTTCGAATACGCGAGCCTGCTCGAACAATTGAAATTCCCGCTGCGCGCACGGGCCCATTACGTCCGCGTTCTGGAACTCGATTCCCGGCACTTGCAGGCGCGAGAACGTCTAACCGAACTGGACCTTAAGAGTCCCAAGTTGACTTCGCGCACCTCCCTGCTCACCCGCCTGACCGGCCGCCGGCTAGCCAGGCCTTAGTCAAGATTGCAGTCCTGGCTGATCAAACCTGGGCCCCAAATCTGGTACAACTTTATCTTTATCGCAATTACAGGGTGTGGAATCTTGTCCGTATTAAAACGGCGAAGGGGCTTGGCCTGGCAGCGCCAATCTCCCGATTAGCGTGTGGTGCTTTGCAAGACGCCAAACGGGAGATTGGCGTTCCTGGGACGCGAAAAGCCGGCGAGAGGTCGGCGCTACGGGGCTCGCATCGCGATCGAGCGGGCACACTCCGCGGTGCGCGTCAGTATTCTTCTTTTGGTTTTTTCTTATAAGGGCTCTGGGAGGTTTTGGGCGAGTGGCGTCCGCGGTAATCATCCAGTTCTTGGTCGGTAATCTGGAAATGGGTATTCGCGGGATGATTGCCATCCGCAGCGAGTTCGCGGCGGAGGCGGGCGGAACATATGTCCGGGGCGTCCTGGTATCGCGCGCGGCGGCCATCGAAGGCCGCATTAGCGATCGTTAAGGTAAATTCGCGGGCTTCACTTCGGGATTCGCGCACGGAAAAGCGATACTCGCGCACGAGCGGGCTGACTTCGTAGCCCACAAACTGAACGATGAGGCTATCGCTCATAGAGCGACAACAGTCTTGGGCTCAGCAACGACGGGCACAAGAGCGCTGACCGTAACCTTCTTTTTGCGCTTGGAGCGCGAACGCTTGGGGGGTGTTCCTTCGGCGGGTTCCACAACCATCATGCTGGTAACAAACTTCTTCAGGCCGTGCAAATCGAAATCAATCGACGTACGTTCAGAATCCGAGTCGGTCACGACTCCTAACCCATATTGAAAGTGCTTGATATAGAGACCTTCTGTGAGGGCTTTCAAGATACTGCCTCCTTCTAGCGGAACAAAAAAATGGGGCGACACGGCGGTCGCCGTCTCGCCCCGATTCGTTACAGGCTGGTGACGTTCGCTGCCTGCAGACCTTTGGGGCCCGAGGTTACCTCGAACTCAACCGCCTGGCCTTCGTTCAGCGACTTGTATCCCTCCGCCTGGATGGCGGAGAAATGGACGAAGATGTCCTCGCCGGACTGGCGCTGGATGAATCCGAATCCCTTGCTGGCATTGAACCACTTTACTGTTCCTTGTTCTTTCACGGTATTTCCTTTTCACTATTTTGAGCTATTTGGTGCCTCTCGACCGCCTCCAGCCGTACAACAAAAAAAGAGCCGCAAGTGGTACTTGAAGCCCCTTTAATCGAATCTAAAGGTGTTACAAGAGCAACAAACGCAGCTGCACTTTAACATGGAATCACTCGTGTACCTAGTGAATTCGGAAGGCCCATTTCGGGCTGGGTGGGCGTTCAAACCGACACTTTAAACGCACGTTTTCCCATTAAAGTCATGCTCGGGCTACCTCCAGCCGCCGCAGAAGTACACTGTTTAATTCGCGTTGCTCGTCGGCGGCAAGTTTCGCGTCTTGCCTGGTGATGTAGAAAACGTCGGTAGCGGTTCCGCCCTCAGTGTCAATCAGACCCACCTCAATGTTGCATCCGTGTTCGGCAAACGTGGAGCTGATGTCGTAGAGGAGGCCCGGGCGATCTAGGGCCACGATTTCCACAACTGTGCTGTGCGAGGAACATTCATTGTCGATATGGATTCGCGTTTCCACTTGGACTTTCGGTTCACGCTTTTCGGGCTGGAATTTTCTTTTCATCAAGCCGGCAACGTCGACTTCCCCGGAAATGGCGGCGATGAGATTCTGTTTCAAGCGAACCGTCTCGGTGGGATTGTGGTCCAGGGTGTGGAAACGATCCGAGAAGCGGATGATATCCAGGACAGTTCCGGCATTGTTGCCGCTGGCGTCCGCTTTTAGAATGTTCATTCCCCAGGATGAGATCGTGCCCACGACTTTCGCAAACAGGAACGGGCGATCCGTGGTCACGAGAACGAGTTCATAGTAATCATCACGTTTGGTGATGCTGATTTCCGCCGCGGAATGTCCCAGGCGTTTATACATACGGTAGTGCGCCGCGATTTCCCCTTGAGAATGCGTGAGCAAATACCGCTTCGGAAAGCCGTCCAGAAAATTGCGAAATCGCTCGGTTTCGCCCGCATCTTCTCCGGGAGGCGCCAGACGATTGAGTTGATCGGCATCCTCTCCCGCAACATACAGGCGCTGATCGTCCACGGAACGATTCAAATAATTTTCCGTAGCGGCGTACAGCTGCCAAAGCATCTGCGCCTTCCACGGGGTCAAGGCTTCGGGATTTACGGCTTTGATATCCGCGTAGGTAAACAGCGTAAGCATCTTCAGGTGTTCGATCGTTCCCACCGCTTGCGCAAAATCGTAGACTGCCTCCGGATCAAAAATGTCGCGTCGCAGCACCGTGGCGGACATCCGCAAATGGCTGGCGATGAGAAAAGTTACCGTCTCGCGCTCAAACGTATCGAGACGCAAACGATCAAAGACGCCCTTCACAGCTTCAAGGCTGCCTTCGATATGGCTGTCCCCTGGCATTCCCTTCCCGACATCGTGGAACATCAACGAAAGGTACAGCAGTTCCGGGTGTTCGACGCTGCGGAGGATATCCGCAAATTTGCGATTCGATTCGCCGGGCTGATTCAGCAGTTTGTGCAAGTTCTCAATCGTAACAAGCGAGTGCTCGTCAACCGTATACCTGTGGTAGTAGTCGCGAATCACCAGCGAATCGATGGCATGAAATTCCTTGAAGAGCAGCACCAGGAGACCGAGGCGGTGCATCGCGCGCAATGAAGATGCGGCATACGGCAGCACCAGAATCTGACGCAGGTAATCCCAAAGATTTGATGTTGTCGCCGCCCATTTTTGGATATGAGTGACCGCGGCTTCCACGGCGTTTTCGGTTTCGGCGGTTAACTTGACGTTATGGCGCGCAACAAGTTCAAAAAGTCTGAAGAGCGCGGCAGGATCTTCGAGGGCAGCGGGCTGGCGCAACGATACGCGCTCATCGACTACGTTAAATTCCGCAGTGGATAACGGCGATCTGCGTTTGCCAAACCAACGCGTCCACGGGGATTTTGGCTG
>Ga0070735_10004199_pt1 | contig 12225 bp, 7 predicted proteins | sample Coa_R1_FD_66443 | JGI IMG/M metagenome (GOLD analysis project Ga0070735, IMG submission 66443) | Surface soil microbial communities from Centralia Pennsylvania, which are recovering from an underground coalmine fire - Coalmine... | ecosystem: Environmental > Terrestrial > Soil > Unclassified ... | reverse complement strand
TTCCCTCCGAAATAGCGGTACCCGTCATTGTCGTTGCGTTCCTTGCCATACGTTCAGCCCAACGGCAGCACAGGACGAACTGAGATGACGCGACGGAAGCGCCGACGTGCTTCCGCGATTTCAGCCGTGTTCACGGAACCCCACGATACGCGGTCGCTGAGCTCGCGTCGACGCGCGGCGCGCGATAAGCTCGATGATCCACGCGATGCGAATCACGCCAATGCGTCTGCTGCGCATTCCGAGCCGTTCGATCATCCCGATTTCATCTTCGAGCCGAAGATCGACGGGGCTTGTGTGTGGCTACGGTAAACGACCGTACTTCTTTATCGCCGACAACATACGATCGACTGGCATGGCGTATACGCGCAGATCGTTTGCACCTGTCGTCGTCTCTGCGGCGAGCAATGCGTTCGTAATCGCCGCTTCCGTCGCCTGGGCGGTCGCCTGGAATAATGGCGAAATTCGATCATTCGGCAGCATCTTGATATCAGTGACCGGTTGATCGTTGAACCACGCGCGCGGGTTTGCGGTTGAAAAGGCGATGAATATGTCGCCCGAACTGTTCCCGCCGAATCCGCCCTCGCGGCCAATCCCGAGTGAAACACGGGTCGCGATGCGCTTGAGTTGGTGGGGCAGCAACGGGGCATCTGTTGCGACGACGACGATGATGGAGCCCTGTTCGGGTGCATCGTCACCAGTGCGATCGCCGGCGTTACAGCGGCCGGGCGAGTTCGGCGGCAACGGATCGTTATTCGCGATGCAGGGAACCAGATCCTGAATCTCTTCGCCCACGGGTACGCCCGCGATTCGCAGCTCCCTCCGGGAACCGTAGTTGCACTGCACCAGCACGCCGACCGTATATCCCCCTTGCGGTGCCGGTAGGGTACGCGAGGCAGTCCCGATTCCTCCTTTAAAGCCGTGGCAGATCATTCCAGTGCCGCCGCCCACTGCGCCTTCCTTGGGCACGCCGCCGGCTGCCTCGTTCAACGCCTCGATCACGTGCTCCGGCTTCACGTGAAAACCGTTAATGTCGTTCAGGCTCCCGTCGTACGTCTCGGCGACCACGGGCAGCCACCAAGGCTGCAGGACGGTCTTCTGCGACAGCTCCCACTGGATGATGGCATCGCGTACAACGCCGACGCTATGGGTATTCGTGATCGCGATCGGTCCCTCGAGCAGCCCGCTTTCCTGAACCCACGTCGTGCCCGTCATCTCGCCATTGCCGTTGAGCGTAAACCACGCGGCGAAGACTGGATCGGAATTCGCCTTTCCGCGCGGATGTACGACCGTCACGCCGGTGCGAACGGGCCCTGTACCGACGACCAGCTTCCCCCTACCCTCGACAATGGTGGTCTGACCGACCTCGACACCACGCACATCTGTGATCGCATCGAGCGGTCCGGGCGTTCCGCCAATCGGGAGCTTCAGGTCACGTTCACGCGGCTTCTGTGCGGCGACCGGCACCGTCAGGGCGAGCGCGGCGGCAAAGGCGAGCATCACTCTACGCATTTGAGTCCTCGCTGGGTTCCGGCGCGCGGAAGACAAACGATAGTCCGGTCGTGTAAACGCAGCGACTGCTGACGCTCGCTACCATACTCGTGTCGTCCCACGGACCCGTTAAACGGCGAGAGTCTAGCACGCGAGGAGTGGCGGTCTGCACATCAGGAGTGTCGTGTCGGCGGTTAGATCGTCGTCGGCTTGCGGTTGCTCCCTTTCTGCCCCGAGCGCCGCGCGCCACTCGGCTGCACGCGAATCAAGTCGTCGTACGAACAGACGACTTGGGTGCGCGGCAGTGCATTCGGCGTCAACCAGCAGCCGCAGCTCGAATCCGAACTGATGTGACCACACCTGGCACGTCGCAGTGCGCCGGCCCTTCGAGCGGCGGTCGCATGTACGGCATCTTACCGTGCCGTCGACGCCTACCCTGCGGAAGCACTGCATAACTGGTAGCGGTCCGAGCCATCCCGGTTGTCGCCGGATCGCACGTATCCCTGCCGGCCATCTACCACACAGAGGCGGAGCAGCTCCGCGTCGCACAGCAGCAGGAGCGTCAGGCCGCGCGGGAGTTGCGTCGCGCGCAGATCGCTCGCGGCGAGCCGTTCCGGTGGGCCTCAGCGAAGACGACTTTGTCGGACGCGGCGGCTATCGTCACCTGGGGTGCGGTCAAATGCATCGTCGCTAGGTTTCGACGATACGCGTTGACGCCTCGGAAGTCACCGTTCAGGATGCCAAAGGTTGCCTCTGGGACGCTTGCGTGGCGTCACAAAACGTCGCTTCGTGCTCAGTTCCTGAAAAACAGGCGAGAAACATGAGCCTGTCGGTCGGCACCGTGATTGCTGACTCGCCAGGGATGAGACGAGATTACGTTTTCGCGCTCATTCTGGCGCTAATGGGACTGTACGCCTACTCCGCCGTTGCCGGGCGGATCACATTCGTGAGCCGCGTCGGCCATCCCCTCGCGTACGGCTATCACCCATCGCCCTCTTCAATCCCGCAGTCGGCGCTGACAGGCATCGTAGGACTCCTCATTGCCATCCGCACCCTCAGCCCGCAGAGGTACAGAGCCGTCGAGCAGTGGATCCACACGCAGTGATGAGTCCGTCACGCGCTGGCCGGTCTCAGCGTACCGTGGTCTCCGCGTTCGGCTATCCAAGCGTTGCGCTCAAGAGCCGCGCTCCAGCACCGACTCGCCCGAGAGGTAGTTCCCGCCCATAGGTCCGACCCTCGCACGCTGACCCTCCATGGGGCCGAAGCCCTTGACGAACAGCGGAGGCCATTCCAACCGCGCATCATGAGCGCCGACATGGCGCGGCATAAAAAGTCCAATTAAGCCCAGCGCCGCAAAAAGGAGCGTCGGCCCCAACCCGATTGCACCGGCTTGTCGCTGCATCACCGACGCCCCACACGCCACGGCCGCGCCGCTACCGCGGCAAATCCACGACAAACCGCTTCTACTCACGCGCTAGATGCGCTGCCTGTCTTCGCAAGTGCTGCACTACGAGCGACTTGACCTGCGGAGCGTCAAGAACACGCGCTGCGACCGCTGTGGCGGCGGTGCGTGACTGACAACCCGCGTTGCTGTGCGAGGGGACTCACGATGTCCTCCGCACCACTGGCGGGGCCGCTCTGGACCATCCGTTGCCGGGCTGCAGAATCGGTCCTTTTCGATTTGGGCTCGAAAACGATCTGCGCTACCCTCCCAGTCGCCACCGGACGCAATGGTCGGTAGACAGCTGGCGCACTTCGAGATCGTCGACCTGCTCGGCGAGGGCGGGATGGGCATCGTCTACCGGGCGCTGGACCACCACCTGGGGCGGCACGTCGCGCTCAAGATCCTGCCGGCGGATAGAACGTCGAATACGGAGCGCAAAGAGCGCTTCGTGCAAGAAGCGCAGGCTGCGTCCGCACTGAACCACCCGAATATCGTCACAATCCATGACATCAGCGCGGCTGACGGCATCGATTACATCGCGATGGAGCTCGTCCCGGGACGGACGCTGGAGGATCTGCTGTCCAAGCGCCGCCTGAAGCTGCCGGAAGCGCTGAAGTACGCCGTGCAGATCGCCGACGCGCTGGCGGCGGCACATGCGGCAGGGATAGTGCATCGCGATCTCAAACCCGCCAACATCATGGTGACCGAGACTGGCGTCGTGAAGGTACTCGATTTCGGTTTGGCGAAGTTGACGCAGCGGACCGAGCCGACAAGTAACGATCAGACGCGAACACAGCGCGCCCTGACGGACGAACGCACGATCGTCGGCAGCGCAGCCTACATGTCGCCCGAGCAGGCCGAAGGGCGCGCCATCGACGCTCGGTCGGACATCTTCTCTTTTGGGTTGGTGCTCTACGAGATGTTGAGTGGCAAACGCGCGTTCGAAGGAGAGACGCGCATCTCGACGATCGCCGCGATCGTAAACAGCGACCCTGTGCCGCTCGGCGCGGTCGCGCCGGGGTTGCCAAAGGAACTCGAGCGCATCGTCGGTCGGTGCCTGCGCAAAGACTTGGTGCGGCGCAGCCAGAGTATCGCGGAGATCAAGATTGCGCTCGAGGAATTGCGGGAAGAATCCGAGTCGGGCGCGTCGCCAAGTCTGACGCCAGTGGCGGGAAGGTCTGCCCGTCCAGCGGCGTGGATCGCTATCGTCGCGTCGGCGTTCGTGCTGGGGGCGATCGGGATCATCGGCCTGTCGCGCTGGCGCTCAGCACCCGCGGCGTTAACGGACATACCGCTCACTAACTATGTCGGGTATCAAGGACAGCCGACACTCTCGCCTGACGGGAGCCAATTCGCGTTCGTTTGGAGCGGCGGTGTGGAACGGGGGATGCCGCAGTTATATGTTCGGACTGTCGGCGGCGGCGCGCCGCTTCGACTGACGTCTACGCCCGCCACGTTTGTCCACGATCCCGCGTGGTCACCTGATGGCCAAAGGATCGCCTTCGTCCGGAATAAGGTAGGAAGCCTGGTCGGGGAATTGATGACGATCTCGCCGTTTGGGGGGACGGAAAAGAAGATCGACACGGGACCCATCAGATACATCGACTGGTCGCCCGACGGCAGATGGCTGTATTTTTCGGCGCAACTGTCGCTGCAAACGTACGGACTCTTTGTCAATTCATCAACCGGCGGGGAGAGGCGACTACTCGTCGATCCTCTGCCAAATACGTTTGGTGATCGCGAACCTTCCGTATCGCCGGACGGCCGCCGGCTCGTGTTTGTCCGTTCGCTCGCCGATTTCAACAATGATCTGTTCGTCGTCGACCTTCGCAATGGTGCGGCCGCCGGCGCCCCGCGACGACTGACCTTCGACCATCGCGCAGCGTGGTCGCCGAGATGGACCACCGGCGGCGAAGACGTGATTTACGTCACGGGCGAAACGATGAATGCCCTTCGCCTCTACCGTGTGCGGGCAACCGGCGGGTCTCCATCGCAATTACCAGTTGGGGCCGACGACGTACAAAATCTTGCGATCGCCCGCAACGGACATCGGCTCATATATGGTCGAGCGTTCCGCGACTACAACATGTACCGAATGGCGCTGCCCAATAACCGAACGCCAGCTGGTTCGCCTTCGCAATTCCTATCAAGCCACCGCCTCGACGCATCGCCGACCTTTTCCCCTGACGGAAAACATGTGGCGTTTACCTCGAACCGTACCGGAGTGAGCCAGATCTACGTCGCGGATACGGACGGATCGAATGTTACACCGTTGACGAGTTTCACGAGTGGCGTCTCCGGGAGCCCTAAGTGGTCGCCCGACGGCAAGACGATCGTATTCGACGCGCGACCTGACGGGCTTGCGGATATTTATTCGATTAGGGCCGACGGAACTAATTTCAAACGCTTGACGGACAATCCCGCCGAGGATCACTTGCCGTGCTATTCGGTAGATGGACGCTGGATCTACTTCGCGTCGACGCGTTCAGGCGAGCGCCAGCTGTATCGCATTCCGGCCGCTGGCGGAGATGCCAGCCAGGTCACGCATCACGGTGCGATGGCGTGCATAGCCTCGCCGGACGGGCGCTGGATCTACTACTCCAAACAGAGCGGCGGACTCTGGAAGATTGCGACTGACGGGGGCGAAGAGCTCTCGGTGCTGTCTCAGGAAGTCATGCTGCCAAACGCGTTTACCTTTACGGTCACGAGCCTGGGGATCTATTACGCCGGTCCGCCAGACGAAGTATTCAGAGTGCCGCTCAGGCTCTATCGATTCGCCGATGGAAAGACGATCGACATCGCCCACTTCGACAAAGCATTGTACCTGCCCTTCAGCGTGTCGCCGGACGAGCGCTGGTTCGCATGGACGCAGCTCGACTCCTCCGTCGACGATTTGGTGCTGATCGAGAACTTCCGATAGCGAACATCGGCAAGCCACGCTCAACGCGTCGCACAACCCGAGTGTTCAGGAGGCATTACGATGACAGCCGGCGCGTTGGTGGTTTCGTGGTCCACAGCATTGCTTTTGATCCTCGGCGCGGCACACAGTACGATGGCGTCCCGCGATTCCTCGCCGCTGCAGATCACCATCCTCTACGACGCATTCGGCAACCTGCCCGACATGCAGAAGGATTGGGGGTACTCGGCGCTGCTCGAATACGGCGGGCAGCGCCTTTTGTTCGACACCGGGAACAACCCTGACATCCTCGAGAAGAATGCCGCCGCACGACATATCGATCTGTCGCGGTTGGATGTTGTGGTGATGTCGCACCGCCATGGCGATCACATGGGCGGATTGACGTATGTGCTGAAACGAAATCCCTCGGTGAAGATCTACGCGCCGAAGGAAGGATTCGGCGTGTATGGCTCGGATTTGCCGGGCAGCTTTTATCGCAGGGATCCGTCGCTACCATCCGAACAGCGCTACTACGACGGTGCGCCGCCGGACATCCTGCGATTCGGATCGGCGTGGCCGAACGCAAACATTCAGCTCGTGGAGAAAACCGGCGAGATTGCTTCGGGCATTCACCTCATATCTCTGGTCTCCGATAAACCCGGCACGCTTGAGCTGCGCGAGCTGTCGCTGGCGATCAGCACACCTGATGGTTTGGTGATCGTCGTAGGTTGCTCCCATCCGGGCATTGACAGGATCCTTGAGGCGGCTCGGGCGATCAACCCGCGTATCCGCTTGATCGCCGGCGGTCTCCATCTCGTGGTCGCGAGCGATCCGGATATTGAGAAGCTCGTCGGGGTGATGCACGACGACTTCAAGGTGGAATACGTGGCGCCGGGCCATTGCACCGGTGAGCCAGCGTTCACCGCGCTCAAGAAGACGTTCCGGGATCATTATCTCTACGCCGGCCTCGGGAACACCCTGGCCCTGAGTAATGCTCACCACTGAACGTCTCTGGCCTTAGCGGCAGTCCTCACGACTGCGTTCGACAGAACCAGGTTTGAACGTCATGGCGGGACTCGCGGATCACCTTCCGCGGGTCAGTCCGCTGCTGGAGGATCGACGCCCGGCGCCGACTGCTTCGTTGGGAAGGGAGCATGGCGGTGCATGCGATGGGACGATCGCGTGATCGCCACCTTGCCCGCGACCCGCTCGCCAGGACCATCCACGAGGATCGGGGGGGCGGGGACTCCGCAGGCAACGCCCGGTTTTCCCAACTCTTGCGTTCCGTCGGTCGCTCCGAAAACGCCGACACGGGTGGTCCGATCGTTCATCGGAACCGCCTTCGGGCCAGTCGGCTGCGGAATCCTGCCTCGCGCGCTCCACATTCACGCAGCTATACCGGGACAGGAACCCTCGCGGCGCCAACGGGATGCGGTGTGATGTGGTTGCGACCAACATACGACATCTCTGCCATTGCCGCCTGAACCGTGATCGCGATATTTGCCGCGTGTGCTTCGCACGGGCAGACTGGCAGTCTGCGGGATCGCGGCGCTGGTGGCGGGAGGGTACGGGCTACACGCCTGGGTTCGGGACGCCACGCACGCGCCCTGGAACGTTCTCGTCGTCACGCTTGATACGACGCGCGCCGATCGCCTCGGCGCGTACGGATTCGCCGACGCGGGAACCCCCACGCTCGACAGGCTCGCCCGTCAGGGGACGCTGTTCGAGCAGGCGGAAACCGTTGCGCCCCTGACGCTGCCGGCGCACTGCAGTCTGTTCACGGGTCGTTATCCCTTCCAACACTCCGTCCACGAGAACGGGGTCCCGCTTCCGTCCACGGAGCGCACGCTCGCTCAGATCCTCCAGGCGCGCGGATACCGAACGGCGGCGTTTACCGCCGCGTACGTGCTCGACGCGCGGTGGGGCCTCTCACGGGGGTTCGACCGGTACGACGGCGTGCCACCTAGCGTCGACGAGCCCGGTCGTCGCCGCAACCGCCGTCCGGCGAACGACGTGGTCGACGCCGCGCTCGCCTGGTTGGACACGGCTCGCGGGTCGCCGTTCTTCGCGTGGCTGCACCTGTACGACGCCCACGCCCCGTATGACACGAGCGATCGGACGCGTCCCCCGGGCTATCAGGCGGCGATCGGGTTCATGGATGCGCAGCTCGATCGTGTGATCGGGTTTCTTGACGCGCATCACCTGCGCGATCGGACGGTGATCGTCGTCGCCGGTGATCATGGCGAGAGTCTCGGCGATCACGGCGAGCGCACCCACGGCTTCTTCGTGTATGAGAGCGTCACCCGCGTGCCGCTCATCGTCGTGGCGCCGCCGGCCGCGACGCAAGGCCGCCGCATTGCCGACGCCGTCCGGACCGTAGATGTGCTTCCGACGCTGCTCGATCTGCTGCAGATCCCGCCGCCCGTCTCGCTGGCGGGCGCCAGTCTCGTCTCCCGGATGACCGGCGCTGCGCGAGGGCCGCTGCGCGACGCCTATATCGAGACGATGTTCCCGCGCGACCGGTTCGGCTGGAGTGAACTGCGGGCCATTCGATCGGGCCGGTTCAAAGCGATCGCGGCGCCGCGTCCGGAGCTCTACGATCTCGAGGTCGATCCTTCGGAGTCCGTGAACATCTACGATACGCGGCCCGCGGCAGCCGAACCGCTGTTCGCGAACCTGCGCGCCCTCGATCCGATCCCGGACGCGGGCGCGTCCCGACCGTCGTTGGACCGGGATGCGGCCGAGCGCTTGTCAGCGCTCGGATACGTCGGCCGTTCAGGTGTTGTTGATGCTCCCACGGGGACGCCCCTCGCCGATCCGAAAGACAAACTGTCCCTGTATCTCCTGATCACGTCGGATCCGACACGCGATGTACCGGGGAGGACGCGATGAATCGCCGCCTGTGTCTTGTCTTCGTGTGCGAAGCGATGATTGTTGTGACGTGGGCCGTGGGATGCGGGAATCACCAGGCACTGACGGCTCCGGGCGCTGTCCCAACCGCGGCTTTCCTCGCTGGCCAGGTCGTCGAGCCCGGGTCGCTCGGACTGCCAGGCGTACACATCTCTGTGATCGGAGGACCGAAGGACGGCCAGGTCGTACTCACCGATCAGTATGGGTACTTCTACGTGTCCGGAGCCGCCGGCGCCCAGCAGGTGCAAGCCACGAAGGACGGATACCTCACCACTACCGTTGCGGTGGCGGCCCATCCCGAACAAATCAACATCGTCATGCAGCCGACCACGCCCTACGCCGATCTGAACGGCTCGTGGCACATGACGTTCTCCGCCTCGCCAAGCTGCACGCTGCCGAGCGATGTCTCGACCCGAAGATACACGGCGGCGATCCAGCAGGACACCGCGAGGCTGACGATCCGTTTGTCGGACGCGCAGTTTGTGACAGGCCGGTACGGTAATACGGAGAACTGGATGTTTGGACGCGTGTTTGGCGCTTACGTCAGCCTGTCGATGAATACCGACGACTCCTGTCTGTATTACGGCACCTGCTTCCTCGAACAGATCGCCGACGGCCGCACCTTCTCGATGAACGGGTCTGCGACCGGATCGCTGAATGGCGGCGTGCTGTCGGCCGTGTTCGCCGGAGCCGTCACAGTGTCCGGCGCCTCGGGAACGCCCGGCGCTACGTGCACCGCCGCGGATCACCGCCTGACGTTCACCCGGTGAGAAAGTGCGCTTGAGACACGCGCGTGAAAACGGGGATCCGATGCTGTCGTCCATCGTCGCGCCGCCACGCTGCCGCGCCGGGCCCACGACATCGCCTCCACGCCGTTCAGGCTCCTTTGTTTCCTGATCCCTTCCGATCCGAGATGCCATCCGTGCAGGAGAGTGCCATGAATCGCCGAGTCGTCTTCACGTGCGCCGCCGTCATTTCGATGACGTGGCTCGTCTCCTGTGGCAAGCAGACGCCGACCGGTCCGGGCGGCGCAGCGAGTCCGAGCGTCCACATCATCGCGCCGCCCGCGCTCACCTTCCCGGGACAGACGGGACAACTAACGGCAGAAGAAACGTTTCCCGACGGTGCGAAGTCGGACGTGACCTCGGCGGCGGTCTGGCGCTCCAGCAATCCGTCGGTGGCCTTTGTGTCCAGCACAGGACTCGTCACCCTCGTCGCGGCGGGGGTCACCACGATTACGGCCACGATTCCTTCAGGGCAGATCGGGACGTTGTCGCTCGCGGTAGCGCCGGCCAACATCGCCGGGCGTGTCACCGAAGCCGGAGGCATTGATCTTCCCGGCGTGCAGGTCACGATTATCGGCGGTCCGCGAGACGGACAGGTCACCACGACAAACGAGTACGGCGACTACGGATTCGGCGCCGTGACAGGCGTGCAACAGGTGAAAGCCACGAAGGACGGGTACACCACCGCGTATACGAGCATCCCGACGGATCCCACTCACGCGGATGTCGTCATGTATGCCACGACCCCGTACGCCGACCTGAGCGGATCGTGGCATGTCACCTTCTCCGCCTCTCCGAGCTGTCGGCTGCCCGATGATGTGACCACGCGCACATATGCCGCCGCGGTCCAGCAGAACTACGCGCGTCTGTTGATCCGTCTGTCGGACGCGCAATTCGAGGCAGGAAGGAACTGGATCGTCGGCCGCGTCTCGGGCGACAACGCTGCCCTCTGGCTGAACACGGATCCCGACGGCTTGTGCGAGTACGAGGGCGCCTGTTTCGCTGAACAGATCGCCGGGGGCCGCACCTTCACGCTGAATGGGTCAGCGACCGGATCGCTGAATGGCGGGGTGCTGTCGACGGTGTTCGCCGGAGCCGTCACGGTCTCCGGCGCCTCGGGAACACCCGGCAGTACCTGCACCGCCGCGGATCACCGCCTGACGTTCACCCGGTAGACCAGTAAAGGTAAAGGAAGACTCCCGGCCCTCTCGGGCCTGAAATGAATCGTTCCGTTCAACGTCGAGAAAGGCGCCGAATGAGTATGTCTTACCGTCCAGGAAGCACGAAGGATCAGCACGCTTCGTCCCGTTGGTGGAAGGGCATCTGTTGTTGGTTGGCGTCGGGGGCCAGCCATCTCCCCGTCGTCCTGATCTCCATCTGCGGTGCCTCGTCTCCCGGGTGGGCGGCCACCTTCACCGTTGTGAACCTCGCCGACAGTGGGCCGGGTTCGCTGCGACAGGCCGTCGTTGACGCGAACGCCAGCCCGGGCGCCAACACCGTCACGTTTGCGGACGGACTCACCGGCACGATCGGTTTGACGACTGGACAGATGACGATCACCAATGGTCTGACCATCACGGGTCCGGGCGCCGGCGTGTTGGCCATCGACGGCAATCAACAGAGTCGGATCTTCACCGTCGGCAATGGCGTGACCGTTGCGATCGCCGGACTGACCCTCACAAACGGACTGGCCACCGGAGCCCCCGCGAGAGGCGGCGCGATTCTGAACTCCGGCGGTTCCTTGTCGCTGAGCCAAGTCACGTTTGTGGGGAACCGCGTCGTGGGGAACCCGGGCGCAAACGGAAACGGCGGCGCGATCTTCAGTCTCGGGGGCCCGCTCACCATCCTGAACAGCGCGTTTCTCGCGAACGAGGCCCGCGGGGGTCTGGCGGGCGGCTCCGGCATCGGCGGCGCCGTCAACAACACCGGTCCGAGGAGCACGATTCGCGAGTGCACGTTTCTCGGCAACCGCGCCATCGGCTCAGACGGGGGCGTCGTGGTCGGCGCCCAGTCGTTCGAGTTCGTCGGGGGCGCCCTGGGCGGCGCGGTCCGAAACGCGGGCGCCTTGACGATCGAGAACAGCGTCTTCGACGGCAACCAGGCGATCGGCGGCAACGGCGGCAGCGCGGCGCCGACGGCGCGCGACTACGATATCTCGTTCGGGTACGGGGGCGGCCTGTTCAATTTCAGCGGCACGATCACCGTCCGCGGCAGCATGTTCAGGAACAACGCCGCGATCGGCGGCTCCAACGCCACCGCCGTGTACGGGCGGGGCCACGTCGGCGACGGTAGCGGCGGCGGTTTCATCAACCTCGACAACGGCACCGCGACGGTCAGCACCTGCACCTTCGACCACAACCAAGCCCTTGGCGGTACGAACAACGTCGGGGGAACCAGTCTTGCCGGCGGCGCCGGCGCGTTCATCGTGGGCTGGGGACAAGGCGGGGCGATCACCAACGAGGGCTGGGAGCGCGGCGGCGGAACGACCTTGACGGCCAGCCAGCTCACGCTCACGCACAACGCGGCCATCGGCGGGGCCGGCAACTCGGGGAATCCACTCGCGGGCGCCGGGATCGGCGGCGGGCTCAACGCGTGGTGGACGGCGTCCTTCGTCACGATTCGTGACAGTCTGATCGCGCACAACACAGCGACCGGCGCGAGCGGCGCCAACGGGCAGGGCGGTGCGGTGTCGGCCGTGATCG
>Ga0070735_10004198_pt1 | contig 12225 bp, 9 predicted proteins | sample Coa_R1_FD_66443 | JGI IMG/M metagenome (GOLD analysis project Ga0070735, IMG submission 66443) | Surface soil microbial communities from Centralia Pennsylvania, which are recovering from an underground coalmine fire - Coalmine... | ecosystem: Environmental > Terrestrial > Soil > Unclassified ... | reverse complement strand
GTGCGCGTCCGCTGCCCTTCACCGACGGCCGCTCACTCGAACCTCTGTTTGAAAATCCGGACCGGGCGGACTGGCCGGACCAGATCCTGTGTGCCTATTACGGTGGCGAGTTTCTGTACACGCAGCGCATCGCGATCACAGATCGCTTCAAGTACGTCTTCAATGGGTTCGATATCGACGAGCTGTACGATCTGCAAGACGATCCGGAAGAGTTGCGGAATGTGGTCACGCTTACCAAGTATCGCGCCCACGCCGACGACCTGCGCGCCCGCATGTACGAAATGATGGCGCAATTTGAGGATCCCTACGGCACGGTGGCTCCGCGCAATTCCATTGGTGAGCCGCCCGACCGCTATGGCGCGCCCCGCTATTTGCCGCGGGGAAAAAGGATATCTTCCTAGTAAGCTTCCGCCGGCTCTATTGCGCGATGTGGAAGGCGGTCCAGGAGCGCGAATTCATGTCGTGGAGCTCGGTTTTCTGCCAGGCGAACTCTGGATGTTTGCGCAGATGTTCAGCCGCCTTAAAGGCTAGTCCGCAGGAGTGGCCCAGCGCTGCGAAAAAGGACATTTGCGCCATATGGGCGGCGTCGGTGATTTTGTTCTGAACGGCGCCCGCCGGTCCGAACGGCGGCTGCCAAGGTCTTGAGCCACGCGCGGATAGATCGATATGGCCACAGAGGGTGCGCTCGTCCGGTTCCATCTTCCGATCGAACGTGTCGTAGTGGTCGGCCAAAAATTTCTCGCCGGCTGCAATATCGATATGACCTTTGTACTGCGCCATTAACTGCTCCCAGCGAAGATGGCGCGCATTGGCGCTGTTGCCCATATCGTTGACCTGAAAATCGGTCTCTTCCTTGGCAAGTTTAGGGTCGATGGGGTAGTTGGACCCAACAAAGTAACCGTCCTTGGTGCGCGAGAGATTGACATTTTTGAGGCCGAGCTCAAGGCTCGCAATTTCGTTTGTATTACGGTCGGCGATGAGCCAGTCGTTAGCGTAGCCGCCATTATTGCCTTCTTTCATGATGCGCGCGAAATCGTCGATGGAGGCGGAATATTGCATGGCTTTGCGAGCGCGGACGAACTCCGGAATGCCGTTGGGATCGAATCCGTTGAACTGGCTGATGGTGGTTTCGGTGATCGCGATACCAGCCGCGTTGACGCCAAAATCGTCGCCGCTGTGGATAAGCCCGGGCATGCCGTCCATCAGAATATGGTAGCCGGCGCTGGGCGTGATATCAAAGATAATGTTCCAACGCGCGCCAGTGACATAATCGGTCCAGTTATTGTGCGCGATAACGACCTTACCGTCCTTCGTATAACTGCCGGTGGCAACAAAGGCGCTGCAATGATCGGCAGTCGGCCGCCGGACGGATGCAGCTTTGTGCTGCTTGTCGTACCAGTTGGTGTAATACGGCGAGATTTCGAGCCAGGCGTTCATGGCCACGATATCCCATAAATCCAGCTTGATTCCGCGGGCATTAATGCCCTGCACGATACCCTGTAGCTCGTCGCGATATTGAGCTTCAATGTGCGGCCAGAGAACGGTTTCGGCCGCATTGCGAAAAAACGGCCAGTTCTTAGAATCATGGGTGAGCGCGAGCGCGATGGCGCTCTCGGCATCGGCAATTTCGGGTGCGAGAAGGTAGCCGTGCTGGTAGCCCACTTCCGACGGCGTACCTTCCAGGTGCACAAAAATCCAGCCGTTCTGCGGCGGCCGGCGGAAGGCATGCTTCAAGCGTAGATCGGGCTGTGGGACCCGAGATCCCGGCGCCGCGGCGCACAACACCGAGGCGAAAAGCAGGGCGATAGCGGCGCGTTTCGTCATGAAGTTATTATACGGATCTTCCACGTTCGCGTCTGCAACCGGTGAACGCGGAGGACGAGAATCCCGGCCGTAACGTTTTGCGCTGCGGCATACGCACCCGGAACATCGCCGGACGACTTAGGAGGCCAGCGCCGCCTGCATCATGGCCCTCGCGTAACCCACGTTGTACACATAGCCGGTGTATCCGCCGCCGCCGGGATAATATGGATGGAAATTGGGCGTCTCACGGTCAGCATCGAGCGCTCGTGGATGCTCCGGAAATATCAGGCGCGGATATTTCTGGCGCACCAGTTCTTTCATTACCGCGAACATATTTACCTGGCCTTCATCAAGAAATACCTCCGTGTATTTCTCATTCGGCACCTGCACCCGCACGTTGCGGAAATGCACATGGTTAATGCGATCGCGCGATCCGAAATAGCGGCACACTTCCACCGGATCGTGCCCCATTTCACGCGTCACGCCGCAATCAAATGTGATTCCGTTCGACGGACTCGAAACGATTGCGATGAGATGCTTCCACCCTTCGACACTTCCTACAATCTGCGCGGAGCCACGGCTGATGGGCGCCGGAGGATCGTTCGGATGCAGCGCCAGCCGCACGTGGGACTCCTCGGCCACCGGGATCACGGCTTTTAGAAAGTACGTGATGTTTTGCCACATCTCTTCCAGAGTGTGCGCGCCTTCTTCCGGCAGCGGCGGCAGATCCTTCACGCGGTCATAATCAAATGCCGTCAGCCCTGCGCCAGCGCGTCCGGTTTTCTCGTAATATCCTTCCACAATGCGGTGGGCAAAGAAATTGTACTCGACGACGGGCAGGCCGGCGCGGCCCGCGGCGCGAATCGATTTCTGAATATCCTCGATCTCCTCATCGCGTCCCGGACGTCCGTAGATCGTATTGGGGAATCCGCCAACCATCATGTTGCCCAGCGTCAGGCCGCCGGTCTTTAATTTTTCCATCCGGGCGCGGATGTCCGCCTCCTGCCACGGAATTTTCGGACCGGTCATGTGCACATGATTCACGCCGATTTGCTTAATTCGCCGCATGCCAGCCTCGTCCAGCCAGCCTGCCGCGAGGTTACGTCCCGACGGCGGCCCCAACGTCATTTCCAGACAGAGCTTCGGGGTATCGGGACCTTCCGTTCCCATTCCCTGGGCGGCTCCGTGGACCGCGGCCGGCAGTAACGCCGTTGCACCTACCGCTTGCAGCATTTTTCTGCGGGACAAATCGGAATGCATGGGATCGATTATGGCGCAGCGCCAGGTTTGGGAGCCAGCGGAAAGTTTCAGCGCCAACACTCTGAGCTATTTGAAAATGCGGAACAGCTTACGCAGAGGATCGAAATGCTCATCCACAACGCGCTCCTTCAACGGGATGATGGCGTTGTCGGTGATGTGGATGTCTTCGGGACAAACCTTCGTACAACATTTCGTGATGTTGCAATAGCCGATGCCTTGCGTGGTGCGCAAATCCTCGAGACGGTTCGCGGAATCGAGCGGATGCATTTCCAGGCACGCAGTATGGACGAGGAAGCGCGGCCCGATGAAGCGATCGTGCAGATGATGCTCGCGCAAAACGTGGCAGACATCCTGGCAGAGGAAACATTCGATGCACTTTCGGAACTCCTGGACGCGATCGACATCGGCTTGGCCCATCCGCCAGGTGCCATCCGGAGCATCGGGTGGGCGCGGCTTGAAAGCCTGGATGGCTTTCTTGACTTTGAAATTCCAGGAGACGTCCGTCACCAGATCCTTAATTAGCGGGAAGGTTCGCATCGGCTCCACGGTAACCGGCTGGTCGAGTGATAGCGAATTCAGCCGCGTCATGCACATCAGGCGAGGATTGCCATTGATTTCGGCGGAGCAGGAACCGCACTTGCCAGCCTTGCAGTTCCAGCGCACAGCCAGATCATTGGCCTGCTCGGCTTGGATCTTGTGGACGACATCGAGCACGACCATACCCTCGGCAATCTCAGCGGTGTAGTCCTGAAAGCGGCCGGAATTCGCGTCGCCCCGCCAGATACGAAAGATAGCGGTGTTCATTTCATTTCCTCGACGATCTGCTGCAGCTCTGCCGGTAACGGCTGCACGGGGACCGCTTCCAGCCTTGGGCAACCGTCGGTTCCGCGACGCAAGACTGTATTAAAGCGCCCGTAACCGTCGTCTTTTTTTGGATAGTCGTCGCGGAAATGGGCACCGCGGCTTTCCTTGCGTTGCATTGCGGCGATTGTGATGAGCTCGGCGACACTCAACAAGCTCTGCAAATCAAGCGCAGTGTGCCAACCCGTGTTGTATTCGCGGTTGCCGCGCACGACGGTTTTCGCCGCCCGCTCCTTCAATTTGTGAATGGTATCGAGCGCGCGTTCCATCTCCTCCTCGCGGCGCACGATACCGACAAGATCCTGCATCGTTTCCTGGAGATCGTGCTGGATCTGATAAGGACCCTCGGAGCCAGAGCGCTCAAATGGCTCCAGGGCCGCGCGGCTGGCGGATTCCACTTCGTCCGGATTGAATGCTGGAAAAGTGCTTTCCTTGGCAAATTGGGCCGCGTACTCACCGGCGCGCTTGCCGAATACCAGGAGATCGGATAGCGAATTACCGCCGAGACGATTTGCGCCGTGCAGGCCTGCTGCGCACTCGCCCGCCGCAAACAGGCCGGGTATATCGGACATCTGGGTCTCGCCATCGACACGAATTCCACCCATCATGTAATGCACGGTCGGCCCGATCTCCATCGGGACTTTGGTGATATCGATGTCGGCGAGCTGTTTGAACTGATGATACATGCTGGGCAGCTTGCGTTTGATGTGCTCCTCGGCATTTGGGAGTTTTTCTTTGATCCAGGCAATATCGAGGAACACGCCGCCGTGGGGACTTCCCCGTCCTTCGCGCACCTCGCGCATAATGCAGCGGGCTACGTGATCGCGCGTCAGCAACTCCGGCGGCCGGCGCGAATTTTTGTCACCCTGCGTGTAACGCCACCCCTCCTCCTCATTGTCGGCGGTCTGGGAGCGGTAGTTCTCGGGGATGTCGGCAAACATGAAACGCTTGCCAGCCGTATTGCGGAGCACGCCGCCTTCGCCGCGGACACCTTCGGTGACCAGAATGCCGCGCACGCTGGGAGGCCAAATCATGCCGGTGGGATGGAACTGAACGAACTCCATATCCATCAGACTTGCACCGGCGCGATACGCGAGCGAGAGACCATCGCCGGTGTATTCCCAACTGTTGCTGGTGATCTTGAAAGCCCGGCCGATGCCTCCGGTGGCAAGCACAACGGACTTAGCGCGAAACAGACGAAAGCGGCCGCGTTCCCGATCATATCCAAATGCGCCCGCGATCCGATCGCCGTCCTTCAGAAGCGTCAGCATGGTGGTTTCCATGTGCACGTCCATGCCGAGATGGATGCCATGGTCCTGCAAAGTGCGGATCATCTCCAGCCCGGTGCGGTCGCCGACGTGCGCCAGGCGCGGATAGCGATGTCCGCCGAAATTGCGCTGCAGAATGCGACCGTCCTTCGTGCGATCGAAAAGGGCGCCCCAAGCTTCCAACTCCCTGACGCGGTCCGGTGCTTCCCGGGCATGCAACTCCGCCATGCGATAGTTGTTCAGATATTGGCCGCCCCGCATGGTGTCTGAAAAATGGACTCGCCAGTTATCGCGGTCGTCCACATTGCCGATAGCGGCCGCTATGCCGCCTTCCGCCATTACGGTGTGGGCCTTGCCGAGCAAAGATTTGGTTGCAACGCCGACCTTCATGCCGGCTGTGGAGGCTTCAATGGCGGCTCGGAGGCCCGCGCCACCCGCTCCAATCACAAGCACGTCGTACTCGAATGTCTGGTATTCCACCGCCATTAAAAAATTCTCCAGTCGGTCCAGACACCCATCGAGCACAACCGCACATACAGGTCGGCGAACGCAACCCAGAACAGGCTCATCCAGGCCCACAACATGTGTTTGCGATTCAGGCAACTCACGCAATCGTAGGCGCCGTGGCGCGCCGGGGCTTTGGACATTTCATCCACCCTGCCGCCGACCAGGTGCCGCAGCGAATGACAGCCGAGCGTGTAACCGCCGAGCAGAATGACATTGATCGTCAGGACCAACGTGCCGATGCCAATGCCGAATTTTGTGCCGCCCGAGCCGTCGCTAAACCACATGCCATTCCAGGCGTCATGCGCCAGTAATACGAGAAATATAAGGGCAAGATATAGAAAATAGCGATGCACATTCTGCAGAATCAGGGGAAAACTGCGCTCACCACGATACGTTTTGCGCGGCTCGCCGACCGTGCAAGACGGCGGATCCGCCCAGAAGGCTTTGTAATATGCGCCGCGATAGTAGTAGCAGGTTACGCGAAAGCCGCCCGGCGCCCAGAGGACCAGTAACGCGGCAGACATTGGAATCCAAGCGGGCCACCACTGCGGCCACGCTCCGAGCCAGGCGTGGGAGGAGCCAAATAATTCGGGCGAATAGAACGGCGATAGATAATGACTGCCGGTGGCCTGGCAGCAGTAGTAATTGTTTCCCTGGAAAGCGCCCCAGGTAGCATAGACGATAAAAGCAGCGAGGCCGAGAAATGTGAAGAGCGGCTGAACCCACCACAAATCCTTGCGCAAGGTGCGGCCGAAACCGCCCTTCCGCAGCGGCACATCAATCGTGGACATTCTGGATTCTCCTGAAATATGGTCGCAGCGTTTCAGGATAGCGTCATGCGCCGGTGATTATCAAGTTTGACAGCGAGCGAGCGTGCCGGAGAGAAATTCAAGAACTTAGCACGTACTTTCCGGCCAACCGTACCGCGACGGGGTCGTTGGTTTTTTCACCCCAGTGAAGAATCAATTCCGCGAGCTGACGGATGCGCGCCTTCTGTTCCGGCCGCTTCATCAGGTCGGTACGCTCGCCGGGGTCGCGCACCAGGTCGTACAACTCGTCTCTTGGGTGATCGCGTAGAATGAGCTTCCACTCCGGTGTGCGGACCGCTCGCTCGATGGCGGGTTTGCCATCCACATCCTTTTGGGTGATGTTCTCGAGGAAGACGGGCGCCTTCCAGCCGAGATCGTGGCGCCGGATTTCCTCCAGCCGGCTCCGACCCTGCACGCGGGCGGGAATCGGCAGTCCAGCGGCTGCGAGTATCGTCGGCATCAGGTCGACTGTTGAGACTCCGCCTTCATAAACCAGCCCACCAGGCATCCCGGCGGGCCACCGTAGCAGCAGCGGCACCTTCGCACTGTCGTCGTACGATACAGTTTTGTCCGCACTGCCAAGCCGCTGGCCGAACGTTTCTCCGTGGTCAGCCGTAAAGCTGACAAACGTATTGCGTTCCAATCCGAGTTGTTTAAGTGTGGCGAGCACCAGACCAAGGTCCCGATCCACCGCAGTAACCGCGCCCCAGTAACCAGGATGATCGATGCCCTTATCGCGGTATATCTTTTCGTATTTCAGCGGCGGGTCGTACGGAGTATGCGGAGGATAGTACGACAAAAAAAGCATAAATTGCTTCGAGCTGTGCCGCTCCAGAAACTCGATGGCTTGCCCGGTCTCGAAATCCGAACGGTACTCCGATTTGTACTTCTCGCCCATCCAGTGCGGCTTTAGCGAATTGTATCCCGCCCAGTAATCGAACAGCCCGGGATTGTCCTCGCCCAAGTGCCATTTGCCGATGTACCCGGTATAGTAGCCAGCCGCGCGCAGCAGCGTGGGCCAGTTCGGCGTCAACTTGAACTCCGGCATCCGAAACGCGCTTGGCACGTTATATAGGTTGTGATCCAAGCCCGATGTATGCGGATAGACGCCAGTCAGCAAAGCCGACCGCGATGGGGTGCACAGCGCCTGCGCGCAATAGGCGTTGGCGAATCGCACTCCTCCGTGGGCCAGTGCATCGAGGCTCGGCGTCTCGGAAAACTTGTTGCCGGAGACTCCCAGCGCATCGGCGCGCATCTGGTCGGCCATCAGAAACAGGAAATTCGGCCGAGGCGGAGCGGCCCAGGCGGAAGCACACGCTCCGGTGGAGGCCAGAAGAAAGCGGCGTCGATGTAACCTCATAAAGACTAAAACACCCGCAACATATTTTCCAGAGCTTCCACGAAAAAGTATTCGCCCCACATCACCGATTCGTCCACGCCGAGTCCTTTATGAACGTGGTAGACACCGCCTTTGAGGATGCCTTCCCACTTGGGGTCGTTCTTGGCGAGATGCTTTTCGCACAGAGTGCGCAGGATGCGTGCGCCGACTGACCAATATAGGTGGCCCTTACTGGGATCATGCAACAGACGGCTGAGGCGGAGAAAGCCGGCGGCGGCGATGGCCGCGGCGGAAGTGTCGAGCAACTTGCGGCTTTCCCCAGGAGCATTGTAATCCCACGGTGGCACGCCATCCGCAGGAGTGTGAGCGATATAGTAATCGGCGCACGCCTCGGCGGTCTCCAGAAAATGCGGGTCGCGGCTATATTCGTAACATGCGCCGAATCCGTAGAGAGCCCAGCCGAGCCCGCGGGACCAGCAGGAATCGCCGCGGAATCCCTGCTGGGTGGTCTGCTTCAGGAATTCGCCGGTATCGATGTCGAACAGCCCTTCGTGGGCCGTCGAGCCATCGCCGCGCACCAGCACGCGCCGCGTTGTGAGGCAGTGCCACATGGCGATGTCGCGCAGGCGTTTATCGCCGGTTTCGCGCGCCGCGTAGAAGATAAGACCGACATTCATCATGATGTCGATGAATAGTGAATTTTCGGCGACAAAGGAGCGCAGAAAATGACCTTTTTCATTGAAACGGAGGGCGAGCGATTTACCCGCCTCAACCAGGACTTCATTGAGCGCAGCATCCTTGGTGAGTTGAAACCAGCGATAGTAGGTGGGCATGAAGACGAAGCCGAGATCGTGGACCTCCTTATCTTCCTTGCGGGTTTCGAGCGGCTTGGTATAGCGAATCGCCTGATCGAGCCAGAACTTTGCGTCGGCGGTTTTTGGCGCGGCGTGGCGGTGGAAGAGCCACATCATTCCGGGGAGAAAGCCGTCGCACCAGTGGGTCCAGATGGGTCCTTCGTGTTTCCAGCGGCCCTCCTTGCTATACATCGGATAAAAGTCAGGATGACGTTCAATCAACTGGCGCACCTGGTGTTGCGCGAAGGTAAACGCCTGCTCAAACATTGTTCCACTATCGGAACCGAATAAGATCACGGCTTCTCCTCTTTTACGTTTGTGTTGGCGGTGGATGTCTGGGCGTCCTCCGGCCGGGAGGGGGCAGCCATGGCAGGTGGAGACTCCGTCCGCCACACCATGCGAAATCCACGCGGCAATTGCACTCTGTCGCCCAAAATGTAGAACGTGCCGGGTATCATAGCCCGATCCCGCTGGCGCAGATCCTGAACGCTGCGGAAGGACGGCCGCGAAAACCGATCTCCACCGGGCCCTACGATCAGCGATTCGCCGGGACGAGATGGCACGCCGATCTCCTCGAGCTCGCCGGCAAAAGCGGCGCTCCCGGCGCGAAAGCGGATGGAAGAGCACGAGATGGCGACGGCGTACATGGAGTTGAAATGCTCCAGACGTGTAATGCGCCCAACCAGCTCGGCACCCTTGGGAATCAGGACACGACGATCGTGTTTTATATCGTGGTGAATAACGGCCCGCACGGGATCGCCTACGGCGGCTGTGCGGGAATCGATCTTTTGTTCGAGGCCAGCCTCAATCCATAGGCCGGGCGGTAGCTGAATTTCCCGCTGTGTATCCGGAGCGGCGGGTTCGGGCGTGGCTGGGGGAAGGTCTGCGAAAGACAATACCGACTCGCCCTTATACTGGCGGCATGACGTGAAACGCATTCGGTTGCGGCTTTCGCTTCCAGCCAAGTCGGTCAGGATCAGCTCGGAGGCCGCGGGCAGGAGGAAATCGTTTGCGCCAATTTTCATGCGCTCGTAATCGATTTCGGTATCGGCATTGGCGATTCCGAGCGAAACGGGGATGTCATCGGCGTCCACGAGCAACCGCAGGACATCGAGGGTTGCCGCGCTGGCCCAAAAAGACCCATGATAGCCGACTATCGCTCCTCTTTCTCCCATTTTCAGCAGATATCCGCTCGACAGCAGGGGAATTCGATAGTCATAGCGCACTGTGGCCCGCCCCGCAAGCGTTTCTGGTCCAACATAGGTGAATACGGGAGCGTCGGAGAGAAAGACAGACCGCGCATGCATCGCGAAGTAACCGTTGCCGATTGCGCCGGACGGCACGAATTTGCGAGGATCGCTGTCCTCAAATTTCTTCGCGCCGGGCCACGCAAACATTTCACCGCCCCTTACGAGCGCGACTTCCAGACGTAATACATCGACCATCTCGAATTTGCGGGTCGGCTTACGGCGCTGCGATCGCTCAATCGTTTCCAGACAAGTGTAATCCGGCTGGCGGCGGAGATTATCGGCCATGCGGCGCTTGATGCGGGAGAGTTGCAGAAGTTGCGGCCAGGGTAGGGTGTTCGTTACAGGTTCTTGAGCAGCCGGCGGCGTGCTTGGCTTTGAGAAAGGCGCCGCTGCAGGCCGCGCGATCTGGGCAGAGAGCGAGCCCGCCGCTAGCAACCCGCAGGCAAGCGCACCGATTACGGGCGCGATCGCCGAGAGGGCAATCATCGGCCGCGCCCAACACCAGCCCCGATGCATTGCGTTTATTATAACGAGGCTGATCTGCTAGGATTGCAAGATGCCGGCAAAAGTCACTATCGCGAATAATGGGCCGATTCGGATCGAGGGCGAGTTTGCGATCTGCGATGCCGACGGGAACGCGTACGGGCTGGCGGGAAGGACCGTGATTTCGTTGTGCCGGTGCGGTCACTCGGAGAACAAGCCGTTTTGCGACGGACATCATGGGCGGCTCGGCTTTGAATCACTCTGTCAGGCACGTGAGCTGGCCGCTCCGAAACCAAAGGCTTGAGGTTAACTTTTGTGGGGCGAGCGCCCGCGCCCGTGGCTCGCCTGGTCTTCATTCAATGCCGGACAGGGTGTCCGGCGCGGCTCGGGGGAGCCGCCCTACAATTACGCAAGCCTAGCGCATGGGCGGGATTCGCTGGGAGACCGCACTGCGTTTAGGGATCGCCGAAACGCAGGCTGGTCGCAAGCCTAGCGCATGGGCGGGATTCGCTGGGAGAGGAAATGAGCTTGCCGACTAGCGCCCTGCCAAGCTATCCCCGGTCTGTGGCACATTGTACTTGTGAAGCTGTTGCGGACTGGCTTATTGCTGGCGGCTATGGCGGTGCTTGCGGCCGGCGAGGACCGTTGGGCCGAATTCCATTCCGGGCCATTTCAGATCGTCACCGATGGAAGCGCAAAGACGGCGCGGGAACGGTTGAATTTACTCGAGCAACTACGCAACGCACTGGGCAAACTGATTGGGAAAACCGATCCGCAGCTTGTCTGGCCGATCCGCCTGGTGCTGTTCAAATCGCCTAAAGAATTTGGCGAATATTCCCTGCCAGAATCCTTTGCGATGGGGCGCGATGCGTGGCTGAGCGCGTGGCCGGCGGAAATGCCGCTGAACCGGCAATGGCTACGCGACTGCGTGCAACTTATCCTAAGTGCCAATACGAGCCGGATGCCGGCCGGAATCGAGCGTGGACTTCGCGATCTGTTTTCGACCCTGCAAGCGAGCGGCACACACGTGACCTTAGGCACGGCAATGCCGCCCGATGAGCGGAACGTGGATTGGGCGTTGTTGCAGATGCTGGCAACGAATCCAGATACGGCCGGGAAGCTCGGCGTGTTCGTTCAGAATCTAGCGCAGGGAGGCGATCTGGATGGCGCGGCACACAATGCGTTCGACAAGCCTGTGGCTGACCTCAACCGCCAGGCAGCAGCCTATTTGGCAGCCGGGCACTTCCCGACGATCGAGGTGTCGGCGCGCGCGTTGAATCCGAATTTCGATTTTCCGGAGCGCCCGTGGGATCACGAGGCGGCCGGAGTTACGCTGGCGGATTTGCTGTCGGTAAATCCTGCGAGGGCGGCCCAAGCTCGCGCCGCATATAGCGGGCTGAAAAGTTTCGAGGCCGAAGCGGGACTCGGGCTGCTCTGCGCTCGCGAGAAGAAGACCGATGAGGCGCGGCGATTTTTAGGCGAGTCGACGGCTGGAGGCACCAAGAGCGCCCGGGCCTGGGTTGAACTCGCCGCTTTGGAGACGGACCCGGCGAAGGTGCGCTCGGATTTGGAAAAAGCCGTGCCGCTGAATCCATGCTGGGCGGAACCACATGTGCGCCTCTCAAAGCTGGGGGCCGATGCGGCCGCCCAGGTTCAGGAGCTGAAGATCGCTGCGCAGTTGGAACCGCGGAACCCACAACTCTGGCAAACTCTGGCGGAGACGGCGGAGGCGGTCAACCAATTTCAGGAAGCGGCGAAGGCGTGGTCGGCGGCAGAGCGGGCGGCCGCGAC
>Ga0070735_10004197_pt1 | contig 12226 bp, 6 predicted proteins | sample Coa_R1_FD_66443 | JGI IMG/M metagenome (GOLD analysis project Ga0070735, IMG submission 66443) | Surface soil microbial communities from Centralia Pennsylvania, which are recovering from an underground coalmine fire - Coalmine... | ecosystem: Environmental > Terrestrial > Soil > Unclassified ... | reverse complement strand
AAAGAGAAAGCAAGAGATTTCGGTGCGCCTGGCGATCGGCGCGGGCCGTGGACGTCTCATTCGCCAATGGCTGACGGAGAGTCTGCTGCTTTCAGTGCTCGGCGGTTGCGCCGGTATTCTTGTCGCCTACTGGGTCAAAACTGCGCTGGTCGGCTTTCTGCCCGCCAGTTTCAGCACAAATCTCCACGCTCCGATGGATTTGCGCGTTCTGGCTTTTGCACTGCTCGCTTCCTTACTTACTGGGCTGCTTTTTGGGCTAGGTCCGGCTTTGCAGCTTTCGCACACCGGCGTATCCCTTGCGCTGCGCGATGATTCTCCCTCGATCGCTTCCGGTGAACGTCTTTTCAGTTTGCGCAGCGCATTGATTTTTGTTCAGGTGGCGCTATCGTTGCCGCTCTTGATTGGCGCGGGCTTGTTCGTTCACAGCCTGCGCAACTTGCGCGGCGTAAACACCGGCTTTGTGAAAGAGAATGTTTTCCTGGCCTCGCTCAACCCCGCCCTGAACGGTTACCCCCAGGAAAAAATCAAGTCGCTCTACGACGATCTTCTCGCCCGCGTCCGCTCACTGCCTGGCGTGCGTGCAGCGAGCCTCACCACTAGTTCGGTTATTTCCGGTGGCTGGGATCAGGAGAGCGTCAAGGTCGAAGGCTACCAGCCCGGTCCCGACGAAAACGTGAGCCCCAATGCCGCAGTCATTTCGCCAGGTTATTTCGTGAGCTTAGGCATTCCGTTCGTCGCGGGCCGCGACTTCACCGATCAGGACACTGCTTCCCGCCCTAAAGTCGTCATCATCAACGAAACGATGGCGCGCTATTTCTTCGGAAACAAGAATCCACTCGGCAAGAAAATCGGAACCGACGATGACCCGAAGGTACCGCCAGACAGGGAAATCATCGGCGTCGTGAAGGATGCGAAGTATGTGCAGGTTTCAGAAGCGCCGCGGCGCCATTTCTATGCGCCCATGGCGCAAGAGCCGCGCCTCTTTGACATGACCTTGCAGGTGCGTACTTCGGGCGATCCAGAAAAGATCGGTGATCTCGTTCGAGCGCAAGTACACGACCTGGACGCAAATCTGCCTCTCTTCGCGACAACCACGCTCGAAATACAGATTGACGATTCGCTCACGCAAGAGAGGCTGCTCACTTGGCTCTCAAGTCTTTTTGGGTTGTTGGCCACATTGTTGGCGTCACTCGGACTTTCCGGCGTAGTGGCGTTCTCGGTCGCTCGCCGCACGCGAGAAATCGGAATTCGCATGGCGCTAGGTGCTCGACCCGGTGACATTCTGCGCAGTGTAGTAGGCCGCATGGCATTGCTGGTGACTGCAGGCATGGCCGTCGGATTGGTTGCCGCGTATGCGCTAGGCCGCCTGCTTGGCACTATGTTGTACGAAGTTCACTCCGCCGATCCCCTCGCGTTTGCTGGAGCTTGCTTCCTACTAGGTGTAGTCGCAGCGCTGGCGGCGTACTTGCCGGCCCAGCGAGCTACGCGAATCGATCCGGTAGTGGCGTTGCGTTATGAGTAGCCGCGCTAGCAAGCCCATGATTGGGCTATCAGGATTACAAGCATGACCTGGCTGCGCATTTTGGCTCTTCGACTCAAAGGAATGTTTAGCACGCGACGCCGTGAGGGCGAGCTCGACGCCGAATTGCGCGCGCATCTCGACGCCCTCACTGAAGAAAACCTCCGGCGTGGGATGAACCCCGAGGATGCGAAACATGCCGCGCGCCGCGAATTCGGCGGTGTGGAACAAACCAAAGAACTCTATCGCGATCGCCGTGGCCTTCCCTTCCTTGAGACACTTTTCCAGGACATTCGCTTTGCCACGCGCATGCTCGCAAAAAATCCCGGCTTCACCGTCGTTGCCGTTCTTACGCTCGCTCTCGGCATCGGTGCCAACACCGCTATTTTCAGCGTCGTCAAAGCCGTGCTGCTTCGGGGTCTGCCCTTCAAGGATCCCGCGCATCTCGTTCGCGTCAACGAAAGCGTGGCGAAGGGTGGGCGCTCTCCCGTTGCTTATCCCAATTACCTGGACTGGCGCGCCCAGAACTCCGTTTTCGACGGGATGGCCGCGTTTGGCGACTGCGAAATCATTCTCAATGGAAAAGACAAATCCGACCGTCTGGACTGCGAAGAAGTCAGCGACAGCTATTTTCCGCTCCTCGGCGTTTCAGCCGTGCTCGGACGCACTTTTACACCCGAGGAAAACGCCGTGCCCATGAAGCATGCCGTTGCTCTCATGGGTTATGGACTGTGGCAGCGGCGGTTCGGTTCCGATCCTCAGATCGTCGGCAAACCCATCCGCCTGAACGATTACGAATACACAATCATCGGCGTGCTTCCCAAAGGGTTTCGTGGGTATTCGGATTCAGCCGAAGTCTGGATTCCGATGATGATGCGGGATGCGGCGTGGCCCCAAGTCGCAAAGTACGACTATCTGCACACTCGCGATATTCACTTTCACAAAGTGCTCGCGCGCCTGAAGCCGGGCGTCACGATGGCGATGGCGCAAACGCAAATGGAGACCATCGCCTCGCGGCTCGCGACAGCCTATCCGAAAGAAAATCGCGAACGCGGCGTTCTTGTAACTGCCGCGACGGAAGACTACGTACGAAGTTTCCGCGCACCCTTGCTGATATTGCTGGGCGCGGTCGCCTTCGTGCTTCTCATCGCGTGCGCCAACGTCACCAATCTCATCCTCACGCGCAGCGCCGCCCGCGATCGTGAGCTTGCGATTCGCCTTGCGCTCGGCGCGGGGCGCGGCCGTTTGATCCGGCAATTCCTCACCGAGAGTTTGCTCCTCACGCTCGGAGGCGCGCTGGTCGGCGTTGCGCTGGCCTTTTGGGGACTCGACTCGCTCGTGTCCGTTCTCCCTGTGACTTTTCCCTCCTTCACGCGCGTTAGTCTGGACCGTGGCGTCCTTTTTTTTGCGTTTGCTCTCGCGGCGGGTACGGCGCTGCTGCTGACGATACTTCCAGTTTTCAACTCGGCGAAGGCCGACGTGAACGATTCGCTCAAGGAGTCCGTGAAAAGCTCTGTTGGCTTGCGAGGCCGCCGGACGGGACGCCTCCTCATCATTTCGGAAGTAGCGCTCGCGCTGGTGCTCATGATCGGCGCGGGCCTCATGCTCAAAAGCTTGGCGCATTTGCTGACGGACAGCCCGGGCTTTCGGCCCGATCATCTTGTCACTCTGCGATTTTACGTTCCGGATCGAAAATACGAAGGCGATGGACGCAATCGCTTCGGTCCGGAACTGGCCGAGCGCATTGCGCAATTTCCAGGAGTCGAATCAGCGGCCGCTACTTTTATCGATCCGTTTCTCTGGGGTGGCTTGCAGCGGGGGTTCGCTGTGGAAGGCCACGCGCCTATCTCCAACGCCGAGGCCGACACAGTCTATTACCAGGAGATCGGCCCGAACTATTTCCACACCATGAGCATTCCGCTCATGCAGGGCCGTGATTTTTCTGTGCGTGATTCTCTTTCCACTTCAGGCGTCGTTCTGGTCAGCGAATCCTTCGCGCGCCGCTACTGGCCTGGCCAGGATCCCATCGGTAAGCGCATCAGGTACGGCGGGGCGGATTCCACGAATCCGTGGCTGCAGGTTATCGGCATCGCCGGAAACGTCAAGTACAACTCGCTGCGCCAGGACCCTGAAGCCGAGCCCGTCATCTACGGCGCGCTGCTCCAAAGCGAAGTCATCATCAACATGAGTCTCGTCGTGCGCACGCGCAACTCGCCGGAAGCCATGCTCGGCCCGCTGCGCGAGGAAATGCAGCGCATCGATCCGGCGATCCCCGTCTACAACGTGGCGACTTTGAGCGAACGCATGCGCCAGGATTCCGCCGAGACGCGTTCTTACGGTTTGCTTCTCGCTCTCTTTGCGGCGCTCGCCCTGATTCTAGCCGCGGTCGGCATCTACGGTGTCATGAGCTACTGGGTCACGCAACGGACACGCGAGATGGGCATTCGCCTGAGTTTTGGCGCCAAGCCTCGCGACCTCCAGAGGCTCGTCATCGGCGAAGGTATTCGCCTCGCGCTTGCTGGCATCGTAGCCGGCGCGCTCGGAGCCACACTCGTGTCGCGAGCCATGGCGAGTCTTCTTTATGGTGTCAAGCCATTTGATCCTGCTCTCTTTGCCGCACTGGCCGTCGGTCTGACCGGCGTCGTGATCTTGGCTTGCTATATTCCCGCGCGCCGAGCCACAAAGGTCGATCCGATGGTGGCGCTGCGCTACGAATAAGGTGGTCGCCTATGTCGCTCCTTCGCACTCTCTTCGCCCGCATTCGCGGAACATTCGGCAAAGCGCGCTACGAGTCTCAATTGCACGCCGAACTGCTTTCCCATCTCGAAGCTCTCACTGACGAAAACATGCGACGCGGCATGTCTCGGGATGAGGCGCTTCAGGCAGCTCGCCGCGAATTTGGCGGTGTGGAACAAACCAAAGAACTCTATCGCGAGCGCCGCGGCCTCCCGTTTCTGGAAACTTTGCTTCAAGACATCCGCTACGGGCTGCGGATGCTTGCGAAAAGTCCTGGCTTCACAATTGTCGCCGTCTTCACGCTCGCCTTGGGCATCGGGGCGAACACAACCGTGTTTAGTATCGTGGATACAGTTCTCCTTCGGCCGCTGCCCTACAGTCATCCCGAGCAGTTGTATATCGTTTCTGAGGTTTTGCCGCATCTGGGAGGCGAAGAAGAGGTGGGCGTTTCCGCGCCGGAGTATTTCGACTATCGCGACCGCAATCGTTCCTTTTCAGAGGTAGCGGCGTATGAAACGCAAGGCTTTAACCTGACTGGCGAAGGGACGCCACTACGCATCCAAGCTGCATCGTTATCGGCTTCGGCATTTCCGCTGTTTGGAGTCCAGCCAATTCTCGGGCAAGTCTTCACCGCGGAAGATGACCGGTTCGGCGCAGGAAGCGTGGTCGTGCTATCGCACTCCCTGTGGGAACGTCACTTCGGCAGCGATCCGCACATTCTCGGTAAAAGCATCAAGCTCGACGAGAAGCTCTATACCGTCGTCGCCGTCATGCCCCCCTCGTTTCAATTTCCTTCGGATGGGGCTCCGCGTTCGGAACGCGCGGAAATCTGGGTGCCTGAAGCTTTCTCTCCCGATCGCTTGAAAGATCGAGTACGAGAATTTGGCGTTGGGTTAATAGGAAGGCTAAAGCCAGGAGTAACGGCGGAGCAAGCGGGCGGCGACATTGAGAGCGTAGCAGCGGGATTCATGCAGCAGTACCCCGAGAGTTATGCGGGCACGATCCGTGTATCACCACAAATCCACGCGCTCGCGTCGCATACAGTGGAAAAGGCGCGTCCTCTCGTTGTGCTTCTGATGGCGGCCGTGGCCTGCGTGCTGCTGATCGCCTGTGCCAATGTGGCCAATCTGCTGCTGGCACGCGCCAGTCTTCGCACCCGCGAAATGGCCGTTCGAAGCGCAGTCGGGGCAAGCCGCGCGCGCTTACTGCGTCAGTGTGTGATTGAAAGTTTTCTCTTGTCGGGGCTCGGAGCCGGTAGTGGAGTCCTGCTGGCGCAAGCGCTGATAGAGGGTCTTCGCCGGTTCGGCCCCTCAAATCTTCCCCGCCTCCAGGACGTTACTCTGAGCCCGATTGTTCTTCTTTTTACGCTCGCGATTTCCGCAGCGACCAGCCTCCTTTTCGGGTTTGTTCCCGCCTGGCGGCTTTCCAAAACCTCACCGCAAGCTTGCCTCAAGGAAACAACGCAGCTGGGGTCAGCCCAGGGAAGCCAAAGGCTCCAAAACTTTGTGGCCATCGCGGAATTCGCAATTGCTCTGGTTCTTTTTATCGGAGGCAGCTTGTTGGTGCAGAGTTTTGTTCGCCTTTTGAATGTGCCTTTAGGTTTCAATCCCTCGGACACGGTCGCGGTACGCACGCTCTTCGACCGGGCTCGCTATCTCGACGCGCTCAAGCGAGAAGCAGTGCAAAAAGAAATCCTGGAACGGATTTCTCATTTGCCGGGCGTGTCTTCTGTTGCCGCAGCAAGCCACTTGCCCCTAAGCGACGTGCGCCAAATCGGTTTCCGCCTGGAAGGCGCCGGGCCAAACGAATTTCATTGGGCCGAAAATTCGCTTGTCAGCCCAGGCTATTTCCGCGCCATGGGGATTCCTCTTTTGCGCGGCCGAGATTTTTCGGAGCTAGACAAGCGCGACGCGCCACCTGTTGCGATTATCAGTCGAAAACTGGCGAACGAATATTTCGCGGGACAGGATCCCATCGGCCGGCGCTTTCAATGGGGGGATCGCGAGGTGTTCACCATTATTGGTGTAGCCGCCGACGTACATGTGTCTGCCCTTGATGCGGATCCGCCCGCAATGATTTACGATTCCATGTTCCAGGTGGAAAGCGGCGCAAGCGCACGGGCCGCGTTTGTCGTGCGCCTCGCCCATTCAGATCAAAACACGCAGCAAGGGATTTTCAGTGCAGTACAGCAGCAAGTCTGGGCGCTCGACAAGGATCTCCCGATTTATAGCGCCACCACGCTTGCGGCTTTGGTGTCGGAGTCCGTGGCGCAACGACGCTTTACAACTCTCCTGATGGACGGATTTGCGCTAGTCGCGCTGCTCCTGGCAGCAATCGGACTCTTTGGCGTCGTCTCCTACCTTGTATCCCAACGAAGCCGCGAGCTGGGCCTCAGAATGGCCCTCGGAGCGAGCCCCGCGGCGATGTCTTGGATGGTCCTCAAACGCGGAGCAGCGCTCGGCACAGCGGGTTGCATCGCTGGGATCGCTCTCTTTCTCCTCACTTACCGTTTGTTGCTCACGAATCTTTATCAAACCAGTCCCTTCGATCCATTAACTTTGTGTCTCGCCCCTTTGTTGCTCTTCAGTGTCTCTCTGCTGGCAGCCTATTGGCCGGCGCGCCGCGCCATGCGAGTGGATCCCATCGTCGCTCTAAGATACGAGTAACCGCACGGCGTCCGTCCAGCGTGCTAAAATCTCCGCGCAATGAGCCGTCTCTGCTCTTCCCGTTTCGAGCGAGCGGCGCGACAGCTCGGCTGGATGCGCATCGCCGGTCTCGATGAAGCCGGTCGCGGCGCTCTCTTTGGCCCCGTTGTCGCTGCCGCTGTCATTCTCAATCCCAAGCGCCGCATTGTCGGCCTGGATGATTCGAAAAAACTCACGCCCGAGCGGCGCGGGGAACTCGCTCCCCGCATTCGCGAGCATGCTCTCGCTTGGGCCGTCGCCGAAATCGATGCACAGCGCATCGACGCCTGGAATATCTATCAAGCCAGCCGCCAGGCCATGACCGCCGCCCTTCAGCAACTGTCCATCCAACCCGATTATTTGCTCATCGACGCCGTACAGCTGGACGTCCTGATCGAGCAGAAATCGCTGATCAAGGGCGACGCGCGCAGCATTTCCATCGCTGCCGCTTCCATCCTTGCAAAAACTCATCGCGATATGCGCATGGAAGAGTGGGATGTCGTATACCCGCAGTACGGGCTTGCTCGCCACAAAGGGTATGCCACGCACGATCACCTCGAGGCCCTCCGCGTCCATGGTCCCTCTCCTCTTCACCGCTATTCCTTCGCTCCCGTTCGCGACTCGAATTGCTGGGGCGCCGGAGCCACGCAAACTCCGCTACCACTTTTGTAGCCCGTCACATAAAATCTCCGCCGGAAACTAGAGGTTTGTTCGATGCCATGGAGAAGGCTCACTCGCCGCGCGCTATTTCTTCTTTCGATTTCCTGCGCGATTTTTTGGTGCTGGATTCTCGGCGCACATCTGGTCGTCAATACCCCGGACGCCGAAGCCCAGACGGTGCTCGCTGCCACGCCTCCGATGGGCTGGAACAGTTGGGATGCCTACAGCGAAACCGTCAGCGAAGCCGACATCAGAGCGAACGCCGCCTGGATGGCGGAGCACTTGAAAGCTTACGGCTGGGAATACGTCGTCGTGGATTCGGGTTGGTATGTTACGAATCACTCCGCCGGAACCAACGCCGCCACCGCGGAATTCAGCCTCGATGACTACGGCCGCTACACTCCCGCCGTCAACACGATTCCCTCAGCCGAAAAAGGCGCCGGCTTCAAGCCGTTGGCCGACTATGTCCACGCGCTCGGTCTCAAATTTGGCGTCCACATTTTGCGCGGAATTCCGAAGGTAGCCGTTCGAAGAAACCTGCCCATCGCAGACTCCACATATCACGCAAGGGCCGCCGCGGAGATCACCGATTCTTGTCCGTGGAACCCGTTCAATTATGGCTTGAAAGCGGGCTCTCCCGCTGCCCAGGCCTACTACGATTCGATCGTTAAACTCTATGCCAGCTGGGGCGTCGACTTCCTCAAAGTCGATTGCATTTCTAGCCATCCCTACAAAGGCGACGAGATTCGCATGATTAGCGCAGCGCTTCACAAGGTTCGCCGGCCCGTTGTTCTGAGTCTATCGCCAGGTCCAGCTCCCCTTGAACGAGCCACAGAGTTACGCCGTTACGCCCAAATGTGGCGTATCTCCGATGACGTCTGGGATGTCTGGCGCAGTGATAAGGACTTCCCCCAAGGCGTCGGAAATCAATTTGCTCGCGCCGCGAAATGGGCCACGTTTTCTGGGCCAGGACACTGGCCCGATGCCGACATGCTTCCTATCGGCCGTCTGGAACCCGCCGCCGGCTGGGGGCAGCCGCGTACGACTCGCCTAACGCACGACGAGCAGCGCACCCTCCTCACGCTGTGGTCTATCTTTCGTTCGCCGCTCATCATGGGAGGCAATCTCACTCTGTGCGACGATTGGACCCAATCCGCGCTAACCAATGGCGAGTTGATCGGCGTCGATCAGCATTCCACCAACAGCCATGCCGTCATCTCAACAGACAAAGCCGCTGCCTGGTTATCCACGCCGGAATCCGAGGATGGTGCGTATATCGCTGTTTTTAACCTCGACGCGACGACTCAGTCGTTTCGCTATCTGTGGAAGGATTTGGGCCTCAAGCGCGCGAACTATAACCTTCGCGACCTCTGGGAACATGAAGACCTCGGTTCAAAGGAATCCGTCGAGATCACGCTCCCGCCACATGGGTCCGCGATTTATTGGGCTTCCGAACACTAACTCACCTTTTTTCGTTGGACCTGCAGGCTCCGAGAGCGTTCGTTCGCATCTCCATTCCTTTAGCAAATCCATGCCGTTGCGTTTATCATCGTCACCGCCGGAGACCGTCCGCGGCCATCATCCACTGGCCAGGAGCGGTTACACAGACGCCAGCACATGCTCTTCAACAGCCTCGTCTTTCTTTTTCTCTTTTTGCCGATCGTGTACTTCGGCTTCTGGCGTCTCGGCACAAAAAAGCAACGGTACATCTGGCTAACCGTTGCCAGCTACATCTTTTATGGCACGTGGAACTATAAATTCTGCGCCCTCATGGCCTTCTCCACCGCGGTCAGCTACTTTGCCGGCCTTGGCATGCTCAGCGTCGCTGACCTGCGCCGCCGCAAACTCTTCCTGATTATTCCCGTCACGATCGATCTTCTTTTGCTCGGCTTTTTTAAGTATTTCAATTTCACCGTGTCCAGCTTTGCGCAGATCTCGAGTTGGCTCCACGTTCCGATTCACCCGCCGGCGCTGAACATCATTCTTCCCATAGGCATCTCCTTCTACACGTTTCACACCATCAGCTACATGGTCGATGCCTACCGCGGCGTCATCATACCCACGCGCAATTTCTGGGAGTTCTCCTGTTACGTCTCGCTTTTTTCGCAGCTCGTCGCTGGTCCCATCGTCCGCTTCCGCCAAGTCGAGGCCGATCTCGAAAACCTTGACCACGCCGACCGCACCCGCTGGCTCAATATCGGCTGGTCCTTCTTCGCCATCGGCATGATGAAGAAAGTTCTTCTCGCCGACACCATCGCGGCCGTCATCAATCCCGCCTGGAAGGACGTCGCGCACCTTTCCACACTCGGCGCCTGGCTCTGCGTCCTCGGCTATACCTATCAAATCTACTTTGACTTTTCCGGCTACAGCGACATGGCCGTTGGCCTCGGCTATCTCTTCGGCATCCGCCTCCCGCAGAATTTCAACTCGCCTTACAAAGCCCTCAACATCTCTGATTTCTGGCGTCGCTGGCACATCTCGCTCTCCGCCTGTTTGCGTGACTATCTCTACATTCCGCTGGGAGGCAGCCGCGTCTCCTCGCCATGGCTCGTCTATCGCAATCTTATGTTCACCATGCTTCTCGGGGGTCTCTGGCACGGTGCCAACTGGACTTTCGTCTTCTGGGGCGGCTATCACGGAGTCCTGCTCTGTCTCTACAAACTCTTTGGCAAATTCTGGGACCCCCTGCCAAGCGTTCTTCAGCGTGCGGCAACCTTTTTCCTCGTCATGATCGGGTGGGTTTTCTTTCGCTCAGACAATTTCTCAATCGCTGCAATGATGCTTGCGCGCATGTTCAGTTTCACTCAGGGCGCCCTGTTCCCTGGCCTCATTGGTTTGCTTGTAGTCCTGGCCATTGCTGCTGCCATCGCACACTTCGCGCCCAATACCTTTGAACTCAATCACGAATGGAATTCATGGACTGTTGCGGGTCTCGCTCTTGGATACACTGCGGCAGTTCTGGCCATTGCATCTGGTCAGCAATCTCCGTTTCTTTATTTTCAGTTCTAGCGAATTTTCTGGGGGGCTACACAAATGAACGGCACGGCTAGAAATTCAGGAAGTATCTGGAGCATCGGACGCCTCTTGCCGCGGCTAATGCTTCTCTGCCTCCTGTTGGATCTCGCGCTGCGTTTTTTCCCGCTTGACCCGTTCACCTTTCGTGCCTGGGAAGCGATGCTCCGCCACTATCCCGACGCTGTAGGCCCTTTCATCCCCAACAAGCGCTATCACCGCGACAATTCGTACGGCGGTGTCGCCGGAATCGGAAACCTTCCCGCCCTTCGCCACTATCACTCCGTCGACTTCACGACGGATAACCATGGCTTTCACAATCCTCTAGCTCTGGCGCAAGCCAACCCGATTGGCATCGTTATGGGCGACTCCTTCGCCGTCGGCAGCGAACTCCCCGAAGATCAGTCTCTCTCCGCTCAACTCACCCAGCGCTTTGGAGGCTATTTCTACAATGCTGGCGCTCCGCAACCCCTCCATTTGCGAAGCCTGGAAGCCGTTGCCACGCGCGTCGGTCTCCATCACGGACTTGTTATTTTCGAGTTCCTCGAATCCCGCGCCCTGCAAGATCCTCCACCAGCCACGCCTGACGGCGGCCGTGGCACAGCTCAGGCCTTTCTCTTTCGTGCTTTGGGTCAGGACTGGATCGATCGTCTCGGAACTCCGCTGAATCAGCTCCATTCGTCTCCCCTGCAAGCTCTTTCGGCTAAGCTCGAAAAGAAAATTCAAAACGGCGCCCTGCTTCCGAATTCTTTTGCGGCTTTCGTGATCCAGGAAAAGCTGCGAAACGGCGAGCCCATCGTTTTTCTCCCCGCGGAATTCAAGTCTCCGGGCGATCCGCGCAAGGCGGCGGAGCGCTGGGCCGCTTATTTCGCCTGGTACGCTGCGGAATTGCACAAGGATGGCCTCGATCTAGTTGTTCTCCTGGTTCCCAACCGCACCACCATCTATGCGCCCCTTCTTGCCCAGCCTCGCGACGTCTCTGCCTCTCGCGCCGGCCTCGAGGCCCTTATGAACTCCCTGGAGCACGTTGGCGTCCGCACCGTCCCGCTCGAACGCCGCTACACTCAAGACGCAACGGTGCTTCTCGATGGAAGAAAATATCTCTATTTTCTCGATGACACGCACTGGACCGGCATCGGGACGTCCGTCGCTGCCGACGAAATCTTCAAGTGCCGCAAGTAATGCACCTCTCGTCTGCCTCTCTGTCGGGCCTCGGTTTTCCGCGTCGGTCGGCCCGCACTAGCGCATTGAGGTCAAAAAACGTCAGTACCCCGCTTCGCCTCGTATTCGCCGACTAGTTTCCTAGTCCTAGCGGGGATAACTGGCTGCTCACACGCATTTCTGCGTTCGTTGACTTGCCTTTTCCCTGCCTGCTAGCGTTAGCAAGCACGACTTGTGTCTGCCTTCCCAGCCCTTCGGGCGGAGAGATGCCTCCGGCAGGTGCGGGGGCTGCGTATTGTCCGGGAACACGAATGGCCTATACCAAAAGTAAATTTGTCGAATCCGCGCAGAAGCTGCTGAATCAGGGCAAGGTCCCTCAGGCCATCGCCGAATACCAGCAAATTCTCAAGTTCGAGCCGCGCGACCAGGTCACCCTCATGACCATCGGCGAGCT
>Ga0070735_10004196_pt1 | contig 12228 bp, 8 predicted proteins | sample Coa_R1_FD_66443 | JGI IMG/M metagenome (GOLD analysis project Ga0070735, IMG submission 66443) | Surface soil microbial communities from Centralia Pennsylvania, which are recovering from an underground coalmine fire - Coalmine... | ecosystem: Environmental > Terrestrial > Soil > Unclassified ... | reverse complement strand
ATGTTATTGCCTTCGCACCAGCGATCGCAGCGGACGACGGGGTTCAACAGGTGCTTCTTCGCCTGATGCAGCTTGCGCGAAACGCCGGGGGTCGCCTCCAGCCATTGGTTGTCGAGAAACAGCTCGGTGATGTAGGGCGTGTCTTTGGAACTCTTTTGACCTGCCGCCAGCGCGGCGGTCTGGGCACTTCGGGAAGTCGTTCCCACCGCCACCAATCCCGCTCCCGCCGCTCCGGCCGCCTTAATAAAACTTCGACGGTTCGTTTTCATGGTTGATCCTCTTGGGGGCCTGTTCACTTTGTCGCCTGTTCCATTGCCCGAACGAGAATTCAGATCGGGTCACGCGTCGCGAGAGCCCGATCTGCGACGATAATGAATCGAGCCGCCAGCAGCAACCGGCTGAGGCTTGAGTACTGGGTACTGGGTACTGGGCGGGGCCGCACAAGCGAGACGCTTATGCTGCGTAGAGCAAGCGTCCTCGCTTGCTCGTTGGGGGGAGCTTCGATGTCGCTGGCGGCTTGGGTAAGATCGCGGACGGGAAACTATTTTTCGTTTCTCATTGAATTTCGCGCGAATTGAGATTGTCGAATTCGCATTTGGGCGGACAATTGATATAGGTGAATTGGCGTACCACGTATCGGCATCATCACTAAGCGAATCTCACCCCATTGGGCCCGTTGGGGCTTCGGCACATTCGATTGACGAAGGACCCAGGGCTGACGCGCCCTGGGCTCGAATCGCGCCCCCTTTGGGGCTGGTCCCGGCGACTTCGTCTCCCGCGAGTTGCCCAGGACGTGGTACACAAATCGTTGCTAACTGGCGAGTAGATAAAAGGCCATGCATCGCATTGACTACATTTTGACGACAGTCGGGCGACCTCGCATAATGGGTTTTGAACGTTCGTCGCAAATTTGATTTGAGTCGGTTTTGAGCGGGACGTTGGCGTTCTTTGGGCGCGGTTGAATGCCTTTGGACGGTTCTCGAGGAATATTGACGTTTTTGGGTCCGCGGAGTTGAGTGCCTTTGTGAGTATCTTTGTGATGTTCTTTGGCGACGCGTTGATGTTCTTTGGTGAAAGAGATACGCGGGTGGTTAGGGCGAACGTGTCGGATTGATGGCGCAGGCGAAAGGGCCAAAACGGGGCTCAGCAAAGAAAGAAAATTGTGATGGGGTCGTGTTCCATGAATGTTTTGATTCGCATGGAAAGTTATCCTTACCAGACAGAATGACGATTGCGCCGCGTTCACCTGAAAGGCGGCAAGATGAAAGCCCAGGGCATCGCCCTGGGGAAGGCATCCAAAAACGCAGCGACGCCCTGAAAGCCTGAAAGGGCAGAAGAGAAACCAACGCCGTCGGTCATCGGGACGCAGTGTATTGCCCGTGCGTAAGCAAAGAAGGAAGGCCGTATGCGCGAATTGGAAATATGCTCATGGCGGGCAATCGGCGGCGTCATTGTCGGCGGGCTTGCCGTGCTGAATTGGATCATGGTTGATTCCGGCACGAGGCCTGCCGCGCTGGCGGATGATGCTCGGCTGGCGACGCGCGGCGACGACCAGTCGGCGGGCGAGCGCCAGCGTCTGGTGGTTGAGGTGGCCGCAGAAAATCTTGCAGGCCGCGAGCGCGACGAGCGTCCTGCCGAGATGCGGCTCGCGGCGGCTGATTTCGAGCGCGGCCGGCGCATCGACCTGGCGTCGCTGGAGGTCGTGCGCTGCGATCGGCTCACTGGCAAAGAGCTTTCCGACCCGCTTCCTTTGCGCTGGTACGACGATTCGATTCCTTATGATTTTCCCGAATGCGAACAAAACGCTCACGCCACCGATGGCGTGAACCTGACGTTCGTCACGCACCCGCGTTGGGGCGAGTTCTACAACCTGCTCGGCGAGGGGGTGTCGGGGCGGCTGGTCTGGCTGCACAGGCAGGAAAAAAATGAATCGGCGGCGTACGCGATTTCTTTTCGCCTGCTGAAACCTGGGAAATCGCCCCAAGAGCCGCCGCCGCGCGGGTTCGTCGGCGACGGCAGCCCGCGCTGTCGGCCCACGGGGGCAACGAGCACGGGCATGATTCATAGCCGCGTTGCGGTGGCCGACTGGAATGCCGACGGCCTGGCCGACTTGCTGATCGGCGGCGCCAAGGGCCAGGTCTTGTTTTATCCCAACCGAGGGACGAAAACCGAGCCGAAATTCGGCTACGCAAAACTCGTCGCGACGGCGGACGGGCGGCCGCTGGATGTGGGCTGGTCGGCCGCCCCGCTGGCCGTCGATTGGGACGGCGACGGTCGGGTCGATCTTTTGTGCGGGGCCGAGCGCAACTGCATACTGTTCTACCGCAACGAAGGGAGTGCCGCGTCGCCGCAGCTCGTCAATCGTGGGTTTGTCACGGTCGAGGGGGCGCCGCTGGCCGTGCCGATCAGGCCGGTTCCCAAATCGCCCGATGGAGTTTATCCGCTCGATTATTATCCGGTGCTGGAGGCGGTCGATTGGAATGGCGACGGGCGGATCGACCTTTTGGCCGGCGGCTATATCACCGGCAGGATTTTTTTGTATGAGAACACGGGCAAGTCGGATGATGGCACGCCGAAGCTGGCGGCGCGAGGTCCGATCGAGGCCGACGGAAAGCCGCTGAACGTGGGAGACTGGGCGGCCGCGCCGTGCGCCGCCGATTTCGACGGCGACGGCGACCTCGATTTGCTTTCGGGGAACATGGCGATCAACGACGGCGGAGGCGATTCGAGCGACCGCGAACATTTCCTGCGCTATTACGAGAACGTCGGCACTCGCACCGAGCCGCGGCTGAGCGAGCGGGAGTTTCCGAAGTCCGGCCGCTTTCCCGAGGGGGTGCTGGCCACGCCGCGGGCCGTCGATTTCAATGCCGATGGCCTCGTCGACCTGGTGGTGAGCTCGGGGGAAAACGTCTATTTGTTTCGGAACGTCGGATCCCGCGAGGCGCCGAAGTTCGACGTGGGGTCGGCCGCGCTGCCCTGCCCGTGGGGATGCGTCCCGCTGCCGACATTCGGCATTCAGTTTGTCGATTGGGACGGCGACGGCGAGCCGGATTTATTGTCGGGCCTGACGCTGCTGCGCAACCGCGGGAACGGCGATTTTGCGGCCGAGCCGCTGCTGGCCGCGGGGGACAAAATCGAGCATGCGGCCGCGCGCGGCGACGGCTGGACGTTTATGCAGCTTGCCGACCTGGATGGCGACGGCCGGCTCGACCTGATCTACGGCACGCACGAAGGCCACGTCTGGCTGCACCACAACCGGGGAGGGAAACCTGCACGCTTCGACCAGGACGGAACGCGACTGATGGTCGAGGGGGGAGAGCCGATTCAAGTCGGGCCGGTCGCCGGCCAGGCGATCGATTTCGACGTGCTGCAAGGGGCCCGCACCTCGTTTACGGTCGCCGACTTTGATGGCGACGGGGGGCCCGATCTCGTGGTGGGCGATACGTATGGGAAGACGCGGTATTATCGCAATATCGGTCCGCGGGCCGAGCCGCGGTTTGCCAAGCCGGAGCTTATCGGCGATTTGAAAATTCGCATGATTCCCTATGTGGCGGATTGGGACAGCGACGGGAAGCCGGACGTGATCGGCAGCGCGGCGGGGGGCGCGGTCGTCGTCTGGAAGAATCGGGGCCGCGGGCGTTTCTCAGAAGCCGAGCCGATCCACATTCCCGCGCTGCCTTATAGTCCCATGCTGGCCGTCGTCGATTGGAACCAGGACGGCGACCAGGACCTGATCGTGGGGACGGCATATGGCTTTTTCTGCTGGATCGAGCGATCGTTTCTGGAGCGGGGGTATGCGCAGGCGAAGCGCCTAAGATGAGTCGATTGTTGATGCAAATCGTGAGGCCGGCGAACGGACGGATAAACCGCGGATTTACCAGCGCGGCCGACGGGGCGCGACCAATGCGATGAAAAAAGACAAATGGCCGCAGATTTCGCGGATACGCGCGGATAATTACCATGCGGGTCAATCTGTAAATCCGCGCGTATCCGCGAAATCCGCGGTTATATGTTTTTCCTGATTGCTTTGGTTGTCCGCCGCGGCGGATCGGCCGCGCTGGGTGTTTCGTGGTTCCATCCGTCGATTTCGACATGCGCCTGGAATGACGATCCGCTCGCAAAAATGTACAACGCCGCACCGCGCCACAAGCTTGGCAAACAGGGGGCCGTTTGAGTAGAGTGGAGAATCTATTCCTCCTCGACGAAAACCGCGACCAACGGAGCCTCTCATGACTTCATCGACGAAACCCGGCATGACCCGCCGGGAACTCTTCCATCACACCGGCAAGATCGCCGCCGCGACGGCTCTGGCGAACGCCGTGCTCCCCGGACTTTATGCCGGCGAGAGCAACACGATTCAACTGGCCCTGGTTGGCTGCGGCGGGCGGGGGACCGGCGCCGCGGCGAACGCGCTTTCGACCAAGAGCGGGCCCACCAAACTGGTCGCCATGGCCGACGTGTTTCCGAAAAAGCTCGAAAAGAGCCATAAGGACCTCGGCGAGGCGGAAGAGGGCGCGCTGGCCAAACAGCTTGATGTACCGGAAGACCGCCGATTCATCGGTTTCGACGGCTACAAGAAGGCGATGGACTGCCTCAAGCCGGGCGACGTCGTGCTGCTCACGACGCCTCCGGCGTTTCGCTGGGTGCAGTTCGGCTACGCCATTTCCAAGGGTCTCAACGTCTTCATGGAAAAACCGACCACGGTCGATGGGCCCAGCACGCGCAAGATGCTCGACCTGGCCGCCGAGTCGGTGAAGCGCAACCTGAAAGTCGGCGTGGGCCTCATGTGCCGCCACTGCGAAGCTCGGAAGGAGCTGCTCGATCGCATCAAGTCGGGCGAGATCGGCGACATCGTGCTCATGCGGGCGTACCGGATGGCCCCCGGGAAGACGGCTCATGAGTTCTGCAAAGCGGCTCCCAGCAACATGAGCGAGCTGCTCTACCAGATTCAAGAATTCCATGCGTTTTTGTGGGCCAGCGGCGGGGCGTACAGCGATTTTCTGATCCACAACATCGACGAGTGCTGCTGGATGAAAGACGCCTGGCCCGTGGAAGCCAAGGGGCTGGGGGGCCGGCATTACCGCGGCGATTACGTCGATCAGAATTTCGACACTTACGCCGTGGAATACACGTTCGCCGACGGCAGCAAGTTGCAGCTCGACGGCCGCTGCATGGAGGGGGCCTATGGAGAGTTCGCCAGTTATGCCCACGGCACGAAGAACTCGGCGGTGATTTCGACGGCCGGGCACACGCCGGCCAATTGCCGCATCTATAAGGGCCAGAAACTCCTGAGCAAGGATCATCTCTTGTGGCACTATGGGCAGCCCAAGGAGCCCAATCCTTATCAGCTCGAATGGGACGAATTGATCGATGCGATTCGCCAGGACCGGCCCTACAACGAGGCCAAGCGCGGCGCCGAGGCGAGCCTGGTGACGGCGATGGGACGCATGTCGGCCCACACCGGCCAGGTCGTGACATTCGAAGACATGCTCGCCTGCGAGCACGAGTTCGCCCCCAACGTCGATAAGTTGACGCTGGACGGACCCGCGCCGCTCGTGGCCGGCCCGGACGGAAAATATCCCGTGCCCGAGCCGGGGCTGAATAAGAAGCGCGAGTATTGATAAAAGGCGTGGCGCGATGCGTCGTACTTGTCACGCTCGGCGTGATGCAGCGGTCGAGCGCGCAAGGCGGTTCAAGGATTGGCCGGCGCTTGAGCGGGCGGCCTGGAGACGACTTTTCCTTGGGCCTTGAACGTGACGGCATCGGAACTGCCGCCGATCGCGATCGTGAATTCATCGCTCACCGCGCCGGGTTCGGCGGGAGCAATGAGCGTGAGCGGCAAAACGTGTACGTTTCGCGCGTCGAGCGGAAGGCGAACTTCGAACGTTCTTGCCGTTTTCTCGCTTTCGATCTTATCGATCGCGAACGGCTTTCGACCGCGGACCACAATGTTGATCGTCTTGCGTTCGCCGGGAGCCAGAGTGCCGAACGAGACAATCTGGGGGTTCACCGTATATTCCGCTTCGACTTTCGCTTCGACGAGCACGGGAATGTTGGGGTTGGCCGGATCGTCGGTGACGAGCAGCACCTGGTCGCGAAGATCGCCCACGGGCAGGCTTCCCTTGAGGGTCACGTTGAGCTCGTAGTGGCCCACGTCGCCATTGCGCCGCGTTTCGTTCAGTTTCACCGCGACATCCTGGTTTTTACTGACGGCATTCTTGAGGGTCGACGTGCCATGCCCGGCATAAACGATCGCCATGCGGAGCGATTTCTCGGTTCCTTTGGCGATGGCCCCGAACTGGGCCGAGCTGGGGTTCAGGATCACGTCGGGGTTGATGAAGGCCCTGACGGGAATGTGGACCTGCGCGACGAGGGGCTGATCGAAGAAAACGGTGAGGCTCGTTTCTTTCAAGTAGCGGAACTGGCGCGTGCTCATCGTGATGTCGAGATCGACCGATTCTTCGCTGGCGAGGGTGTCTTTCGACGGCTTGGCCGCCGTGCACCCGCAGCTTGAGCTGACACCGGCGATATGAACCGTCTGCTGATACTTGTTCGTGATCTTGAGGCGAAACTTCTGTTCCGAACCGCTGGCCACAACGCCGAAGTCGTGACCGAGCTTTTCGAACATTTTTTCGGCCCATTCAGGGTCCTGCGCCTGCGCGCCGGTTCCGCCGGCCAATAGAGCCAGAATCAGAAAGCAAATCCGCACGCGCTGGACGCTCATCACGCTCTCCGGTTGAAAACTTAATCTTGCGGCGCCGCATCCACAAAACCCCGCGCCCGACCGCTGGCCTCGATCAACCGCGAGAGTTCTCCGCCGCCCGGATTTTAGCAAACTTCCGCGTTCGGCAAAGCCGGATTTCTGAAACGGGCGACATTCTCGTGTGAGAACCGAGACTCGTCGCGCGCAGAATGATCGATACTCACTTCTTCGCTTGCCGCGATTTTCTTAGCGTCGGATAAAACTGCACCCATACGTTGTCTTCGTTAGCGTGCTGCAAATGGCAGTCGTAGCATGCGCGGTCGGGCAATGCCTTGGCAGATTGCTTATCCACGCCGAAATCGTAGTAGGCCCAGTCGGTGGTTGAACCATCCGGCCGCGCGCTGTTCTTGACGGCCATCGCGAAGCCCGACTCGTTGCCGGGGAACAAGCCTTCCGCAACGACGCTCTTGGGATCGCCCTTTTCGCCTTTGTAGATGTCCAGCACCAGCATCGTTTTTTGCGGGAACTCGCCCGTTTTCATATAGTGCCGATACGACTCGGGATTGATGTACACGTTGTGGAAATTCCCAACCTTGACGTGGGCTTGGTCTTTGCGGGGCGGCGGGTCCTTCGCATCGTCGTCGCGGTACTCCAGGCCCATGTTGGCCCCCACGAACACCCAGGTGCGATAGTCGGTCGGCCGTTTCAATTCGCCGTCGGCCGTGTACTGCGGCACGGCGGCAGCGCGCGGCGCCGCCTCGGTCTGCGTTTTGGGATCGCCCGAGCTGAGGATGCTCGCCTGGGAAATCAGCGCGGCGGCAGCCATCGCCGGCAGACCAAGAACGAGGAAGCGAGGCGATGCAGCGATTCTGCCGTTCATTGAAGAGCCTTTCCCATTTGCCGCCGGCGAAAGAAAATGAGCCTCGAGAAACGCCGCTACGTGGATTTCTGCTCCGGAGGCGTTTCCCGCCGAAGCGTTCCGGCTTCGAGCTCTTTCACGACTTCCGCCATGAGGGCCGGGTCTTGCGATTTCATCAGATGGTCGACCCGCTTCGTCGGCACTTTCAGGCGCAGCATCGTGTCGCGCGCCTGCGCCCACAGCTTTTCCCGTTTCTTCCCCTGCGAAAGGTACAGGTTGGTGACAAGCTCGGCCAACCGCTGTTCGTCCCCCTGCTCGCGGTTCTCATAGAACCGCCGGATGACCTTTTTCTGATATTCGCTGTATTCGGCCATGACAGGGGAACTGTATCGCAAGGCCGCCGGCGCGGCAACAACGATCGAGAACCGTGTTCCAGGCCCGCCTGGCATAACCGGCAGGCTTTCACCGGCGTGCAACTCTTTCGCAGGCGCCGCGCCAGGCAAATGGCGCGCGGCAGTTCGCTGTTTTCATGCGCAGGAACCGCTCAGGGCCTCGACTGGGCGCATTCGCGTGTTAAGGTTCCAGAAGCCAGGCCGGCACCGCGTATCGTCCTGCTTTGAGTCCAAGACGTCTCAACAGGTTGACCATTCCTCCTGCCAGGCCCCCGAGCACGAGTTTGCCCGGGCCGCCTGAATGTCGTCTGGGGACCTTCCCATGCACCATTCCGCGTTTTGCACGACTCTGAATCGTCTGCCGTATCCAGCCCTTTTGTTCGTCTTACTCGGCTGCACGCAGGCCGGATTTGCCCAACAGCGGCCGGTTGCCGCCGCGCTGCCGATCGGCGCGGCGCCGCCGGCGGTCCAAGATTCGCGGCCGGATGTGGAGCCGCGCGTGTTTTGGCGTCCGCAACGCGCCCCCGCCGCATTCACGGCGCAATTGCAACCGGCCGACGGCGCCGCGCCCAATGCGAATGCTTCGCCGCCGGCGCAACCGCCTTCTGTGCAATCGACGGCTCCGCAAACGACGGTCGTAGCGCCTGCCGTCGATGCTTGCGAGTGCGACTATTGGATCGTCAGCAGCCGGCACTGCAACGGGCGACACGCGCCGTGCAACGCGGGGTGTTGCATGTCGTTCTTTCACCGCACATCCGAGCAGTGTCTTGTTCCGGAGCCCCGCGAAGCATTTCTGGCGTCGATCCGACCCGATCGCCCGGTCTGTTTTGTGGTGCATGGCAGCTACAACTGGTGGCGCGACGTGACGGCCGAAAGCCGGAGAATTCATCGCTGGATCAGGTCGGCCGCGCCCCACTTTCCGCTGCAAGTCGTCTTTTTCACCTGGCCCAGCGACGGCAACATGCCCTTCCTGTTTCCGGTGGATATTGCCATTCTCGGGCGGCGCAGCGCGGCGCATGGCATGTACCTGGCCAATCTCATGACGCAATTGCCCCCCGATCAACGCGTATCGATTCTGGGTCACAGCCACGGCGCTCGCGGCGCCGTGGCGGCCCTGCACGTGCTGGGCGGCGGGACGCTGGAACGCGGGCAGGCGCTGCCGGCGGGGTACTCGGTCCCCAGCCATTTGCGGGCCGTGCTCATCGCGGCGGCCATCGATCACGATTGGTTGAATCCCGGCGAGCGCTACGGCCAGGCACTTTGGGCCCCCGAGCGCGTGCTGCTTTTACGAAACTCGCGGGACGCGACGCTCGCGATCTATCCGCTGCGAAAAGGACTGGGAGAGCGGGCGCTGGGTCGAAATGGATTGGGAACCGACGATCGTTTCGCGCTCGGCGGATTGGGACCGAAAGTGGTCGAGCTCGATGCGCAGGAGTTCGCCACCTGGCATCATGCTTTTTCCGCCTACCACGAGCATCCCGAACTGGCCTCGGCCGTGATTCCCTACGTGTACTTTCAAGACGATGGCCAGTCGAGCATTGGGCCAGCGCTGCCGACATCGCCAACGGCGCCCTCGGGTACGACGCCGGCAACCGCGCCGGCGGCCTCGGCAAAACCCGCGGCCGCCCCGGCTGAACGGGAATCGTATTTTCCGGGGCGGCGAGCTTCTGAGAACCGATCCAAATCGCCCGCGAATGCCGAACCGCAGCACAATGCCGTCGATTTGCGGTTCGAGCCCTAGCCTCCCACCGGAACGGTCGGCGGTTGGTTCTCGCCCGTCCAGACCCAACCGTATTGTGTGTTGCTGGGGGCTGGGCGGCGGCGGAATTCGTTGCGGATTTGCGTGAGCTTGTCGGCCTTGATTCGCTTGAGCTCGGCCTGGATGTCGATGCCGAACAATTTCGCCGCGTTGAACCCCAGGATCTGGTTCTTGATCTCGTCGGTGAGCTGCGGGTAGCCAAACTTTTCGATGAGCTCGTCTTTCATCTTCAAGCGGCGCATGCGCTCGATCTGGCTCTGCGGACTGCCGTTCCAGATCGAATCGGTTCCCCACACGATGTGGTCGGCTCCGGCTGTTTGGATCATTTGACCCAGCATGTGCAGGCACATGTCGGGAGCGGCCGACGACGTCATGGCGAAGGTGCTGCCCAGCTCGAAATAGATGTTCTTGATCTGGGGGTTGCGCTTCAGGATGCGCAGGATGTCGCTGATCCAGGGGATTTCCTGCGGATCGTTTTTCTTGGGATCGGCGACGCGCTCGCCCGTTCCCTGCGCGATCCAGCCGAATCCGCGGAAGCCCGAGTGATACACGATAAAATTCAGCTCCGGCCAGTCTTTGGCCGCCTTTTCGAGGTCCAGCGGCGTACACGCCTTTTCGTTGAACGCGCCCAGCGGCAGTCCCTTGTGAACGCACAGGTTCTTAACGCCCAGCTTCTTCGTCTTTTCCCAGAACGGGTAAGCGACTTTTTCGTCGTCCATGAACCAGGCTTTTTCGCCCAGTTCGGCCCCCGTGTACATTTTCCAGGCGTCGATCTTCAGCTCTTTGACTTGCCGCTCCATTTCATCCAGCTCGCGCGCTCCCAAATTGGGGCGCAACAGCCCATGCGAAAGCACCCGCCGCGATCCGGCCAGCTCGTTGACGAATGTGCGCGTGGCCACCATCTGGTCGGGGGGCAGCGGATTTTTGTCCCAGGTGCGGCTGGGGACGCCGCTGATGATCGCCATCACCGTGTCGCTGTCGCCGAAAACTTCCTTCACGTAATGGGCACGGTTGAGCTGTTCGAGCGCATCCTGGCCCGAGCGCGCTTTGGGGCGCAGCCGCGTGAAAAAACTGCTCACGACCCTGCCGTCCGGCGTCTGATCGTACCACTGCTGGCCGATGTCGACGTGATGGGTTTGCACATCGAACACGAACTGGTTCTTGGGCCATTTTTCTTCGAAGGCATGCTGCTCGTCGGCTTCGGCTGCCGAAACCTCGTAGCAGGGACCGAAAACGTCGTTGAGCGCCAAGAGCGCCGCGGCCATGCCGCTTCCCGTGCGAAGAAAAGTGCGGCGATCGAGCCCCTGCCGGCGCGCGGCCCGCTCGCTGATCTCGGCCAGCCGCTCTTCGTAGGCCTTCTGCTCGCGCGTCTGGGCCGGAGGCACGAACTCTTCGTTCGAGACGATGCGCGTCGGGATCGGCGCGGCAGCCGGATTGTCGGCGTCGAGATCACATTGTCGAATCCACATGGTGTTGTCTCCACGTCACTGAGATGAGATCGCCGTTCGATCGGGCAGTGTCGCACACGGCGGCGCAATCGACAACCGAGCCGGGGCCGCGGCGATTGTGGCTTCCACGCGGCCCCGTTAGAATCCACCGCCGTCACGATTGAACGCCGGGGAGCAATTCAAGAAATGGATTTCATCGAAGATTTCGCCGCCGACGCCGAGTTTCAAAAGCTGCTGGGGCGCCAGGAAGACTCGGTGAACCTCGCGGCCGCGGCGCTGGAGCTGGCTCGCGACGCGTATCCCGAATTGCCGTTCGAGCCGGTCTTTCGCTGGATCGATGACCGCGCGGCCGAGCTGCGAGGGCCTGTGGCCCTGGCATCCTCCGATGAATTGCTGCTCGGTGAACTGTCGGAATGTCTGGCAGGGCGGCACGGGATCGTCGGCACTCGCGAGATTTTCGAAACGGCCGACGGCAGCTTCCTCAACCGCGTCATCGAGCAGAAGACGGGCATTCCGATCAGCCTTTCGGTTTTGTACATGGCCGTGGCCGAGCGCACGGGGGTGCCTCTCAGCGGAGTTGCGGCTCCCGGCCATTTTTTGACCCGCTATGAAACATTCGACTCGCCGCTCTTCGTTGATGCATTCGGCGGAGGGAAGATTCTGGCTTATGGCGACTGCGTATCGCTGTTGGAAAAAACGCAAGGAGTGGACCGCGAACAGGCCCGTGCGGCGCTGGAGCCGGTTGGCCCGCGTCTGATCATTATCCGTATGCTCAATAATTTGAAAACGCTTTACGCCAAGCAGAGAGACTGGCAATCGTGCTGGAAGGTGCAGCACCGATTGCTGGCTTTGCATCCTGCCACCTATGGGGAGCGGCGGGATTGGGCCGTAATTTCCGTTCAAGCCGGCCGCGCGGGGCCCGCCCTGGAAATGATCGATTCGTGCTTGGCGACCTGTCCACCGGAAGAAAAAACGTTTCTGGAGAAACAGCGCACCGAGGCCCTCGGCAAGCTGGCCAAGTGGAATTAGCCGCTCGTTTGGACAATTTCCCGGGCCAATCGCTCGAT
>Ga0070735_10004194_pt1 | contig 12231 bp, 6 predicted proteins | sample Coa_R1_FD_66443 | JGI IMG/M metagenome (GOLD analysis project Ga0070735, IMG submission 66443) | Surface soil microbial communities from Centralia Pennsylvania, which are recovering from an underground coalmine fire - Coalmine... | ecosystem: Environmental > Terrestrial > Soil > Unclassified ... | reverse complement strand
ATACTCGATGGACGGGAGTCTGGCCGGCCCCTTGTGCTGCGCGCCTCGGCGGTGTATTATGTTTGGCGTGGCTTCAAGTGGCTGGAAAATCGAGATGCTTGGCGGACTCTCCGTTTCGCTGGGCGACGCTTCGCACCAGCGCTTCCGCTCGCGGTCGGCGGCGGCGCTGCTCGCCTATCTGGCCCTCCACTCCCCTACTCCTCAGACGCGCGACCACCTGTGCGATCTGCTCTGGCCGGACGAATCGCTTGCCGTGGCGCGCAACCGGCTTCGTGTCGACCTGGCATCGTTGCGGAAGCTCCTGGACGGAGGACCGGGCGCGTCGCCGATCGTGGCGGACCGGTCGGCGATCGGCCTAGACGCGGACGCTGTCGAGGTCGACCTTGCCGAGTACCGTAACCTGCTCGCCACCGCAAGGCGCGAAACCTCGGTCGGGGAGCAGATACGCTGTCTGACGGAAGCGGACGCCCTCTACGGCGGAGACCTTCTGCCCGGCTGGTATGAGGACTGGGTCGAGCGCGAGCGGCAGATTCTGGCGGAAGAGCGGATGGCCACGCTTGCGCACCTGGTCCGCCTACTCATCCAGCAGGGCGACTTCGAGCGCGCGATAGAGTATGGACGGCTCGCGACACGCGCCGATCCACTTCGGGAAGAGGCCGTGCGTGACCTCGTTCAGCTTCAGGCTGCTTCAGGCCGGCTGACGGCCGCGCTAAACGAGTACCACGTCTATGAGCGGCTGCTGCGCGAGACGATCGGCGCGGAGCCGTCGGCTGGCCTGAAGCGGATCAAGGACCAGGTTGTCGTAAGGCTTGGCCGCGATGTCGATCCGCCAGCGACCGCGCGCCGTACGCGCGAGGCCGAGTCAGGCGCCGCCGCGCACACCGGAGTCGCGACCCGCCTGCCGCGCCCCGTCACCCGACTGTTTGGGCGCGAGGCGCTGGCGGAGCGAGTCCTTGCGGCGCTGGCGCAGCCGGAGGCGCCAGGTCCGATCATCAGCCTGACGGGGATCGGCGGGGTCGGCAAGACCCGGCTGGCGATCGAGGTCGCCACTGCCTACGATCGCGCGGGTCACGGGCCGGCCTGCTTCGTGGCGCTAGCGGACGTGCGCGAGCCGCGGCAGATCCCCGCCGCGGTCGCCGAAGCTCTCGGCGCGCCCGTCGATAGCGAGCAGGACCCAATGACCGCGATCGCGGAGCAGTCGAGAGGGTCCGGCGCGCGCCGGACGCTGCTCGTGCTGGACAACCTGGAGCAGCTCCTGCCGGACGGCGCAGAACAGATCGAGCGGTTGCGATGGGCCGCGCCGCAGCTCCGGCTGCTGACCACGACGCGGCGCGGCCTGGCGATCGACGGAGAGCGGGAGATCGCGATCACGCCGCTGGCGCTGCCGTCCGCCAGCGATCGCGGGGACGCCGACCGAATTGAGCTGTCGCCGTGTGTGCAGCTCTTCTTGGATCGCGCGAGAGCGGTGCGCGCGGACTTCGCGCTGACCGACGCGAACGCCGGCGCGATCGCGGAGCTGTGCCGCCAGCTGGAGGGCCTGCCGCTTGCCATCGAGATCGCCGCCGCGCAGTCGCGATCCTACGCGGCGGCCGAAATCCTGGCCGGAATTGCGCGCGGAGAGGACCTGCTCGTCGACCGGCGGGCGCACAAGGACTCTCGCCACCGATCCTTCCGAGCGGCGCTTGAGTGGAGTTCGCGGCTCCTGGCGCCGCCGTTGCGGCAAACACTCGCGCGCCTTTCGGTGTTTCACGGCGGCTGGACGCGCGAGGCGGCGCAGGCGCTCTGCCCGGATACGGATGTCACGGGTCATCTGGACACGCTTGTCGCGCACTCCCTCGTTCAGGCGAGCGCGTCTGGCGGGCGAATGCGGTTCACGATGCTTGCGCTGGTGCGCGCGTTCGCGGCAGAACAGCTTCCAGAGGCTGAAATGCGCATCGTCGGGGACCGACATGCTGACTACTTTCTTTCTTTCGTCGAGGAAATGGGCGGGTGGCAAAAGGACCCGACCAGACCGGAGCACGTGGCCAGCCTCGACCCGGAGCGCGACAATGTGCTTGCGGCGGTGGAGTGGCTCCAGCAGCATGATGCCGGAGGCGACCGCGACCTCCGACTTACCACTGCGCTGCTATGGTTCTGGGTCCGCCGGGGCAGATTGAGAGAAGGCGCGGAACGACTTGGAGCCGCGATAGAGGCATCGCGCCGACGTACAGACGCTTCCGACCTGTCGCGAGCGTGGGCTCGCAGCAGTCGCGGACTACTTCTATGCTACCTCGACGTGTTCGGCGAGGCACTGGAGGAGTTCACGCAGAGCCTTGCGCTGATGGAGCGAGTGGGCGACGCGGTCGCAATCGGCCGGGTTAAGGCAGGCATGGGCTTTGCGCTGCACGGGACCGGCAACTACGCCCGTGCGCGGGAGTTTCTCGAGATCGGCCTTAAGGACGCGCGCAGACGCGGCGACGCTTGGGCTGAGGGCTGCGACCTGAACCTGCTGGGCTTCGGCGCCTGCTTCGAGGGCCGGTATGCCGATGCGCGGCGCAGCTTCGAGGAGAGCCTCGTCGCCTACCATCGCTCCGGCGGAGACGACTTCTGGTCCTCCCACTCCCTGCTCGGTCTCGCACGCGTTGCCTGGAGGGAGCGCGACCTTGCCGGGGCGCGCGCCTACTATCTTGAGTGCCTGGAGCGGTTTGCCGGCAACGGGGACAGACGCGGGACGATCTACGCGATCGAGGGGCTGGGCCGCGTCGCCGCGGCCGAAGCTGAGCCCGTTCGGGCGCTAAAACTGCTCGCTTCGGCGAGCGCACTCCGCGAGGCGACCGGCATGCTCCGCGACGCGCCCGACCAAGAAGAGTACGACGCTGCGGCCGGGACGGCTCGCGCCGCCCTGCCCTACCGCGACTGGTCGCAGGCGTGGCAGGCAGGCCGCGCGCTCACGCTGGAAGAGACGATTGCGCTTGCCAGGGATGGCGCAGTCCACGAAGCTCCCGCCCCCGGCTAGGGCGGCCCATCGCGCGGCTCCGCGAACACGGGGTGCAGGCAGCGTCACACGCCGTCATCCCGCGTCGGCCCGGATCGCGCTCCGGCAGCCAGGCCGCCAGATCGGCGCCTCGGCCGGCAGTCGGCGGTTGTGGGAACGCGCACCGCCTCCGGTTCGCGACGCCGGGTCCGACGGCCATCCCCATTCGCCGAGCGCGGCAGCCGATAGCAGCGCGGCGTCGTACAAGTCTCGCGACGCTTCGAAATGCTATCTCTCGTGGAGCGGGGTCGCCGACTGCGGCGGTCGGCTGGTATTGGCTGGGATCGTCGCGTTCAGATCCCGGCAGGCCTGATCGCAGGAAACCGGCCCGTACGCGTCGCATAAGATAGGGACCGTCCCGCGCCGTGAACGCTTGCCTCAGGTCAACCCGGAGATTATCATTTGGGAGTAACGCCATGATTCCCGCCAAATTGCGCGTTCTGCGTCGCCTTGCCGCTGTCCTCGTGGTCGCCGTGTCGGCTGTCGCGCCGCCCGCCAGCGCGCAGCGGGCCGTCGCGTACACGGCCTGGAAGGACCCGATCGAAGGCGCGTTCACCACGGAGGTCCCCGAAGGCTGGAAGATTACCGGCGGCACGTATCGGTTCGCGCCGGTCGACGTGCGCGTCCAGATAGACGCCGGCTCGCCGGACGGCGCGACCCATGTCCGCGTCGGCGACTCGCTGCTGACGACGTATGCGCTGCCTGGCCCGTCGTCCCAGCGGCGCGGGCTGCGCGAGGGCCAGTCCTACGAGGTGAACGGGATCACCTACACCGTCCTGCACGCCGTGACCGGGGCCGAGTTCTCGCGGCTCTACGTCCAGACGAAGCTTGCGAAGGAGATTCAGGGTCTCAAGATCGGCGAGACCCGTGACCGGCCGGACGTGGCACAGAGCCTCGGGGAGCCGCTCCAGGGCGGCGCGACGCTGGGAGAAACGGAGTTCACCTACACTCGCGGCGGGCACGCAATGCAGGGCGCCTGCTACGTGCGGATCGACCCGAGCTTCGGCGCCATCTTCCGCGCCGATCCGAGCGTGGTCCTCGCGCCCGCGGGCGGCCTCGAATCCGCGAGCGGCGTGCTGCTCCACATCGTCGGCCATATCCGCGAAGATCCACGCTGGAAGGCCAGGATGACCGTCGCGGCGAAGGATTTCTCGGACCGGGTGCTCCGCGACCACGATGCCGTGATGGCCGAGCTGCACGCCGAGTACAAGAAGTGCATCAGCCGGATCAACGCCACTGCCGCGCTCTGGCAGCCGGTCCTCAACCCGCACACGCGATGAACGAGCGGTCGCCGGGCTGCTGGTTCCTGGCTTCTGGCTGCTGGTTCTGGCAACCGAGCCGGGCACGCAATGAATGAGCGGTTGCTGGGTTCCTGGTTCCTGGCTCCGCCGGCCGAGCCGGACACGCAGTCAATGATGCGTCGAGCGCCGGCCCTCGCGCAAGAATTATGCTTCGCGTGCCAGACACTGTCGGGGCGTCCGCCACCGGGCCTGCCACCGAGGCCGCGACGCACCGGTGATCTTGCTATCCGCCAGCGTATGGACGGAGCGGCGGCCGCGGGGCAAGCGAGGGTCGCCGACGATGAGCAACGATTTGCCCTTGACTCCCGCGTGTAGAGGGTGTATACTAAGCCTGTTGATGCGGGGTGGAGCAGTCCGGTAGCTCGTCGGGCTCATAACCCGAAGGTCGTCAGTTCGAGTCTGACCCCCGCTCCCAATTCGGCAGGTCGCGGGTTCGATCCCCGCCAGCTCCACACTCAGGGGGCTGTAGCTCAGTGGGAGAGCGGCCGATTGTCTGATACGAAAGCCGCTCAAATATAATTTGGGCGGCTTTCGCGTATTTGGAGACGCGACATGGACCGGGAATGCTAAAGGCGTATTGTCCGCCAGCAACGCGCAGGATCTGCACTTCTTCGGAGGCACGAAGTTGAGCGAATGCGCGATGCGACCATGGCCGCGCGACGCGTTCCCCGCAATAATGGGGCTCGCAGGGCGCATAGGCTGGACCGAGGACGATCGCCAGGAAGATTCAATTGAACACGAGCGGCGGCGAAAGGCGTATGCGAGGTATGTCGCCACAAATCGGTGATCGGTACCTGCTCACGATTCGCTCCTTGGACGCCGCGTTCAGCGAACAGCGAATTGCGAGCGCTTATTGGCGGCGCCGCCGCTTCGTTGCTCGCAGAGCCACGGTTTACTCGCCACGAATGGGATATAATGAGGCATGGAAACAGGGCCCTTCGACAAATCGCCACTCACGCGCGAGCTATAGGATCGCTTGCTAGGACGAGTGAGAGCTCTGGGTCCTATCGTCGAAGAGATGAAGAAGACTTCCGCGCACATCGTCGCCGGAAAAGGGGCGTTTCTTGGCGTCCATCCGCGCTCAAGCGGACTTCTCGTCAACATCGTGCTCGACCATGCCCCGGCAAGCCCCCGCATCGCGAAGAGTGAACGGGTCTCGAAATGCCGATTTCACAACGAAGTCAAGATATCCAGTCAAGAAGACGTTGACGAAGAGCTAATGGGCTGGATTGCACAAGCATATCAACTAAAGGTTAGCGCCGAGACTAACGTCTGAATTCAACTCGGATTTACTCCGCTTGGGCCGCGCGCATTTCGGTTTGAGTACCACGTCGATGACTTGCTGCTAGTCTCGGATCGTTATCGAGGCGATCCGATCGCCCATCAATGCAAACGTGAATCGAAGGTCGATTGGGCTGCCGGGGAAGTCGCCGGACACCCTGCAGGTTACGACGGCCGTGCCTTCCTCTTCCTTTGAGCTCAACGGCTCCAGTACGAAGGAATACTCGGCTTGCGTGTTTTCGGCACACTTGCGAATCGCATCGGCCCTCGTCTTCGACGGATGCGTCGGTTCTAAAGAACGCAGCCAATGCGTCGAAGTCGCGAGCGCCGGTTGACCGGAAGTATTCCGCTATCGTCGGGCTTAACGTGTCCATGATTTCTAGTCAGCGGAATGGTGAGTTTTCATCGTACGAGGGACACGGGCCCGCATGTCGGGTTCAGGCATCTAACACCGGAATCTCATTGCAGTTATAAGCGCGGCGTCGCGGCAAACATGATCGCTATCCGCTGGAGTAGCCATGGATATCGAGTACCGTGCAGCAAAAGCCGAAGATGCAGCGGGAATCGCGGCCGTTGAGGTTCTTGCACAGCAAACGGCGTATCGGCACTTCCTGCCGGCTGCACATCTAGACTCTCTGTCTGAATCGCACCGGACACGAGTCTGGCATGGGTTTATCCAGTCCGATGACCCAACCCGGGTTATCGTTGCCGCACACGATCAACGCGTGGTCGGGTGGATGAGAATTGGCAAAAGCAGCGATCCAGCGATGGGATACGTCTTTGACCTGTTCGTACTGCCTGATTATTGGGGTAAAGGCGTTGGAGAACGTCTCATGCGTGATGCACACCTCGCCTTCAAGGACAACGGCCACAAGGGCGCTCTATTGTACGTGTTCGAGGATAATATGCGTGCAAGAAGGTTCTATGTCCGCCTCGGATGGTCAGCGGACGGCAGGGTTTACGATACGGAGATTAGCGGTTTGACTGTGAGGTTCTTGTGCTATAAGTTGACCTTGGAAGACTGATGCCGCGCTTAGACCGCAGATACACGAATCCGAAGAAGGCGCAGTGGAGCTACGCCGATTGCGAGTTCCTGGGCGTGTACCCGACGCCTCCGGAGGGCGGCGACGGATACGATCCGAATTTCGCCCTCGCAAAGAACCCGGGCGAGTACGAAGTGAAGGTGCTGCTGGTGGGCAATCTTGCGCGCTCGATCAAGTTCAGTGTCCACGTGGCCGGCATATTCGATACCGGAATCGCGGCCGCGAACAAACTCGGGCGCAACCGGGAGATTGTGCCGGTGCAGGTGATCGGCACCCAGGAGACGTGGGACCACGCCGCGTGGAAGACGGATGCCTTCTACGGCAATCCGCTCTCCGGATTCACGGCGCCGGGACCCTAAGGCGCACCGGGACGCCGCTAAGGGCCGCGGTGGACACGCAAATACGGCGATAGATTGGAGTGGTATTGGACAATGCGGCTATCGAACACCAGAGTCTTCCTCATTTCGATGGTGATCGGAATCGTCTACATCGTGGCCTACTCGTACATAACGAACCGTGCACGCCATGAAAAACTGATACGCCGAGTTGACAAATCCGAAATCTACTTGACCGATCAGCTCCGAGAGTCAGACTTTCCCCAACTGGGCCGGCTGCACATCGCGACGATCGTGGACATGCGCCCCGATGGCGAAGCGGCAGACCAGATTCCGTCCCGCCAGGCAGGAGACATGTCGAAGCGGCGCGGAATCACATTCGAATATGTCCCTATTCCGCATGGCGATATTCCCTCCGCGGGCGTGGATCGGCTATCCTCTATCCTATCGAATGGAAAGCGTCCCATTCTGTTATATTGTCGGACCGGGAGCCGAGCGCTGCGAACCTTCTGCCTGGCAGACGCCGCCCGGAAGGATGGGCATAGCGCCGACGAACTGCATTCGATCGCCGAACAGCTGGGATTTGGCATCAAGGACATTCAGCCGGAAATAGCGCGTCGGATCGCAGCGAGGGCCCCAAAGTGATCGCGACTGCAGCCGCAAAAGTAGTAATTGCTCTGGTGGGATTGTTCGCTGGAGTCATCCTGGGGACAATCATTGCGATCGTCACCGGGTTGATCCCGATATGTGGATAAAACGGCCCGAGTAGTCGGTTACCTCGGCACGGGATGGGCTTGCGTGGTTGAGATAAGCGTGGAGAGGTCGCGCTTGGCGCCCAAGAGGCCGGACCAGAGGTCGCCCACCTTGCGCAGCCTCTCCATCGCGTTTAGCACGGAGATATCCGCGGGGTAGATGCTCTCGAGCTCCTCCCAGCGCAGCGGCGCCGATACGCCCGCCTCCGCACCGGCGCGGGGCGAGTAGACCGAGGCGATGGTCTTCGCGCGCGCGTTCATGTTGTGGTCGAGGAAGACCTTACCGGTGCGGCGCTCTGTGGTCCACTCCATCGTGATCAGGTTGGGGTACGCCTTCATCAGGTAGCGCCCAATTGTCTCGCAGGCCGCTCGGATGGCGGCGAAGTCGTGCCGTCGAACGACTGGCACGAGCAGATGCAGCCCGGTCTTGCCGGAGGTCTTGACGAATAGTTCGAGCCCCAGGCTCTCGATCAGGGCGCGGAGCCGGCGCGCGACCTCGCAGGCCACAGCGTACGCCGCGCGGCTCAGCTCCGGCTCTGCGCCCGGCGCCTCGTGTCCCGAATAGAGATAGGGATCGAGGTCGAACAGGATGAAGTCGGGATAGTCGAGCAGCGCGCCGCCGTCGTCGCCTCCGTAGCCGCCTTCGACGGGCACATTGCCGGCGTCCGGGAATCGGCTGTCGCGCGAAAGCCACGTGTGCAGCTCGATAACCGCAAGCTGCCCCAGCCACAGCAGCGTAGCCAGGTTGTTGCATAGGAGGTACGAATCGCCTCGATCGCTGGATTCCTCGCCGCCTTGCTCGCCACGTATGGTCTCGACGAACTCCGGCAACGCATGCGGCCAATGGCGCTGGTAGAAGCTCTTGCCGGCGATGCCGTTCGGATAGCGGCGCAGCGTCAAGGGCCGATCGCGCATGTGTGTCAGTAGAAAGGGCGAGCACTCGGCCAGGTAAGCGAGCAGATCGCGCTTGACTATGGCGCGGCGCTCGCCGAGTTTCGGCCAGAGCGGCTTGTCGAGGTTTGTGAGCTCCATGCGGTACCCGCCTACTTCGATTGTCGCGCTCTCTGTCCGCGCCCCAAGCGCCTCTAACACCTGCCCGATCTCCGAGGCGCCGTCCGCCGGTCCCACGTTTGCCGGCGGAACGGCGGGATCGGCAGTGCGCGCCTCGGCGGCCTCCTTATCTTGCCGGAGGCCGACGAAGACCGGTGCACGAAGGATTCCGTCGGCGGTGCGCGCCATGTACCTCACGGTAGCCACCAATTCCGGCCGCAGCCAAGTGACCGGCGCGTTGGCGCGTGGGCTCGCGGCAAAGGGCTGGTTCGGTGATCGCAGCGGCTCCATACTGCGGAGCACGTCGTTCAGCGTGCGTTCGTCGAAACCAGTGCCGACGTGACCCGCGTACTGCAGGCGGCCGCCGGAGTCGAACTGGCCGAGCAGCAGCGACCCGAACGTGGCGGCGCGACGGCCCGCGCCCTGCGTGTAGCCGCCAATCACGAACTCATCGCTCGCCGTCTCTTTGATTTTGAGCCAGGCCTGCGAGCGACGGCCGGACTCGTAGCGGCTGTCGAGCCGCTTGGCAACTACTCCTTCGAATCCGTGACGGATGGCATGGGCGTATGCGCTCTCCCCGACCTCGGGGAAGTAGGCCACGAGCTGTACAGGCCCTGCCACGTGCAGCGCGCAGGCGAGCCGGCGCTTACGGCGGTCCAGCGGCACGGCACGCAGGTCGTAACCGTCGGCGTAGAGCAGATCGAAGGCGAAGTACTGTACCGGGTAATGGATATCGGCGCGCGCGATGGCAGCCGCGCCTCGGAGGTTCATCCGCTGCTGCAGCCTCTGGAACGAGGGCGCGCCAGAAGCGTCCGGCGAAACGATCTCACCGTCGAGGACGACTTCGCCCTTGACGGCGTTGCTCAGGGCGGCTACGAGGGCGGGGAACGCCTGTGTAATATCGATGCCGCGCCGGGAGAACAGATGCGACCGCCGGTGGGCGCTCTCGCCGCCGGCTATGATCGCGAGCGCGCGCATTCCGTCGAGTTTCGGCTCGAAAAGCCAGGCCTTGTCGGTAAACGGGGCATCACCGGTCCCCGCGAGCATCGGCTCCAGTGGGATCGCGCCAACGGTCGCGCGCCTGGCGCCGGTCGGCGCGTCGCTGTACCGTGCCGCCTCCGGACGCTGGGACGGCATCACGCTTGCCGCAGGCGCGAGCCGGCCGGAGTGCAGCTCGTCGATGGTTCGGCCGGAGACGGCAGAGCGGTCCCGGGAGAGCACGTCGTGCTCGGCGTCGGCGAACGCGTCGCGGTGCTTGAGAAGCAGCCAGTCGTCGCCGTCGCGTTTGCGCACCAACGCCCATGAGCCAAGCAGTTTTTTGCCGTGAAGCGCGAATGAGAGCTTGCCATGGCGCAGTCCGTCCGTGATGGCGCGGTCGGCGGCACGGCCATTTAGCTCCAAATCCTCCTCGGAGAGCGGCGCCCAGGTCCCCTCGTCCCACACAATCACGTCACCCGCGCCGTACTCGCCAGCAGGGATCACATCCTCGAAGGCGGCGTAGGCGAGCGGATGGTCCTCCACCATCACGGCGAGGCGCCTTACGGACGGATCGAGCGACGGACCTTTCGGGACCGCCCAAGACTTGAGCGCGCCGTCGTGCTCCAGCCGCAGGTCGTAGTGCAGCCGCCGCGCACGGTGCTTGTGGATCACGAAACGGCGCTCGCGTCCCGCGGCATTCCTTTGCGAGTCGGCGGAGTCGAGTCCGGCCGGCTCCGGCGATTGGGCGAAATTGCGCTTTTCCGCGTAGCTCCGAGGCATCCGGCGTTCCTCCGTCGCGCCATTCAGGCCGCTGTGTGCGCTCGACTGCGCGAGGCCGCGCCACGGCCGGGCTTCCTGGACGGCGGCGCCGCTGCCGTTCCTCGCTTGCCCGTCTCGGCAGCGAGACTTGCACGCAGCGCCTCCATCAAGTCGATCACCTCGCCCTGCGGCGCCTCCGGCGACCGGACGACCTCCTGGCCGTGCAGCTTGTGCTCGATCAGCTCCGTGACTGCCTGCCGATACTCATCGCGGTACTTCTCCGGCTGGAATGGCTCGGTCAGGTAGTCGATCAGCTTGTGCGCCATGTCGAGCTCGCGCGGCCCAATCTCCGCAGCGGCCGAGCCGATGGCATGCGACGGGCGGATCTCGTCGACATAGTACAACGTCTCGAGGACGAGGCTGTCATCGTGGACGCGCAAAGCGCAGAGCCGCTCCCGCTCCCTCAGCGCGATTTTGCCGATGGCCGTAAGCCGCTTGTCGCTCAGCGCCCTCAGGAGCAGCGCGAACGACTTGCGCCCGGTCGGCTCCGGCTCCAGATAGTAGCTCTTCTCATAGTAGAGGGGGTCGATCTCCGACTCGTGCGCGAAGGCCGACAGCTCGATGCTGTGCTTACTCGCCACCGGCAGCTTGTCGAAATCCTCGTCCGTCAGCCGAACGTACTGGTCCTTGGCGTACTCGTAGCCCCGCACCACTTCATCCCAGGCCACCTCGCGGTTGCACGCAGGGCACCATCGAAGCTGTTTCAGCCGCGTGTTGCACCTGGCGTGTAGCAGGTGGAAGGACAGGTCCTTGGATCCGGTGGCAGGGAAGAGCTTGATTGGGATCGTCACCAGCCCGAAACTGATCGCGCCCTTCCACAGCGACCGCGGGCCGGCGCCGCGCTCCTCGGCCGGCTTAACAGGCGCGTCCGCCGGCTTCTCCGAGCGCGCGCGCGACGCGCGCCTTTCTCCCGTCCCGTTGCGCTCGGCCTTCGGCCGCTCCTTTGTCGTCGGCATTTCGCACCTGGCTCTCTCCCTCTCGCCGCGCCGCGCGGCGGACTGCGGGATAGGATAGACGATCTCCCTCCGGCCGTAGTTCCCAACTCTGCGCAAAAAGTCTCAGACCGGCGGGCCGCCATTTGCGTCTGTGATTTTATTCACAAAGGCGTGGTCGCGGACTTGTACATTGTGAGGTATTTCACATAACGCGCACCGAGCCGCCGGGTTTGGGCAGATTGTGAAACAATGCACAATATGTCGCGCGCGCACGGCCAGCACGTTGACCGCCAAGCAGGCGGACGGCCCCGCATAAGGCTGTCTCCGATTGGACTCGCCTCGCCTACCCGGACATAGACTGCGAACGCGCCGAGTGGTGGTGGCGAGAATTGGCGATCCGCAGGAATCCCGGTGCGCGGGGAACCAGAAGGCCACGTGATGATGTCTGCTCGCCGCCGATCCGGGCTATAATGGTGGACACCGATCGGCGGCACGCCGTTAAAGGATGGACGCATGTCGCCCGAACGTAACTCGGTAGAAACGGCTCGCTGGCTGCTGGGTGCGCAATCAAGCGTGTTGCCAGAGTTCCACGGAGGCGCATAACGATGGTATTGGCATGACTGTTGGGATTGGCGGGGATCATGTGATCGCCGGTCGTCCAGGCGCCGACACCGGTGGATGGCGATTTCATCATCAAGGACTACGCCTTCAAGTCCGGCGGGCT
>Ga0070735_10004192_pt1 | contig 12235 bp, 12 predicted proteins | sample Coa_R1_FD_66443 | JGI IMG/M metagenome (GOLD analysis project Ga0070735, IMG submission 66443) | Surface soil microbial communities from Centralia Pennsylvania, which are recovering from an underground coalmine fire - Coalmine... | ecosystem: Environmental > Terrestrial > Soil > Unclassified ... | reverse complement strand
GCACAAGGCTCTTCCGCAGACAGCCAAGCTGACCATGCCGATTGCCGTACCGAAGAAAATTCCTGCACCATCCGTCGCACCCGAAGCCACCTCGGATATCGTCGCCGGCGTTGCTGGCGGCGTAGTGGGCGGAGTTCCCGGCGGCCAAATCGGCGGCTTGCTTGGCGGCATCGTCGAGAGCGCTGGTCCTGCCGTTCCTTCTCCTCCCGCTCCTGCTGCGGAGGCGCTTGTTTCTAACGGGCCGCTGCACGTTGGTGGGGAAGTGAAGCCTCCGAGGGAACTCTACAAACCTCCGCCCAAATATCCACTCCTGGCAGTGCAAGCCAGGATCGAGGGCGACGTCCAGATCGACGCGCTCATTGACAAGGACGGAAACGTAGTCCAGGCGCGCGCTATCAGCGGCCCCGGAGTGCTCATTCCCGCCGCTCTCGATGCCGTGAAGCATTGGAAGTACCAGCCGACTTATCTCAATGGCGTTCCTTGGTCCATTGAGCTGACTGTTCATGTCACCTTCTCGTTATCGTAAAGAATGAGAGCGTAGCCCGGCCGGCTGGTGAGTCTGCAAAAAGGCCCCCGGCCGGGCGGCTAGCCTGCGGGTAAGCCCACGGTACCGTCGACTCCAGCGGCATCCTGCGCGCACGTGATTCATTCGGTGCGCTGCCGGCATGACGGCGTATTAAATCCGCGTTAAGAGGCTTTGCGCCAATTTAACTTAGCTTTTTGTCGAAAGTTAGTGCATTATCTGCTGCGCAAGGGACCTCTGCCGTCGGAGCAATCCGGGGAACGACGAGTCCGAAGTTTACGGTCTCGACTTCGCTTGGGCATACGGGCGGAAATATTTATCACTTGCTATCATTAGGAGTTCGATGTTGAATTTCGACCCCGCGGGGTACGAAAGCCAGAGGAGGATATTCATGAAGGTTGGATCGATGCGAGCGATCCTCGACACAATAAGCATCTGCGCCATGGGAATCGCCGCTGTGTGCCTTATTTCTGCGACGCCGGCGCGCGGCCAGGCTGGTCAGGCCGCATCGGGCGACAAGCCTCTTATGTCCGATCAAGCGTTCAAGAACGTTCAGGTGCTTAAGGGCATCCCTGTGAACGAATTCATGGAGGAGATGGGCTTCTTCTCCGCGTCCCTGACGGCCAATTGCACCACGTGTCATGGCGACGAGAGCGCCGGCAGCTGGGATAAATATGCCGTCGACACTCCCATGAAGCAGATGACGCGCAAGATGGTCCTGATGATGAACGGGATCAACCAGAATTACTTCGGCGGCAAGCGCGAAGTCACCTGCTATTCCTGCCACCATGGAGACGATAAGCCCCGGGTTACGCCCACGGTCGCGGACGTGTACGCCACTCCGCCTCCTCCGGAGGACCCCGATACGCTTCTGCCCGCGGCACGCGGGGAGCGTACCGCCGACCAGATCCTGGACGGCTACATTAAAGCTCTCGGCGGCGCGCAGAAGCTTGCCAATCTGAAGAGCTTTCAAGCCAAGGGAACTTCCGAGGGATATGCGGAAGAGAAGATCCCGGTGCAAATCTACGCCAAGTCTCCGAATGAGCGCGCCGTTTTCAGTCAGTCGCCCAGCGGCGAACGCGCCACGGTCTATAACGGCAGTATGGCCTGGGTTCTCGCCCCGGCCGACGACAAGCCTGTGCCCTTGGTGCAATTGACGGCGGATGATCTGGATGGCGCCAAACTGGATGCGGCCGTTACCTTTCCCGTACAGCTCAAGCAAACGCTAATGAATTGGCGCGTGAGCTTCCCAACTCAGATCGGCGATACGGACGTGGATGTGGTTCAGGGGTCGATGAACGGGAAAACGCCGGTGAACTTCTACTTCGATAAGAAGACGGGCTTGCTCCTGCGCATGGTGCGGTATGCCGACACCAAGGTCGGCCTCTACTCCACGCAGACCGATTTCTCCGATTATCGCGACGTCGCAGGCATCAAGATGCCGTACCACATCTCCGTGGCTTGGATGGATGGCCGCGCCGATATGATCCTGTCGCAGATTCAGCCGAACGTCTCGATCGATGATGCAAAGTTCGGCAAGCCGGCAATTCCGCCGCCAGGTAAATAGCAGGCGGCAAGGAAGATCTGCCTCGAGCCACGCCTTCCGATCACGTGGAGGGCGTTTAGGCCATTAGGGCTCGCGCGCCCGCTGAGAACCCACGAGCAGCCTGAGTCGGGAAGGTCTGTTAATGGCCTGGGCCCCAAGCGCGAAGGGCAAGCCTCGAGTGCGCGTCTTCCCTATCGATGCGTTCCAGAGATTTCCAGACAGGTTTGCGCTCTAATGGATCGAGGCGCCCCTTTTTCTTAGCGGGCTAAGCCCCTTTCTGTCGGCGGGATTGCATCACTTCCGACGATTTCGGAGAGCGCCAGCAAGCCCGAGCGGATGCGAAGTTCCTCCGGCATCGGCCTGGCGTCGGTGCAGCGGATCGTTCACCGCCACGGCGGGCTCATTTGGTCCGCGGCTCGGAGAAGTCGATGTCTAAGGCAGGCCTGGCAGCCAACTCGAGAGTGGCGTCATCTCGACCGGTCCCCGCAGCACGTCTTATGGTGATCTGAGTTACGACTCCGTTATCGGAAGAATCGGAGAAGGGAACCGCGATAAAAATGAACCTCGCGCGCGGATCGGAGCGCTTTCAGCTTGGTGTGCGGCTAGTAACGCCTCTCAGTTGTCGGAGCCGCCCATAAGCCCAACCTCCTGGCCGTTCCTCATCACCTTGCGGATGGCCATTGCCGGCGCGCCGCTCTTTAGCGCCGCGCCCGTCATGGTGACCTGATCGCCCACCTTGATCGTGCTCTTCGTCCAGCCGGCTCGTTCGAGATGGTTTGGGCTGGTGAGTTCGCCTTCCCATTTCCCGATCTTGCCCGTCGAGGGATCCTTTACGTCCATGGTGATCATCACGTGGGGATTGATGAATTGGAAGTCCGTGACGGTCCCGGTCACCGTGACCATTTTCGAGGAATCATAGGCGGCTGCGCCATGATGCGCGAAGGCCGATCCTGAAACCACGAACAACATACCGAACGCGATGAAAGATAATGCCACCTTATTCCGCATGACGATTGCACCTCCGATAATCGGGAGTGTCGCACTCTTGCCCTACACTGTCAATAATCGGCGTCCACGGTCCGCCCCCGCCGGCGAAAATCAATTGCCAATCTTGATCTCGGATTTGAATTCGTGATAGTTGCGGAAGTCGATGATATTGTGGCGGCACTCATTGACGCCGCGTTCACAACCCAAGCTCTCGGCACGGACCGGAAGCAGAAACGATGTCCCGCCAATCGATACATAGGAATAATCCACCGCGGATTCCACCGTATCCGTGGGGAAATCCGACGGCATGTTGCGGGCTTGCATCTCGATTCGCAGGACGCGCGCGGTTTGCGGATCGATCCAAACGGAGCCTCCGTAAGCTGGTGTCACGGTCTGCGAGCCGGACTGCACGATCCAGTGTGAATTTTCACTCCGCACTTCAAAGTCGTAGACCTGGGCGCTGAAACCTGAAATGGAGGACGCACCGCCGGCGCGGAACTGGGCGCGCGTATCGGGGTGAAAAATCTCCAGCAGCGTGGAGGCGAACTCTCCGGTCGACCAGGCCCCACCCAATTCTTGCATGCCCCGGTCCGTGGAGCGGTCGTTGATCTTCACGTTACGATAAGTTTCGTGCCCGTCATCGTAAATAACGTCGGCCGAAACCACGTCCAGGGACATTTCCGGCTCGCGGCCCCGCTGCGTAAACCGCGACATAACCTCCTGGCAAATAAAGTTGGGAAGCTTTTGTGAAAACTCGAACGCCGCCTCTCTGGCCCTTTCGATCAAGCTTTCGGAGGGATTCAGCGAACGCGTGGGTGTGGAAGCCGTGGCAGGCGGCGCGTCCGGCGGCGGGTCGGGACAGGGAGGCAGAGCCGGCTGCGTGCCTCGTTTCAAAATAGGACGGCCGCTGGAACAAGGCGCCGTATCCTGCGCTTGCGATGGCGATGAGGACGGCGTGGAGGTCGCCGGTTGTGGTGGCTGCGACTGCGGCCCCGACTGCGGGGAAGACGCGCTTTGCGCAGGCAGGGAGATCGCAGCACTCAGGAGGAGTGCGAGGAGCACCTCGAGGCAGCTAAAGCTCCGACCCGAGCAAAAACGACGCATAACCATTCCCCTAAGCAGCATACACCCAACCGCCTCCATTGGTCAGGCGTGAGTGCAATTTCTAATTAGGGGTCTCCGAGAGCCTCCAAGAACGAGCAGCCTCTAGTCAGAAGTGGTACTAGCCCCCAGCGCCCGTTCTCTCGCATAGTCCGTTCTCTCACACAAGGAAGTGACGTATCGGACTTTTCGGGACCTAGCTCCTGACTTGTATAACCCCCTGGCTTGTATAAACCCGAAGTTACGATCTAATCTCTTGAAACTAGCCTGGGGCTGAAGGCCGTGAGGTAAGCTCCCGTGCGACGACCTTCCGTGAGGTGACGTTATGGTCCGACCCAATTCTCTGACCGGAATGCTGGCTGCCGCCGCAATCTGTCTCGCGCTGGCCGGCGGCTTGCATGCGCAGGCCATGAACTTCACGATCGACGGCGTGCAGCGCCAGGCGCTGATTCTCGCCCCCGCCAACGCATCTCGCTCCTCGGAAGCGCTGCCCCTGCTCTTCGCCTTCCACGGTCACGGCGGCAACATGATCCAGACTGCCGCGCAGATGCGCTTCGATAAGGTTTGGCCCGAGTCCATTGTGGTTTACATGCAGGGACTTCCGACGGCAACAGACGGAGACCCCGGAGCCGACGAGCCGGGATGGCAGCGGGAACCCGGACAATACGGCGACCGCGATTTGAAATTTTTCGACGCCGCTCTGGCCAGGCTGCGCCAGGTATTTCGGGTGGATGAGAATCGCATTTACGCCACCGGATTCTCGAATGGCGGCATATTCACGTACGTGCTCTGGGGCGCGCGAGGAAGCACCTTCGCCGCGCTCGCTCCGGTGGCGGGAGAAAAATTCCCGGGCGTGCATCTGGCCGTGCCCATCCCGCTTCTCCAGATCGCCGGCGAGCGGGATGAAAACGTGCCCTTTCAACAGCAGCTGGAATCCATAGCCATCGCGCGCAAAGTGAATGCCAGCAGCGGCTCTGGCCATTCTTGCGGCCAATATTGCACCGCCTACGATTCCAGCCGCAACGCTCCCGTAATCGCCTACATCCACCCCTTGGGGCACGTTTACCCACGCAATGCTTCCGCACTGATCGTCGACTTCTTCAAGCAGCACACCCGGTCGAAAACCAATCGCACGCTAAGCCCGAAATGACTGAAGCAGGAACAATCGGGCGGCACCGTTCAAGGCGCCCTGTGTGCTAACCCCCTCGCTTTCCTTGACGGGGTAGTACACTTGGCGGAAAACTAAGCTACACCTAGTTCGATCCGGCCCGGCATCTACTTTTTTAACGGACTGGGCCGGGTGGTCTCCGCTGAACCATGTTAAGGATGGCCAAAGAACCATACGTATGGAATGAACTGCCAGTAGAGCACCGCCGGGACATATCGATCACAAGCGCCCTGCATAACGCGACTAAGAAATTGCATGTCTGCTGAAAACGGAGAAGATCGCGACCCGCGTGCAAGGTAAGGTCAATCCGTAAAGGATCTTGTGTCCAGATAGAGTGGCCCTCGTAAAAACGCTCGTGTTGTGTAGCTTGATATCCTGCATAGGGGTACCAAGTCCCCAGGCGTTGGCGGTAATTCACTTCGTTCCGCATGAACGAAAGCCAGCTACCATCGGTGGCAGGAGCTTAATTGGGCGGCTCTCCGAGGAGTACACGGGAGGCAACCCCTGGGCCGCGTCCATTTTTGGATACGACGCCATGGGGCGCGTGACTCTGAATAATCAATGCACTCCGGCGGTTTGCGGTTCGTCTAATTTCTTTGTGAGCTACGGATACGATCTTTTGGGCGATATGATTGGGGCGGTTAATGGTGCTGGGGTTGGTATTACTTATACTTATGATTCGGCCGCACGCCCAATATCGGTCACGAGCAATTTGGCGGATTCACAGCACCCGGCGACGCTGGCGCAGGTGGCGGCAGGCGTGGGCTATTATCCCACCGGGCAGTTGAGAGCGATGACGCTGGGCAACGGGCTGACGGAATCCAGTTGGTTTGATCCACGTGGAGGGTTGGAGCGCCGAAATTTGAACTCGACCGGCGCGATTGTTTCCGGCTGGGGAGCGGACCCGAGCGGAACTATTGAAGATCAGGGATATGCCTTCGGCACCTGGGGTTCGACGAACAACGGCAACGTTACAGCGTGGTACAGTTATCGGCAGAATTTCTATCATACGTACACTTACGATTCCGTGAACCGGTTAAGCACGATGTCGTCATCGAACGATCCTTCAGGGTGCACGGGGATACAGTGGACTTACGACGCCTGGGGAGACCTCACCAATCAAAATCAGACCGGCGGATCGTGCCCGGTTTTCCATGCGACCTTTTCACAAGGCAACAACCGCATGGACCCGGGCACCTATGGATTCACATATGATGCGGCAGGGAATCTGCTCTATGACGGCACAACCACCTACACGTACGATGCGGAAAATCGAATCATCTCGGCAAGCAACGCAATCAGCGGAACAGCGACTTACATTTACGACGCCGAAGGACGCCGCGTGCGCAAGGCAGCGGGCGCAACAACGGATTACGTTTACGATCTTAGCGGACACGTAGTGGCGGAGTATCCGTTCGGAGGAGCGGCTCCGAGCTATGTTTATCTGAATGGCCAGTTGCTGGCAGAGTACGCAAACTCGACCACCTATTTCGTCTATAAGGATCATCTCGGCGACACTCGACTCCTAACCGGAATCGACCAATCCATTGCGGAATGTGATGACTACGTACCTTTCGGCGAGCGGCTCTCCTATTCGACCTGCCCGAGTACGTCAGTCACGACGCACAAGTTCACCGGCCAAGAACACGACAGCGAATCCGGCAACGACTACTTCGGGGCGCGGTATTATGGCAGTAGCATGGGGAGGTTCCTGTCTCCAGACGATCCCCTAGCTGATCAGGACCCAAGCGATCCGCAAAGCTGGAATCTCTACGGCTATGTTCGAAACAATCCAGTGCGCAACACAGACCCGAGCGGCCACAATTGCGTCTATAACCATGAGACCGGCCAGTACGAGAATGACAGCGAAGGCGGTGAGACATGCGGGGACGCCGAGAGCCCGGCACAGCAAAACTTTTCAAGCACCACAGTGAACGGATGTGAGGGGGCAGGGGCTGTGGACTGCCTGGCCTTTGATATTTCCGACCTTACGAGCGCTCCTTCATTGTCGCAGGTTGGTGTTAACGGTATTGAGGGCGCGCTGACGATCGAAGGAATCCTGTCTATACCATCCCTTATCCGAGATGTCGCCGGGTCTGTAAATCTCTTCCGCACAGCAAAGACGGCTGCGACCGCCGCTACCGCCGCCGTCACCGAAGCGACAGAGATATCCGAGGTCGTAGCTAAAGCTACCAGCGCAGTTGGAAATCAAAGCGTAAAGGTGAGCAGTCGGGAAGCGGCTCTTGCAGCAGCGAAAGAGTTCGTGGGCCCTGGCTCGCGGCCGATTACTGATAATTTCGGAGGAACAGGACAAATAGTCGGAGAAGTCAGCGCTGACGGCACACGCGTCGCTCGATGGACGAGTATCGACAAACCTCAACCATATATCAATTTGGAAAATACAACTACAGGAGGCAATCCGCATGTCCGTTTTTGACAAACCGATCGAGGGACTATCGCAGATGACCCCTGACGATTTGAGAATCCTCAAAGAAAATCTGGATGGAGTTGTCCAGATTACTTGTATAGACGGGGAGATCATTAGGGCAAACATCATCTCCGTCTCGGAAGAGGAAGGAGATATCGTTTTCGACTTGATCTCTACAAATCGACCGGACAAATACGAGAAATTGGACCAACAACCAGCGTATCTTCTGCGATTTGTTCACATAGCCAGCGTTCAGCCGGGGTAGCTATGACTACGATGCACCAACTTACGTGTACAATTGGACGCCGATGCACTTCACCGGCAAAGAACGCGACGCCGAATCCGGCAACGACAACTTCAAGGCGCGGTATTATGGCAGCAGTATGGCGAGATTCCTGACGCCGGACCCAAGCGGAATCAGGCTTTCGAATATAACCGATCCACAGCAACTCAATCTCTATGCGTATGTGCGCAACAATCCTCTGAAATTAGTCGACCCCACAGGGCTGGACCCACTAGATTGCACTGATGAACCCGGCGACTGCGGTTTTGACCGTCCAATCAATCCTTTCGCGCAATCACCTGCTGAACAATTTGGCCCAGGCGCACCAAACGGTGGTGGGCTCCTCTTCAACAATCTTGCTGAGGCGGCCGATAACTTTAATCCTTTCGTATACACCTTCACAGATTCAAATGGTGCTACCTACCCCGGAACGTTCAGCTCTTGGGACGAATATGCGAGTTGGAGCACAGGCATTGCCGCATTGGTTCAATGGCAGGATGATATCGCTGGCCAGTATCAAAAGGTTAGCGCCGGGTTACTTAACGACATTGGGCCTGGCGCGAAAGCGAATCCAAACGATCCACGCATCGTCGGCATGCATGCAAACTTCGCTCTCACGTGCGACTCTACCGCCAATTGCCAAGTTGGTCGATATGATTACGGCATCCATATTGAGTGCGCTTCGGGGGGATATAATTGTGGTCCTGGGAGCCAACTTGTAGTCCACGGTGATACCGTAAGTCCGTGGATCAGCCCATTTACGTTTTCGAATTTCAATCTAGGGAATTTCTTAGAACATGGCTTTGTTGATCTTATCGGCGGCACGCTTGGGTCGCCTTTTGGTTTTGTGTTTCCTAATTAACGCGCTGGGCATAGCCGGTACCGAGCCCGATCCCTTTGCAGCAGACGAATGCAAAGCGAAAGCAGGAGAAGGGGGGGTGGTCGGATTTTCGCGTCCGTAGACGCATACCCTCGCTTTCCTTGACACTCTCTCGCACCTGCCAGTAGACTCAAAACGCGCCAATTTTCGAGCGGAGTTCAAAGCCAGAATGTTGCTGTCACGCGATTACGTCGGCTATATGGCCACCGAGGTGGTGAAGCGCCTCATTGCCAATAAAATGATCGAAACGGACAACCCGGCCGCGCTCGCCGAGCGCATCCGGGTGAAGGTGGCCGAAGAGATTGGCGTCGAGGACCGCCTCAATGAGGAGGTCCGCGAAATCCTCAACCAGCACGCCGAGGAGATGCGCCGCACCGGCGCGTCCTATCAGGAGATGTACAAAAAGGTGAAAGGCGAGTTGGCCCGGCAGCGCAAATTGATCTTGCGCTGATAGCCCGTGCGCCATGCCACGACGATCATGAGAGCACCCCGCCGCGCAGAGAAAGCAGACATTCCCATCAACGTATGCGATTAAGCCGCGAGAAAACCATCCGCTTGTCCCACGTGATCACCGACGTTCTTGTTGCCGGCGAGGATGTCGAATTTATCGAAGACCGCGCCACCATTCGGCAGAACGTCGTGGAAGTCCTGATCGCCCTGCTCAAGGAAGAAGAGCAGGTCGATGCGCAGGTCCGCCAGAAGATCGCCTCCCAAAAGAAGGAGATCCTCGAGGGCAGTGAAGAATGGGAAGTTCTCTACCGCAAGTATTACGCCGATGAGATGCGTCGGATGGGCATCACGCACCAACCGAGCGCTGCCGGCGGCGCGTCATAGCTCCGCACTGATACGGTTTCCTCCAGGCTCCCGAGTTAGCGAAAATAAAAAGGGCGCCCGATCGAACGAGCGCCCCGTTCCCAGTGATATCCAGAATTTTACGGGTTGCTCTGGCTCGGCTGTCCCGCCTGACTCGGCTGACTGCTTTGGCTAGGCTGTGACGTCTGGCTCGGCTGTCCCGTTTGGCTTGGCTGGCTGCTCGGACTCGGATTATTCGGATCGTCATCCGGACGCCTCTTCAGCGTCGGCCGGTCCGAATCGTCGGAAGAATCGCCGCCTTGTGTGCTCGTCTGTTGCCCGCCGCCGCCCGCCTGTCCTGAGGGCCGCTCGGTACGCGTGCGCAGCGTCGGCCGCCCCTGGTTGTTCTTGTTGTCGATCAGCTTATTGCGGTTCTCGATTCCGCGCAGCCGCTCCCTCACGCTATCGAATTCCGATGTGGTCACCACGTAGTCGTCCCGCGCGGGTAATACGTTCTCGATCTCTTTCTGTATGGCCACTACGCGTTCTGGCGTCGGCGGATGTGTTGAGAAAATCTTGGGCACGGTTCCCGGCTGCCGCTTTTCTTCCGCCTCAATCTTCTCGAAAAAAGTCACAAAGGCGTTCGGGTCGTAACCAGCCTTGTACATATATTGGAGGCCGAGGAAATCGGCTTCATATTCATGCTCGCGCGAGAATTCCAGGAACGACAGCGGGATCGCGAAATTCAAGCCCTGATAGATGCCATAACCCGCCCAGCCCGCTGGGCCGAGCAAGATGAGCGGAATGGTTGCCAATTGGGCCAACTGGCCCTTCGTCGCATCCCGGGTACCATGTCGCGCCGCCACGTGCGCGATCTCATGCGCCATCACACCTGCCAGTTCCGCCTCAGTATCGGCGCGCAGGATTAGCCCGCTATCGACATAGAAAAACCCGCCCGGCAGCGCAAATGCGTTCACCACATCCGAGTCGATCACCTTGATGGTGAAGGGAACCTTCGCATCCGAATTGCGCACCAGGTTCTGTCCCACCCGGTTCACGTATTCAGACACCACTGGATCGTCCACGACCCTCGATGACCGTTCCACTTGCTGTGCCAGACTCTTGCCCAGCGCGATCTCGCGCTCTACCGAATAGAAGTTGATGCCTTTGCCCACGCCGCGATTCCCAATGGCGTCCACATCATCCTTCGATCCTTGTTTGACGTTGGGGTTGTCCTTCTGCGGAAGGGGAGCTTCGTCTTTGGGAGCCGCCGCCTCCGGCTGCGCATCGTCGTCCGCATCGGACTTCTTCTTGTTCTTATCTTTCTTGTCCTTGGCTTTCTTCTGCGACTTCGTATCCGTCTGTTCGGTCTGTTGCGAATCGGTGGGCGACGTTTGTGCAGGCGGAGCAGGCTGCTGCGCCGAGGGACCTTGCGTCGGTCCGGAGGGAGCGCTCTGCGGAGCCGGCGGGGGCGCCGGTTGAGAGGGCGCCTGAGGTCTCGCGAAAACTGGCAATGCCAGGACCGCGGATAGGGACAGGCCCAAAAGCCCCTTCCCGAAGAAGCCGCTTATGGTTGCAATGCGCGACTGTGTCATGTGATTTACTCCGGCCGGCGACGTCCCACCGATTATACATCCACGCCGACACACCGAAACATCAATCCTCCTCTTTGATGGCCTCCCACCCAAGGGGGTTTCCCAGCTATTTTCAGTCTGCCGCTGTTTCCGGTCTGCCCGCTGTTTCCGGTTTATTGAATGACCTCGCCGGGAATCGTCGGACTACGGCAGCCCCGCAAGTCCCTAGCCTGGCGCGTCGGCCAGATGTAGCCAAGGCGCCCGCTTGTTGGGTTATAGGAGCACACCGATAAAGACCTGTACCGTAGTTCAGTTGACAGGCTTAGGTCCCTTCCCCCAAGATTCACTTCGAAACGCGCCTAAAATGTCTGTTTCCAAGGTTCAAGTCGGTCAGGTGTGGAAAAGGTCGGGCAGCGAGGAGTCTTTCCTCGTTACGCGCCTCTATAGTGAAGCCCTCGCTACCTTCGCCGTGCTTCGCCCCGCCGGCAGGGAAACCGCTGCCGTCCTTCGGATTAAAATAGAACGGAAAGGTTCTGGCCAAGCCATACCGGGCTTCTCGATGGCCCAGGATTCCGACGAGTTCTGACGCTTTCCGCGTCTATGGCGGACCCTTAAGACCGGCTGGCCTGCCTGCCTGCTGCCTTAGAGGCTTTCAATTCCCGAAGAACGAGAATAAGGCCCAAAGCACCAGTTCCTACGGCAACCAGAACGAAGGAGCTGGGTTCCGGGACGGTAGTGCAATCGCCTCCCGTGGCCTGAAAAGTTAGAATTTTCAGAGTAGTGCCACCGCCGCCCCCACCGCCATCCCCACCGCAGTTTCCAGCCCGAAGCGGTACAGCGGGTAGTGCCAACACGATTGTAGCCAAAGTTATCGCCGCCAAAAACAAAGTCAGCTTCCTCATCACCGAAAACCTCCAGTTTCTGATCCGGGTTTCAGCCCGGGTAGTTTAGCT
>Ga0070735_10004191_pt1 | contig 12239 bp, 8 predicted proteins | sample Coa_R1_FD_66443 | JGI IMG/M metagenome (GOLD analysis project Ga0070735, IMG submission 66443) | Surface soil microbial communities from Centralia Pennsylvania, which are recovering from an underground coalmine fire - Coalmine... | ecosystem: Environmental > Terrestrial > Soil > Unclassified ... | reverse complement strand
GGCGAGCCACTGGGCGACGACGGGCTTTGGCCAGCGCATGACGTTCGAGCTCGGCGCCGATCTGTTCATGCACCTGCAGCGGCTCTCCGTGCTGTATCACACGCGGCGCTCCGTAGGGGACCTGTGCAGCCGCGTCATGGGCGACTCGTACTGCGTCCAGACGCTGCTGGCGGACATCCTGCTGCCGGGCCTGCAGGCGCTCGTCATGCTCGCGACGATGTTCTGGATCATGCTGCGCCTGGACCCGACGATGACGCTCGTGTCGCTCGGCGTGGTCCCCTTTCTGCTCCTCTCCATCCGCATCTTCAAGGGTCCGATGAAGCGATACAACCGCGCCCGACGCGACCTGGAGGGCCGGATGACGTCGATCGTTCAGCAGACGCTCAGCGCCATTCCGACGGTCCAGGCGTTCACGCGGGAGGAGGAGGAGTACGCCCGATTCCGGCGGTGCGCCGACGAGACCGTCGAGGCGTACCAGCGCTCGACCATTGCGCAGATGCTGTACAAACTGTTCCTCGGCCTGGCGACGGCATCCGGCACTGCCGCGATCATGTGGCTGGGCGCGCACTACGTGCTCCAGGGCCGCATCACCGTCGGCACGATCCTCGTCTTCCTATCCTATCTCGGATCGCTGTACGGCCCGCTGAATTCTCTGGCCTACGTGGCTTCAACGCTCCAGTCGACGGCCGCCAATGCGGACCGGGTTATGGAGATCATGACCGTCCCGCCGGACGTGGCCGATCGGGCGGGTGTGTCGGCGGCGGCGCTGCGCGGCCATGTCCAATACGAAGACGTGACGTTCGGCTATGAGCGCGGCTGTCCGGTGCTGAAGAACATCTCGTTCGAGGCGAGGCCGGGCGAAGTGGTCGCCATCGTCGGACCGACGGGCGCGGGCAAGACCACGCTGGTCAACCTGCTGATACGCTTCTTCGATCCCTGGTCCGGCACGGTACGGATCGACGGCCACGATCTTCGCGACCTGATGCTCCGCTCACTGCGCCAGCAGGTGGCCGTGGTACTGCAGGAGCCGTGTCTTTTCCCAATCTCGATCGCGGAGAACATCGGTTACGGTCGCCCGGCCGCGACAAGCGACGAGATCGAGCAGGCGGCCGCGGCGGCAAACGCAGCGGCGTTCATTCTCACGCTGCCGGAGGCGTACCGCGCGGTGCTCGGCGAGCGCGGCGCGACTCTCTCGGGCGGCGAAAAACAGCGCCTCACGATCGCCAGGGCGTTTCTCAAGAACGCGCCAATCCTGATTCTGGACGAGCCGACGTCGGCCCTGGACGCCCGCACGGAGGCGATGCTGCTGGTCGCTCTGGAGCGGCTGATGAAGCGGCGCACGACCTTCATCATTGCGCACCGGCTGTCCACGATCCGCAATGCCGATCGCATCCTGGTCGTGGACCAGGGGCAGATCGTCGAACAAGGCAGGCACGGAGAGCTCATGGCGGCGGACGGGCTTTACGCCTCGTTGTATCGCCAGCAAATGGAGCTTGCGCAACACGGGCCCGCTCCAGCGGCGCTAACGCTTTCTCCACAGGAAACCACATGAAGACTGGACCGCGCGTCGTCCTTTTTGGAATTCTTGGCAGAACGCCCTGCGCGGGCGTTGCCTGGCAGGCCCTGCACTACCTCGAAGGCTTCCGCCGCATCGGCTGCGAGGTCTATTACGTGGAGGACACTGGCGACTGGCCCTACGACGCCGATCGCTTCACGATCTCGGACGACTGCACGTTTACGCTGCGTTACCTCGCACGGCACATGGCAATGGTCGGGATGAGCGACCGCTGGGCGTACCGATCCGGGGTAGATCAGCGCGTGTATGGCATGAGCGCCACCCAACTATCGGACCTCCTGGCCTCCGCCGACGTGCTCGTGAACCTCACCGGCTCGACGCTGCTGCGCGAGGCGCACATGCGCGTCCCGAAGCGCATCTACCTGGAGACCGATCCCGTCCGCCCGCAGGTGGAGATCGCTCAGGGAAACCGTGTTACGTGGGGAATGCTCGCCGGCCACACGCACCACTTCAGCTATGGCGAGAATTTCGGCGCGCCGGACTGCGGCGTGCCCATGGGAGAGTTCACGTACCTGCCGACGCGGCAGCCCGTCGTACTCGACTGGTGGGCCGGCGAATCCGCAGCTCCACCCGTCTCCTCGCCTGGCCGCTATACGACGGTGGGCAGCTGGAAACAGTCCAGCAAGGATTTCGAGTGGAACGGCGAGTCGTACACCTGGAGCAAGCACGTCGAGTTCCTGAAGTTCGTCGATCTGCCGCGTCTGGCCGGCGCGTCATTCGAGCTTGCGCTGGCTGGAGTCGATCCGGCGTCCGAGGCCCTGCTGAACGGGCACGGCTGGCGCGTCGCCGACGGATACGCGCTATCACGCGACATAGAGCCGTACCGCGACTTCATCCGCGACTCACGCGGCGAATTCACCGTCGCGAAAGACCAGAACGTCCGGCTGCGCAGCGGCTGGTTCAGTGACCGCAGCGCATGCTATCTCGCCGCCGGCCTGCCGGTGATCACACAGGACACGGCCTTCGGCAGCGTGGTGCCGACGGGGCGGGGACTCTACGCGTTCCGCACCATGGAGGACATCCTGGCGGCGCTGGACGCGATAGAGGCCGACTATGAGGCCAACCGCGCCGCCGCCCGGGATATCGCGGACGCCTATTTCGATGCGTGCGGGGTGGTCGAGCGGATGCTGCGGCAGGCCGGCCTATAGAGGATTGTGCCTGTGCAATCGCCATGCTGGGAGGAGCGCGGAGCGTGTGTGAGGCGTCGATGAAACCTGAGGGACCGGCGAGGAGCAACGGGATGCGCTGCCCCGGATGCCCGCGCCGCTCCTGGAGACAGCGAATTTGCTGGCGGCTGCGATGACTCCGGAGAATGTGCTCGCGAAGGAGCTGGCTTCCGCATTAGGGCGGCCCGCGGCCGTGAAGTCGGTCCAGCGCCGCCGCATGGACGCCAGCACCCACGGCATCGAGCGGTGGCAGGTCACGCTGGATGACGGCGAGCCGGTCCGCCTGCTCTTCAAGGATCTGCAGCCGGACATCGCGCGAGAACCGGACGTATTGCCCGAGCGGAATCCGCGCGAAGCGCTGATCTACCAGCGGCTTCTCGCCGGCAGGCGTTTCGGCGCGCCCGCTGTCTACGCTTCGGTGTACGACGAAGCGCGACAGCGGTACTGGCTATTCCTCGAGGATCTGGGCGCCGACACGCTTGAGCACGGCTCGATGGAGGCGTGGCTCGCCGCCGCACGGCTCCTGGCCGAGGTCGCCGGCGTCTACGCGAACCGCGACGCCGAGCTCCGCGAGCTGCGCTGCCTCGGCGAGCATGACGCCGATTTCTATAGGCGGCACGTCGCGACCGCCCGGCTGGCGCTCTCCTGTGCAGGCCGCGAGGCCCTCCTCGCCCGTTTCGACGCGCTGGCGCAGCCGTTCGCCGGTATCGCCAACTGGCTCGTCCGGCAGCCGCGGACCCTGGTGCATGGCGACGTCTTTCCGTCGAACGTCATCTTGCAGGCGGGGCCGCGGGTTCGGCTGATAGACTGGGAATGGGCGGCGATCGGCACGGCCGGCTGGGACATAGCACGGCTGCTGTGTGGCTGGGAAACGCACCGGTCGAGGCTGCTGGCCGCATATTCGGATCAGTTTGAGCGCCACTCGGGCGGACCGCTGGACGCGACCGCGCTTGCCAATACGGTCGCCTGCTGCGGCGCAGTGCACGCGGTGCGGTTCGTGTCGCTCGCCGCCGACGAGGGCGCAGCCGGCGTGCCGGAGGCTCTCGACGCGGTGGAGCGCGCGCTGCGGGAGGCGTCGGAGGCGATCGGCGATGTCTGAGGCGATTGCGAAGCCCTTGCGAATTGCACAGATTGCGCCCCTGACGGGGCCGGTCGCGCCGGCGAGCACGGGGTCGATCGAACAGCTCGTTTGGCTTCTTTGCGAGGAGCTCACGCGGCAGGATCATGAAGTCACGCTGTTCGCCACCGGGGAGTCCGAGACATCCGCAGCGCTGCATTCCGTCTACCGGCAGGGCTATTGCGACGACGACGGGCTGACCGATTGGCGCTTTCATGACACGATGCAGATCGCCGCCGCCTGCGAGCGCGCGGACGCGTTCGACGTGATCCATAGCCACGTCTACAGCTACGCGCTGCCGTTCACCCGCTTTGTGCAAACCCCTATCGTTCACACGTACCACATTATGCCGGATGCGGACATTGTGGGGGCGTACGGGCGATACCCGGAGGCTAACCTTACCGCAATTTCGCGGTACCAGCGACAGAACATGGCTGAGATCCCGGACGTTCCGGTCATCTATAATGGAATCGATATCGAGGCGTTCGCGTTTCGGCCCGTCCCAGAGAACTATGCGCTTTTCCTTGGCCAGATAACGCCGTCGAAGGGACCGATCCAGGCAATTCAGGTCGCGCGGCGGGCAGGCGTGCCGCTGGTGCTGGCGGGCGGAGCGGACCGGGAGTTCTACCGCGACGAGGTGGCGCCGCTCGTCGATGGGCAGAGCGTGCGCTACGTCGGCCGCGTCGCCGCCGCCGAGCGCAACCGGCTTCTGGGCGGCGCGGCGGCGCTGATCTATCCGCTCCAGGAGCCAGAGCCGTTCGGACTCGTCATGATCGAGGCCATCGCCTCCGGAACGCCCGTCGCCGCGCTCGGCGTCGGTGCGGTGCCGGAGATCGTGGAGAACGGCGTTTCGGGTTACCACGCCGACAGTGTCGACGCCCTTGTGGAGCGGATGCCGGCAGTGCTGGCCCTGGATCGCGGGCGGGTTCGACAGGCGGCGGCGCGATTCGATTACCGGGTCATGGTGGAGTGCTACCTGGCCCTCTACCGGCGAATCGTCGCGCGTCGGCCCGCGCCCGATATGGCCCGTGGCTAGTCAGCCGCGCATTGTCGCCGTCTTCGCGCACCCCGACGACGAATCGCTGCTCGCCGGCGGAACGCTGGCCGCCTGCGCGGCGCGCGGCGCTGAGGTGAGCCTGATCTGCGCCACGCGAGGCGGGGACGGTCCGATCTCGGACCCGGCGCTCGCCACGCGCGCGACGCTGGCCGCCGTCCGCGAGGCGGAGCTCCGGAATGCGGCCGTGGAGCTTGGGCTGCGCTCGGTCGCCTGCCTGGACTATCCGGACGGCATGCTCCCGTGGGTGGAGCGGGAGCGGATCACGGCAGACCTTGCCGCTCGGCTGGGGCGCGCGCGGCCGGACGCGATCCTCACCTTCGGCGCCGAGGGCCTCTACTGGCACCCTGACCACATCGCGATCCACGAAATCACGCGGGATGCCTGGCGGCAGGCGGCCGCCGAGGGAGCGGTGGCGCGGCTCTACTACGCCACGTGGCCGGCCGGCCTGGCCCAGGACCTGGCCGCGGCAATGGCCGACCGCTGCCTGCCGGCCGACCTGTGGGGCTTGCTGCACGACGCATTCGGCGTCCCCCCTAGCATGATCACCACCACGCTCGACGTGCGGGAGTACGTGCCGCAAAAGCTGCGCGCGCTGCGCTGCCATCGTACGCAGCTTGCCGCGCATCACCTCTTCAGCGCGATCCCCGACGATCTGGCAGTACAGCTTCTGGGCTGCGAGTACTTTGTGCGCGAAGCCGGGGAGGCCGCCGAGCCGGACCGGCTTACGGCGATCGTCTGCGGCTAGCGATCACCTTCGCTCCAGAATCCCTCGTCCCGAACCTATCATAAGTGCGTGGAATTCTACGCTTCAGTTCACCGCCTGACTGCATGGCTGGCGCTGGCCGTTATGCTGGCTTCTCTTGCGTCGGCGCGGCCCTCCGCGGCCCAGGCGACACGGCCACCGCCCGGACACACGCGCTCGCTCGACGTCGTGCGCGCCGCGGCGCCTATCGTCGACGGCAGGCTCGACGACCCCGTTTGGCTGCTGGCCACGCGCGCGAAAGATTTCTGGATCTCCGAGTACAACCGCAAACCCGCGGAGCCGACGGAGGTGTGGGTGCTCGCCGACGAGTCCGCGCTCTACTTCGCCTTCAAGTGCACGGACTCAAAGCCCGACTCCATACATGCCGAGCAGAGGAAGCGGGATGGAGACTTCGGCTTCGACGACCAGGTCACGGTGGAGCTTGACCCCTACCACAACCACCGGCAGGTTTCCAGCTACTCTGTGAACGCGCTGGGGACACAGTCGGATGCCATCGCGGGCGGCCGCGGCACCAAGATCGAGTGGAAGGGCGATTGGCAGGCGGCGGCGCAGCGCACGGCGGACGGCTGGACGGCTGAGATGCGCATCCCATTCGCGATACTAAACTACCTCCCGGCATCGACAACTTTCGGCGTAAACTTCGTCCGGTACCATCACCGGACGCAGGAGACCAGCCGGTGGGCCGACGTGACCGCCCAGTTCCTTCCGGAAGAAGCGGGCCACCTTACCGGCCTGATCCTTCCGAAGCGATTGGCGGCGAACAAGCTGACGGTGCTGCAGTCGCTTGCCGCGGGGATCAATACACCGGACAAGCGAGGAGACATCAACCACTCGCTGGTGAGTGCGGGGCTGGACGTTCGCTACGAAATCGCGAACAACGTGACCAGCGTGCTGTCTCTGAACCCGGATTTCAGCCAGGTAGAGGACGACGTTCTCAGTCTGGCGTTCGACTATAACGAGAAGTTCCGGACGGATTACCGCCCCTTCTTCCAGGAGGGAAACGCGTTTTTCGGCGATAAGGCCTACTTCTACAGTACGCGCATTCCAAACTTCGACTACGGGTTCAAGTCGTTCGGCAAGGTGGGCGACGTGCAGGGCGGGGTATTGGCCGTGCAGTCTCCCGACGGACGGCTGGACTATGCCGCGAGAGTTCTGCGCGAGATCGGGGCGACGGCGAACCTGGGCCTTACGGTGGTCGGGACTTCGCGACAGGACCTGGATAATCAGATCCTCGCGGTGGACTACTCCGCGCGCCTCAACAAGACGCTTCACTTCAGCGCCGCGGCAGCGGAGAGCGCGTCCGGTGGGCTGCTCGGCACGGGGGGACGCATCAAGGCGGCGCTGAGCCACGAAACGGACAACTGGCAGACCGGAGTAACCTACGACACCGCGGAGCGCCACTTCTTCCCCGCCGACGGCTTTATCGCGGACGACGTGCTGGGAACTCGCGGCGCGTCGGTGTACGTCAACCATACCGGGACCTACGCCGGCGGCCCAATGCGCACAGCCGAAGTCAACCTCACGTACAGTCTCCGAGACACCCTGTCGGAGGGCATACAGAGCCGGAACGTCTCGCTCTATGCAACGGGCGAGACGCGGAGCAACGTTCAGTTCAGTCTGGGAACGACGATCGGGCCTTATCGCCCGCGCAAGAAGGACACCGACGAATGGGAACCGCAGCTAAACAACGACCACTACTACACCGCGTCCATGTTCTTCGACACGCATAGCGAGCGTCATGGCTACGGGCTGACTTACTCGTGGGGATATCAGGGTGGAGGCGCATACGCGGACCTCGCGCCCAGCTTCTGGTTCAAGCCGACGCGCAAGCTGTATCTGAGCTACGGCTACGAAGTCGCCAATTCGTTCGGCGTCTCGACCCAGCACATTCTTTCGCTCAACTGGGAGATCAGCCCCGAGCAGGCCTTCACTGTCCGCTGGGTGCAGACGGATGGTGCGAACGTTCGCGTCGCATACCGCCGGCAGGTCCGCCACGGACTGGATGTCTTCGCCGTACTGGATACGGATCCGGTGAGCCCGACTCGATTCACGGTGAAGGTGGTGCGCGCCACCAGCTTCAAATAGCGAACGGCCTCGCTAACCCGCGGGCGCTCCGTCGACCTGCAGCCGTATCTCGCCTGCCAGCCGATCCCGGACAATCACCTTGAAGCTGTGGGGTCCCGGCTTGCTCAGCGTGAGGGGACGCAGATTGACGATGAGATTGCAGGTCTGAAGCAGCGATCCGGGCTGGTTGGGCACCGCGACGTGCATCCGGTCCACGCGGAACTGCTCCTTGCCGTCCTCGTCGATGAACTCGATGCGGACCGGAAACTCGGTCCCACGGTCGAACGGATCGGCCTCGAAGAGCGCGACGAGGGCGCACGAAACCTGGCAGGGAAACTCCTTGGCGCCCACCTTCTGGAAGATGCCGAGCAGATTGAGCTTCCCTTCCACGCTCACGTTCGCGGCGTCGGCAAGATGGCCCCCGATGAATTTCATGATCGTTAGATCAACTGGTCCAGGCGGCCGGTGCTGTCGCCGAGGGTTTCGGCGTGGACGCCCATCCTGTCCAGCATGCAGAGGAACAGGTTGGTCATCGGCGTGCCGTTCTTGTAACGGATATGCCGGCCCGTCTTGATCCCGCCGCCGCCTCTGCCCGCCAGCAGTATCGGCAGGTCGTCGTGGTTGTGCCGATCGCCATCCGAGATGCCTGCGCCGTAGACGAGCATCGTGTTGTCGAGCAGCGTCCCGTCGCCCTCCTTCACCGCCTGCATCTTCTCCAGCAGGTAGGCGACCTGCTTCAGGTGGAAGGTGTTGATCTGCTGGACCTTGCCCTGCTTTACCGGGTCGCCGCCGTGGTGCGAGCAGTCGTGGTGGCCCTCCGGCACGCCGATGTCCGCGTAGCCCCGGTTGCTGCCGTCGTTCGCCAGCATGAAGGTGGCGATGCGGGTGGTGTCCGTCTGGAAGGCCAGCAGCATCATGTCGCACATCAGCCGGATGTGCTCGCCGAAGTCCGCCGGGACGCCGGTCGGCCGGTCCGCGATCGCAAGGCGGCCGGCGATGTTGGCCCTCTCGGCCAGCTCTACGCGCCGCTCGATCTCGCGGACGCCCGTCAGATACTCGTCGAGCTTGTCCTGGTCGTGGACCCCGAGCTTCGGCTGCAGACGCTTTGCATCCTCCATCACGAAGTCCAGCACCGATTTCCGGTAGGTCTCGCGCCGCTTGCGGCTCTCGGCCGTCTCAGCGGGATCCGCTCCACCGAAGAGCCTCTCAAACACCGCGCGCGGATCGACCTCGTGCGCGACGGGCGTGCTCTCGCCGCGCCAGGCGATATTGGAGGAGTAGGCGCACGAGTAGCCGGAGTCGCAGTTGCCGGACTGCGCGCCCCGCTCGCAGCCCAGCTCCAGCGACGGGAAGCGCGTCCGGTCGCCGACGCGCTGCGCCGCGAGCTGGTCCGCGGAGATCCCGGCCTTTATCTCGGCACCGTCGGTCTTGCGCGGGTGGCATCCGGTCAGCCAGGCCGCCGCGGAGCGCGCGTGGTCGCCGCCGCCGTCGCCGAGCGCCTCCGCGTTATGCTGCGTCAGGCCGGTAAGGACATTGATCGAGTCGCGCACCTTCGCCAGCGGCTGCATGGAGGGCATTAGATCGAGCGCGCCCTCCGTCGCCGGCGTCCAGGCGGGCATGTGGATGCCGTTCGGGACGAACATGAAGGCCATGCGAAGGGGACTCTTCTTCGCGGACTGCGCCAGCGCGCCGAGCGGCGCCATGGCCTCCAGGGCGGGGAGCGCCATCAGCGTGCCGACGCCGTGCAGCAGGGTGCGCCGGCCGATCTTCGGTTCAGGCAATTTCAGTGGCCTCCGTCCCCTCGCCGCATGCGGAAGGGCTCGCTCAATACGATAGACGTTACGATCGACGAAAAGCGATAGTCGTTTTTCGCCGCGCTGGCTACGATGTCCGACACCTTGCACGTGTCGTATGTCTGCAGTCCGCGGCCGAGTGCGTAGGTCATCAGCTTTTGGCTCAGGCACTTCACGAACTGCGACCTCTTGCTCTTCAGAATCTGCTTGAGCTGCGCCGGCCCGGCGAATTTCTGGCCGCCCGGCAGCGTGCCGGACGCGTCGATCGGGTTGTCGCCGTCCCTGGCGCGCCACTTGCCGACCGGGTCGAAGTTCTCCAGGCCAAATCCGATCGCGTCCATCGTGGTGTGGCAGGAGGCGCAGACTGGGTCTTTCCGGTGCTGCTCCATGCGCTGGCGAAGCGTGCCGGTGAGCGGCTCCTTCTTGTCGTCCGCCAGCTTCGGAACGTTTGGCGGGGGCGGTGGCGGCGGCGCGCCGAGAAGCTGTTCCAGCACCCATTTGCCGCGCTTGACGGGCGACGTGCGCGTCGGGTTGGACGTAACGGTGAGGATGCTCGCCTGACTCAGGATACCTCCGCGCTGGTCGCCCGTCAAGGCGACGCGGCGAAACTGGTCACCCTCGATGCCGTCGATCCCGTACAGTCGGGCCAGCGGTCCGTTAACGTAGGTGAACCTGCCATCCAGGAAGTCCAGGACCGGCCGATCCTCCTGCACGACCGCCTCGAAGAACATCTCGGTCTCGGTCCGCATCGAGCGCCGGAGCGTTTCGTCGAACTCCGGGAACCGCTTCACGTCGGGCGCGACCAGCGAGAGGTTGCGGAGCTGCAGCCACTGGCCGGCGAAGTTGTCCGCCAGCGCCCTCGCCTTCGGGTCCTTCAGCATCCTGCGCGCCTGCGCGGCCAGGATCTCCGGCCGGTGCAGCGCTCCCTTTGCGGCCAGGGCGAACAGCGTTTCGTCCGGCATGCTGCTCCAGAGGAAGTAGGAGAGGCGGGAGGCCAGCTCATAGTCGTTCAGCAGGCGCGAGCTGCTCTTGTCGTTGGGCTTCGGGTCCAGCTCGACGCGGAACAGGAAGTTTGGCGAGCATAGCAGCGCCTGCGTGGCGATCTGGATCCCCCTCTCGAAGCTCTCGCCCTGCTGCCCCGCAACGTGGACGTACCGGACCAGCCGCTCGACCTCGGAAGGCTGCGCGGGGCGGCGGTAGATGCGGCTAACCAGCGGTGCAAGGATCTTGCGGGCCGCCTGCTCGTCCGAAAGACCGTCCCCCGGCTTGCAGATCATGATGCGCCGGTGAGACGCCGGCAGGGTTTCGGGCAGGCCGGCCGGCGCGGTCACGTCAGCGGAGAAGATGTAGAGGTTGCGGTCCTGAGCGGGCGTCTTTTTTGCCGGGTCGGCGGGGATGTAGAAGTCGTTGGTGAAGGCGAAGCCGATCTTGTGCCGGCCCGCCGTCAGGTCAACTTTCGCGGCGTAGGAGGCGGGGTTGCGCTGCCGCGTCTTCACCTCCTCGGTCCGGATCGTCTTGCCGTCGACGCGGAAATCCATCTTCGCGAACTCGTCGCCCGCGTGGTCCTCGTATGCCACAGCGGTTACGGTGTATTCGCCGGCACGCTTCGCCTCGAACTCCGCGGTGACCTCGCCGTTGCTCGCCAGTGCGCGGCCCATGGAGCCCACCCTGCTGCCGGCCGTGGAGGAGAGCGCCGAGGCGAGGTCTAGCCGGACGGGGACCGCGCCCTGCTCCGGCGTAGCGATCGCCCTGGCTGTGATCCGCTCGGCGGCGTTGACGTATTTCTCCATCAGCAGCGGCGAGATCGAGAGCACATCGCCGATGTTGTCGAACCCGTAACCGACGTCGTCCGATGGGAAGTCGTCGGCCGGCCGGCCCTCCTGGCCGCCGCTCAGCTTGATGGTCTCGACGCCGAACAGGTCGCGGATCGTATTGTCGTACTCCTCGCGGTTGAGCCGACGCAGCGTGACGCGGCCGGGATCGTTTAACTTACAGTCGGCCTTGGCAAAGAGGCCGTCTATCCAGCCGGCAACGCGCTGGCGCTCTGCGTCCGAGGGCTGCGGCGCGGCGGCGGGAGGCATGTGCCGATCCGCAAGATTGCGCGACACCGCCTCCCAGGTCTTGCGGTCCTGCAGGACCGAGCTCGAACTGGTCGCGCGATTGAGCACTACGGCCGCCTGCGCTGCGGGGCCGGAGTGGCAGGCAACGCAGTACTTCTTGAAGAACGGCGCCGCCTGCGCCTCGAAACCAGGAGCCGCGGGAACGCCGGCAGCGGGCTTTACGCGTTTAGCCTGTCCGGACGGCGTTCCGGCCGCCGCGCCGATGAGCAGCGTCGCGGGAAGCAGTGCGGCAAGGACAAGGCCGAAAGGCCCCGGCCTCCACGGCGTATCAGGTCGCGTTGATCGCTCGATCGTCAATGAGATGAGTCCCTGAGGGCAGTGTTTAACGGGCGTGAACGGAAGCGCGCGGCGGCGGGTCACCGACGCAGAAGATACAGGATAGACACCGGTCGGGGCGGGCGCGCATTAGCCATTTCTAAGATTCTACCACACGCATTCGGACGCCGCCGGACCGCATTTGTAACAACGGAAACTCGAACGCCGGCGAGCCTTTGTGCCATACTAAACCTGCTCATTATCTAGTCTGTATTGGACACGGCATCTTTGGAGTTATTGCCGATGGCGCGCGCACGTCCTGGATTGG
>Ga0070735_10004190_pt1 | contig 12239 bp, 7 predicted proteins | sample Coa_R1_FD_66443 | JGI IMG/M metagenome (GOLD analysis project Ga0070735, IMG submission 66443) | Surface soil microbial communities from Centralia Pennsylvania, which are recovering from an underground coalmine fire - Coalmine... | ecosystem: Environmental > Terrestrial > Soil > Unclassified ... | reverse complement strand
GGGGCCATCTCCTATACGGTTGCTTAATCCCATGCCCAAGAAACCAATCGCTGAAAAACTGATTCAGAAAGTCGAGTTGAAGCTCGACGGTAAAACGTGGCCTCTCGTCGTCACGCACAACGTGCTGATCGAGTGCGAGGAACTGACCGGACTCAATCTGATCGCCGGAGAAGTCAACCTTCTGCGGCCTTCCGCAAAACTGGTCCGCGCGCTCCTCTACGTGGCCCTGCGGCGGGCAGGCGCGAAGTACACGCTCGAACAGGTGGGCGACCTGATCAATCCCGAGAACATCGTGATGGTTCAGGAGGGCTTGCTGACGGCATGGGCCGCGTCGATGCCCGCGCCCGATGATGCGGAGCGCCCTACGCCAGCGGTGCCGTAAGAGCGCCGCTGACATGGCTTGAGGCCTGGTCGATTGCCCGGTACGATCTGCGCCTCACCGATGACGAATGGCTCGACATGACGCCGCGACAACTGCATGCGCTGCGGCTCCGGCAGATCGAGCAACTTCAGCATTCCGAGCTGATGACCGGGATCGTCGCCTCCGTCACGGCGAACTTCAGCATGATGAAACCCGAACCTCCGTTCAGCGCGGAGTCCTTCATGATTCACAAACTACCGGGTTCAACGGAAGATCAGGAAGCGGAAGACGAGATGGATGGTGACAAGCTTCTCAGGATTTTGGGCGGGCTTCCGGCGGGAGCGGCTGTTCGGCTCGGTTGACGGCAGACGTCATGAGTCGTTCCGGTTCGCCGAGTAGCCATTGTGCGTGAGGATCTTGGCGCACAAATCGATGAAATGCTCTAAGGACAGATCGTTCTTGGCATCGTTGGTCCTCCATCCGCAGATACGAAAGCTCGCTTCTGTCCCGCCTGGTGTTATGTGATCGACGGTCGGCAATAATGCAAACCCGGATTTAAAAGCGTGACGGCCCGCTTTGGATTCTTCGTTGTTGTATTTGCTGATGAGTTGCCAGTCCAATTGCTCGCCAGTGTAAGCATCTCGACCATTTGAAAGCAAGACGGCCGCATGAATTGCTTCTTTATAGGTCGCCCGAGTAGCGCTTGAGTTCCCGCGGCCTCGATCCCGGTCTACGTGAGCAACGACTTTGCGTGCCAGCCACTTCTCGTAGGCCTCGGAATCAACCATCCCTTCGAGGAAAGGCGGCAATGAATGTTTACGTGCCATCCCTCAATGGTAAGAAACCAGGACTCGCCTGATTTGATCGCACACTGTTTCTCGGCGATCCAACGTGACGCACCACTATGAGCGTAACCGTCGGCACCCTCACCATCGACCTGAAGGCGAACACCGCGTCGTTCTCCGGGAGCATGGACAAGATGAGCCAGCTTTCCGCGAAGACGGCGAGCGACATCAAACGCTCGCTTGAAAAGATCGCCGCCGCCGGGCTTGCCATGGGCGCGGCAATCGCCACCGGCACGGCTGCGCTCATCACCCACTCGCTCGATTCCGCCGACGCGCTCTATAAGCTTGCCCAATCGGCCGGCACGACAACCGAGACCCTGTCGGTCCTGAATTATGCGGCCGGGCTGAGCAATGTGTCGAGCGAGACATTGGGCAAAGGGCTTGAGAAACTCAGCAAAAGCGCGTTCTCGGCGCAGAACGGCAACCAGGCGCTGACCAACGTCTTTACCCGTCTGAAGGTATCCGCCGTCGATGCCACCGGGCACCTGAAGGACTCGGGAGTACTCTTTGGCGAGATAGCTATGAAATTCGCTGGCATGGCGGATGGCGCCGGAAAGACAGCGCTCGCCATGACTCTGTTCGGCAAGGCTGGAGCGGGGCTGATCCCGCTGCTCAATCAGTATGGCGCAGAACAAGAGAAGGTGAATGACGAGGCGCATCGGTTCGGCCTCGTGCTCAGTTCGTCAACCGCGAAGGTGGCCGCCGATGCTCATGACAATCTGGAACGTCTCAAGCTGGTGTTTCAGGGGCTGGGTTATTCGCTTCTCGGCGCGACTCTCCCGGCGATCTCGAATCTCATCGACCGGCTGATCGACGTCGCCAAAAACGCGAATATCCCGCAACTCGCGGCATCGTTCGGCTCCGCAGTTACGACCGCGGTCAACGCCACCGCGGACGCACTCAAGTTCGCCGCGACGCATGCGCACGCGCTCAAGGTGGCTCTTGAGGCGATTGCCGCCCTGCAACTGGCGAAGATCGCGATCCCGCTCCTGGCTGATCTCGCCAACGGGGGCCTCGAAAAAGCTGCCGCCGGGGTCGGCAAGTTTCTGATTGGCTTCGCGGGTCTCGGGCGAGTCATTCCCGCGCTCACCCAGTTCGCGGGCTGGCTTGCGACGTCGGTCTGGTTCATTGGGCAGCTTGCGGCGGAAGAAGGCATCGCGGCTGCTGCCGGGTATGTTCTCAGCGGCGCGGTAGCGGCCCTCGGTGGGCCTGTTGGCATCGCCATCGCTGCGATTGCAGGCATTGCCATCTTGCTTTACAAGTTTCGCGACGCCACCTTCTCTCTCAAGGGCTCGACCTACGAGTTGCGCGATGTCTGGAACGCCGCGTGGATTCTCATGGGCAAGGGACTGACGTGGATCGGAGCGCAGTTCGGTACGCTGATCGGCTACATGCGGAAGCTGTGGGCTGGCTTTTCGTCCTGGTTCTCCTCGTTCACAATTGTCGCGACGTTCAAGAAGTACTTCAACGAGGCACTCGCGTGGGCCAGAGGAGTTCTGGGAAAGCTGACGCCCGACTGGGTTGTATCGGCATTGGACGAAGCGAAACGCCAGCGCGAATCCGCGTCCAAACCGGGTGATGCACCGAAGCCGTCTGCGGTCCCGAAGCTTCCCGCGGCCGAGACCGAAGGAATCGCGAAGAAGAAAGATCAATTCGGCGACGAGATCGAGAAACTGGATCTCGCAATCGAAGCGCAGCGGGCTTACATCGCCGTCCTGGATGGCACCCCGGAAGCTATCACCAGCGTAGCGAGCGCGGAGAAGGCGGCGGCAATCGTTCTCGAACTGAACAACAAGCTCACCGACGCGGGCCATGCGAAGCTGACAACGCTTCAGGAAGCCACCATCGGCCAGAAAGTGGCGCTGGGCGAATCGCTCAAAGCGCTCGACGAGTATGGCAAGGAACTGGTCGGACAGCAGCATTCTTCGCAGTTGGCCACCGATCAGGCGCGCGCCCTGGGAGCCGCAATCGCGGGAGGCGAAGAAGCGACCCGCCGCGCAACGGTCGACAACGCCATCCTCGGATTGACATACAACCGTACCGCCGAGCAGATCGCGAAGATGCGACCTGAGCTTGAGAAGTTGCGAACTCTGATGCAGGCGAAGTCCGATGTGGAATCGCTGAACGAGTTTCGCAAGGCGCTCGACGAGCAGCAGAAATCGGCTACCCTCTCGACCACGGAAACCCGTGCACTGGCTGTCGCGACCCTCGAAGGTGACGAAGCAAGCCGCCGGGCCGCAGTATCGAATGCCATTCTCGCGCTGACGTACAACAAGACCGCCGACCAGCTTCGCGCTCTGGCTCCGGAGATCGCGAAACTCCGCGAAGCGCTGACCGGCAAATCAAACGCAGATGTCGTCGATGGCACGAACCGTGAGATTTTTGCCATCCGCCAGGAGATCGCCAGCCGACGCGGCCTCGTGCCCGCGATTCTCGCCGGCGAAGAAGCATACCGCCGCGCCGCCCTCGCGGTGAAGCTATATGCTCTCGACCAGCAAATCGCCGCTGCGACCGATGCCGACGTTATCAAAGCGCTTCGGCAGAAGCGCCAGGCAACTGTCGATCTGACTCAGGCCGAGTGGAACGAAACCGATGCACGCGCGGCAAAGGCGCTCGACTCGCCGTTCGACCGGTACGAGGACGAGACGGCCGCACTCAAGCGGCAGATTAACGTACTGACGGACAACGGCAAGCAGACGCTGAGCTACGGGCAGGCGGTTATGGTGGCGGCCAAGCAACAGGAGAACTTCAACAAGCTCACCGATGAGACCGTCGCCATCCTGCTTCGTTCAGGCAAGGCACAAGACGGAGTTGCGGCCTTTTTCCTCGACATGCAGAAGCAGGCCAAAACGACAGCCAGCATCATTTACGATGCCCTTCATTCGGCCTTCGATAAACTCTCCGACAACCTGACGCAACTGATCACGGGAGGCAAGACGAATTTCGCGGCCATGTTCCAGGACATCGGCAAGCAAATTCTCAATTCGACTATCAAGCAAGGTTTGCAGAAGGGCCTCGGAGCGTTGGGAGCGAAGCTCGGCATCAATCTAGGCGGGATCACCAAACCCGACGGATCGTCCGAACCTCTCGCGCTTTGGGTGCGGTTGGCGAAATCTTCGGGTGGTGCGGCAACGGTCCCGCCTGTGGGAACGGGTCCCGCAGCGAGCATCGGAAATATCTTCGGCGGATCGGCCGGCGGGATGATCTTCAACGCACTGGGCACCGCCGCGGGTTTGTTAGGCACCCTGTTCGCAGGAGGAGCCGGTGGCGGCGGGTTGACGCCGAGCGTGAGCAGTTCGATTTCGTATCGGGCCAGCGGCGGACCCGTATCGCCGGACAGCGCCTATCTTGTGGGAGAAAGCGGCCCTGAGATCCTCTATGGCGCGTCCGGTAATATCGCGAGCAATTCGGCGTCCCGCCGCATGCTCGGCGGGGGAGGGTCAAACCATTACTACACGATTGACGCCCGCGGCACCGATCCCGTACTGACCGAGCAGCGCACACGGTCCGCGATCATTGCGGCGCACCAGTCGGCGGTCGTAACGTCGCTGCAAGCGGTCAACGAGCGAGCGAAACGGACGCCAGCGCGGTAACCATGCCGACTACCTTCAACGGCTGGCCGATCATTCCGATGCCGTCCATACCAGCGGCTCCGGCGTCCGTCGAATTCACGCTGATGGACTCGGTCGCGGTCAGCGTGTCGCCATTCACGGGCGCGCAACAGATCCAGAACTGGCAGTCTTCGTGGCTCGAAGCATCCGTATCGATGCCGCCTCTGACACACGCGCAGGCGCAGGCCTGGATCGCGTGGCTGATGGGAGTGCAGGGCCAGGCGAACGTGTTTCAACTCGGAGATCCACTGGCAAGAGCTCCGCTGGCCGGAGTTGGCTCGGGAACCATGGCGGTCAATGGAGCGGGACAAACCGGGTACACGCTCAGCGTGAGGGACTGGACCGGAGAACTCTCGCCGGGCGATTGGCTACAGGTGGGGTACCGGCTGTACCGCAATCTCGGAACGGTGAGTTCGAGCGGTGGCGCGACTGCGCTCAGTATCTGGCCCCAGATCCGGGAGTCCCCGCTCGATGGGGCCGCGATCACGCTTGTGAACACGCAGGGGCTGTTCCGGCTGAAGTCAAACGCGCGGAAGTATTCGATCACCGAATCGCGGATGTACGGCTTGCAGTTTGAGATTCGGGAGGCGCTCTGAAATGCCGCGTGCGATGAGCAGCGACATGCTCGCCGCTGTGCAGTCGAGCGAACTGCAACCGGCGCTTTTCGTCGAGGCTTATTTCGTCACCGGTCCGATTCACGTCTGGAGCGGTTACGGAACGATCCAGTGGAACGGCCACACATGGGCGGGGATCGGAACCCTTGGCGGCGTCTCGACAATCGAAGACGGAGCCTCGGTTGAAGCGAAGGGAATAACGCTGACGATGAGCGGGATCGATCCGGCTCTGATCGCCGATGTCCTCGGCGAGTTTCAGTTGGGTGCTCCAGTCACGGTATGGCTTGGGCTGTTCTCCGCCGGAGCGCTGATCGCGTCCCCAATCGTCTCGTGGGCCGGGAGGATGGATCAGCCCTCGATCGAAGTCGGCGGAAACACGGCGATCATCTCGATCAACTGCGAAAACCGGCTGCTCGATATGAACACCTCGGTCTATCGCCGGTACACGAACGACGACCAGCAACTCGACCACCCAGGGGACAGAGGCCTGGAGTTCGTGAGCGGGATTCAGGAAGTGACGATCTATTGGGGCAAAACGCCCAACTCCGCAAACAACATTTGAACCCGATGCACCTCACACGCTTGCCCTGCTGGCAGAGCGCGCTCGATGACTTTCTTACCGCTCATCGGGAGAGGCGTTTCCAGTATGGTGTCTGGGACTGCTGCCTCTTCGCGTGCGACGCCATCGAAGTGATGACCGGCGTGGATGTGGCGGTGCAGTTCCGTGGCCGCTACCACTCGCGCACGGAGGCGCTACGGGCGATCCGTGACTACGCGGGCGAGGTATCCGTTCGGGCTGTGGCCGAGCGCGTCACGGAGGCCTATGCGATGCCGCAGGTGCATATTCTGCGAGCTCGTCGGGGAGATGTGGCGCTGATCCGGCGACCGCGCGATTACTCGCTGGGCATCGTCGCGCTGAACGGCACGGACGTAGTCACGGTGACGCCGCAGGGGCTTCAGCGGATTGCGCTTTCAAACGTAGTTTGCGGCTGGCACGTGTAGATGTCAAAATTCATCGGAGTCATTGTCGGCGGCCTGGAGATCGTCCTCGGGGTGGTCGCCCTGTTTGTTCCCGGATTGCAGGGTGTGGGTTACCTACTGATCTCTGCGGGCGTCGGTACCCTGCTGACCGGTGTCGGCACCATCCTGTCCAGCAATGCGGCCCAGCAGCTACTTGGCTATGCAGCGGCGGCGCGGAATCCCATTGCGCCGTGGATGGTCGTCTATGGACGTTCGATCATCGGAGGAACCGTTGTCTACATCCACGAATTCGGCGATAGCAACAAGTACCTCGACATGGTCATCGTGCTGGCCGCGCACCCCTGCCAAAGCGTGGACAGCCTGCTGTTCGATAAGCAGATCATTCAACTGAACGATAACGGCGACAGCTTCACGCCCCTTCAGCAAACGGTCAGCATTCATCACATCTCGCGTGCCAACGATGTCGTAACGGTTGTGCTTCTCGCGAATATCCCGCTGCTGGTCCCGGACGACACCGTGTTCATCTCCGGCATCACCGGGGATTACACATTGAACGGCAGGTATCCCGTCGCGCAAATCATCAGCCAGGTGGTGGGCAGCCCCGGCAGCATCACTTTCACGTATATCTGCGGCGGCAGTCCCGCAATTGTTGATCTTGAAGGAACCGTCCAGACCACGTGGCCGGATTATGGCAGCAAGGTCCACATGGAAGCTTTGCTGGGGGATCACACCGACACGTTTCCGGGCATGCCGTATGGGACGCCGAATGACGGCGACACCGACGACCTGATCGTTTGTCCAAACAACCCCTGGGACGCCTCCCACCGGCTGCTCGGAAGAACCTCGGTCTTCCTGCGTCTGCATTACAACGATGTGGTCTTCTCCGGCGGACTGCCGCAGATCAGCTTCCTGGTCCATGGCAAGAAAGATATCCTCGACCCGCGTTCCAGCCCGGTCACCCACATTTATACCGAGAACGCGGCGCTGTGCATCGCCGATTATCTGAGCAACGCGACGTGGGGATTCAAGGCTGCGTACGGAACCGAGATCCCGACGGCTCCGCTGATCGCGGCGGCTAATATCTGCGATGAGACGGTGCCGCTGGCGGCGGGCGGCACGGAGCCGAGGTATGCGCTCAACGGAAAGTTCGATCTCTCGCTGAGACGCGGGGACGTACTCCAGAATCTCCTGACTTCCTGCGCGGGGCGGATCACTTACCAGGGCGGACAGTTCGTGATCTGGCCCGCCGCCTGGCATGGATCGTCTCCGGCTCCAGATCCGGGTATCGGCAATATGTCCGGCTCTTACCGATGGAGATCCACGGTCAGCATCCGGGACCTGTTCAACGGTGTCAAGGGCACGTACATTTCGCCAGCCAATAAGTGGCTCGCAAGCGACATTCCTCCCTATGCGCAGGATTCGATTCACGGCTATTCTTTCGACGCGAACCTCGTCACCGACGGCGGCGACCGGCGCTGGCTCGACATCCAGTTGCCGTTCACCATCTCTTCGGCGACCGCGCAGCGGATCTGCAAAATAGAACTGCTCCGGCGTAGGCAGCAGGGAACGGGAACGTTCCGGTACAACATGGCTGGCTACGGCATGGCCACGCTGGACGTCATCTCGATGACGAACCAGTTCCTTGGATGGACCAACAAGCTGCTCGAGATCACCGCGCATCGGTTCACGCTCGAAACCCAGTCGCAGGGCGGGACAGACGTGACGGTCCTCGGCACGGAAATCGACGTTCAGGAGACCGACTCATCCATCTGCGACTGGGACCCCGCCGAGGAACTGACGCCACAGGGTTATCAGCAATCGCTGGTTCCAAACGCTTTCACACCAGCGCCGCCCACCGGCCTCACCCTGCTGAGCGATGCCACCACAACAGTCGCAACGGCCACCGGGATCGCGGACGCAATTCTGGTCACCTGGATCGCGCCCGCAGACGGATATGTTCTGAGCGGCGGTCATATCGAATGCCGGTATCAACTCAGCATTGACGCAGCGGTTTCAGCGGCGTCGTGGTCCGCAGGGATCGCCACCTTCACCACGGTTGCGCCCTGCGGGTTCGACACGGGACAGATAGTTCAGATTTCGGGAGCATCTCCGGCGGCTTGGAATGTCACGGGCTTTGCCACGGTCACCGGGCCTTCGGCCTTCACCGTAGCCGTTGCCGTCAATCCGGGAACGTGGGTATCGGGAGGCTCGGTCGTCAATGCCGTCTGGACCGGTCTGCCGAGCGTGAATCCTTCGGTAACGCAGATCGTGATCCATGGAGTCACCGACGAAGCTCCCTATCTGGTCGAGATCCGAGCCGTGAACGCGGGTGGCGTGCCTTCCGCATGGGTGGAGGCCGGACCCGTAAATGCCAATGGTGCGCAGGCGCCTCTATCATGGAAACCGTTCGGCGAACTGAGTCCGATCCTTCACCCGGCTGGTTATGCTTTCGGAATCGCTCAGGATTCACTTGCCGGGGCGAGTGGAGATCAGCCGGGGCTGTTCATCCGCGGCTGGTCTCCCGTGAATACGTTCTCGCAAACGATCGCCACACCTCCCGTGATCGATCCGGCAGCCGTAGTGTCGGCGGCGACCGGCGCGAGTACTCCGCTCGGCGATGCTCTCGCGCTGGTGTTCGCAATCGATTCCGCCGGCCAATACTCCCGAGCGTCGAATCCGACGACCTTCTCGATTGCAGCAATCGCGGAGAAGGCCGTCTTCTCGGCGACGCTTCCGACGGGGACAGCAAAATACCAGGTCTTCGTCGGTCCCAATCTCGACTCGCTCATCGGCCAGAACATCGTGACCCACGGGGCGGGCGCCGCGACGATCACGATTCAGTCGTATGGCGTCACTGGCTACGGCCCTCCGGACCCGCAGTTCGACCACTTCCATATCCGCGCGAAGCGAGAGGTCCACGGCGGGGTCCTGGCCGCGAATCTCGCCGCGACGGGCGGCGCTTTCGGGATCACGGTGCAGATCGGTCTGCCTGCGGGTACGTCGCTCACGCTGGGCCAGTTCGACGGCTACACCATCTCGAATATCAGCCGGTACGGTTTGCCGTCAACCGGACCATTCCCGGATGAACGAATCATCCACACGGCGACCGACGGAACGCTGGAGGTGGAATCCTCCGAGGGATTCGGCCTTGACGATCTGGTCATGATTCGGGCGCAGGCCGACACCCACACCGCGACGACCATCGGATGCTCGAACTACGAGAACGTCTTCTATCCGGGCGGGATGGTCGTGGACGATGAGCAACATTACGAAGTGGTGCTGATGGCCGGTACCGGAGCCGGGCAGGTTCGGGACATCGCCTCGAACACATCCACGGTCCTGACGGTCAATGTGCCGTTCAGCGTGATCCCGGACGGCACCACGATGTTCGTCGTTCGGGAAAAGGCGTGGACGGTCGATATCGTAACGACCGCTGTGAGGGCGCTCGCTTATCCCACGACTCCGGGTACGCCTCCGGTCATTGCCAACCCGGTAGTAACCGCGCTCCAGGGCTTCGTCGCATGGATCGAAGTCATTCCGCAGGACGTGTATGGGAACGATGCTCCGTTCTCGCTCGATCAGTTCCGGGAGATCTACGTTCTGCCGCCGCCTGCACGGGCCGCGATGATGGCGGTCAACGGCACCGTGGCGATCGGGTCGGACCTTGCTCCGCGATTATCCCTGATGAATACTCTGACGGCACTCGGCGTTCAGGCGCAAGTGAAGACCGCCCCATCCGGCGCGGACCTCGTGATGGATATTTCCTACTACAGTTCCGGGACGTGGAACGTGTGGGTGACGTTGACCATCGCGGATGGAACGATTTCGGCCAGCGCAACCCCCGCAGAGATCGCAGCGGCGGTGACCATTCCAGCCAATGCGCCAATCAGCCTGGACGTTACAGGCACGGGGACGACTTTTCCAGGCGCAGACCTCAGCGTGATGGTGTTCTTCTAAACCGGCATGGCGACCGAGACGTTACAGAAACTCGAACCGCACCGAACCATGCACCTTCGCGGTGTGGATCGTTTCGGCGCGATGGGTTCGCTGTGGGGCGCAAGCGCCACCGGGTTCAGCGTCTCGGGAGTCTTCCGCGATATGGCGGATTTCGCCGTGCTGATGCTTTGGGACGCGGACGATTACTTCGGCCACTGGCAATCCTCAAAATATCTGCCGGACTTCGACTTCACGAACATGGTGCTGTCGTTCGATGTACACGCATCGGGGGTCCAGCCACTGGACTCCCCGGCGTATCAGTGGATTCCGTGGCGGTCGCTCAGCTATGTGCTGTCTGACGGACAATCGGGCACGGTGGACCTTCAGCCGCACGCAACTTACGTCAGCGGCACGCACACGGCCGCGTCGGCCACTCTGACGCTGACAGCGCCTTCACCGGCATACGGCGATGAAATCACCCTGTGGTACCAGAACATCGCTTTCGATTACGTGGTACCGGGTGGGTTGTCCGGGTCGGCCACGTACTTCTACCAGAACGCTCCGTCCACGGCCAGCATCACGGTGAACGGCACGCCGTACACTTACAGCATCACGACGCCGGGAGGCGAAAGCGGATCAACCATCGCGGCGGGCGTCGCTGCTGCGGCTGCCGCCGATCCACTCGTGGCGTTCAGTGCATCGGCCAACGTTGTCAATTTCTCATCGAAGGTCAACACGGGCGCATCGGCGAATGTGCTGGGTTACATCTTATGGCTCGTAACAGCCTCACCGGCAACATTCATCGCCGCCAACCTGGTGTCTCAGATCAACGGCTTCAGTTGGGGTGCCAACAGCCTTCCGCTGTCAGCCACGGCGTCGGGCGGAACCATCACTGTCACCTGCGCGGTGCCGGGAGCGGACGGCAACTCGATCGCACTGTACGCGATCAGTAAGAATGCGGATCTCGCGATTTCGCCCGCAGTGGCCCCGCTTACCGGCGGGGTATCCGACGCGACATGGAACGTGGCCGTGGACTTCTCCGCGCTCGGAATCAGCCAGCTCAAACAGGCATGGCTGACGTTCGCGCCGCGGATTCAGCATGCCACCGGGGGCAACCCATGGCCAATCGTGGATTATCAGGATACGGAATGGCTGGTCACCGTCACCAACTGGAGTGTGGCAGACCCAAACGGCGTTCGCCCGCTTAAGATCGCGGGTGCGGGAAGCGTGCGTGTCGGGAACCGCGATTCCTGGGTGACGTATGCGGGCTCGTCATGGCTTGAAGAGGCCAGCAATCAGCCCGGTGGCACGGGATGGTTTAACAAAGGCTTCGCGCGCAGGATGTCCACGGCGGGCGATTCGGTCACGGTGAAGTACGCGTGCCAGTTCGCGCACAGGCTCTACCTCGGGACCTCATTGTACACGGACCGAGGCATAGTGTCCGTGGCCATCGACGGCGTGACAGGTACGCCACTGGACTGCTTCTACAACCAGGCCACGGCACCTGTGGTTACGCGGCGTCTGCTATCGGCATCGGCCATTTCGGCGGGCACGCATACCGTGACCTTCTCGCTCCAGTCCGGCAACCACGCGGCGCTCGGGGCATGGGATGCCAACAGCGGTGGGCACTTCTTCTATTTCGATTTCCTTGAGGCAGCCGTAGTGGCCGATGTGCCGGACCCGCCGAACACGTATTCATCGGTGATGCCCGCCACGGACTTCGACACGGACCACGGGTACAAGCTGTCACCCCAGCGCCTCGTGTGGATGCTCCAGAGGCTTGGCTTTGCCGGGCAGATCAACCACTACCTGGGCGTATTCTGGTGGAACCAGCGGCAACGTGTGGGTGGCACGTTTCCCGTCGCCACGATCACCTTCGGCGGGACGTGGG
>Ga0070735_10004189_pt1 | contig 12241 bp, 6 predicted proteins | sample Coa_R1_FD_66443 | JGI IMG/M metagenome (GOLD analysis project Ga0070735, IMG submission 66443) | Surface soil microbial communities from Centralia Pennsylvania, which are recovering from an underground coalmine fire - Coalmine... | ecosystem: Environmental > Terrestrial > Soil > Unclassified ... | reverse complement strand
CTTCCCTCGCGCCGGCCCTCGCGCAAAGTCCGCGTGAGCTCCAGGCTGCGGCGCGTGGCCTCGTCGATCAAGAGGTTCGAGCCGCGAACGAAGGGCTCCAGCCGCGCGATGTGATGCAGCGTGCTCTTTTGCGTTTCCTGCACGTATTCCAGCAAAGCGCCGGCGGCGGTAATGGCGGGAGAGGCCTCGTCGCTCCAACCGAAACCCTCCAGCGTCGCCGTGCCGAAGTGTTCCAGCAGCACCCGCCGAGCGTGCGCGGGAGAAAAGCACCACGGGGGGCGCTCGGTGACCAGCGGCTGGGCCGTCGCCGCCGCGGCGGCCGAAACATTCGACTCCGAGACGAGGCATTCCGCCGGCGACAGCCGCGCCAATTCGTCCGGCAAATGGCGCGGCTCGATCTCGGCGGCGACGAAGCGGCCGGTCGAAAGCTCCAGCCAAGCCAGGCCCGCGGCATCTTTTTCAATCACGACGGCCGCCAGAAAATTGCTCTCCCGCGGGTCGAGCAGCGCGTCGTCGGTCAATGTTCCGGGAGTGACGACCCGCGTCACCTCGCGCTTGACGAGGCCTTTGGCGACCGCCGGGTCTTCGACTTGTTCGCAGACAGCCGCGCGAAACCCGGCTCGAATGAGCCGCCGCAGGTAATTGTCGAGCTGGTGATAGGGAAAGCCCGCCATGGGAATGGGGTTGGTCGAGCCCTTGTCGCGGCTGGTGAGCGTAAGGCCCAGGACGCGGGCCGCCGTTTGGGCGTCTTCGTAGAACAGCTCGTAGAAGTCGCCGATGCGAAACAGGAGAATCGTGCCCGGAGTCTGCGCCTTGACGTCCAGGTAGCGCTGCATGGCGGGAGTGGGCTTGGCGTCGTTGTCGGGCATGAGGCGCTCCTCGCGAAATCCCTACATTTTCGCCGTCGGCCTGTCGGGAAACAGATTGCTGACGCTGGTGCGGTCGTGCACCGAGCGAATCGCCTGCGCGAAGAACGGCGCCACCGTGACGACCGAAATGTTGTCGGGGAAGGGATCGAGCCGGACTTCGATCGTGTCGGTGATGAAGAGCCGCTTGATGACGCTCGTGCCGATGCGCGCGGCCGCCCCTTTCGACAAGACGCCGTGCGTCACGGCGGCATAGATGTCGCGCGCGCCGCGTTGTTTGAGCGTATCGGCCATCGCCGTGAGCGTGCCGCCGGTGATCGTGAAATCGTCGACCAGCAGCACGTTTTTATTCTGCACGTCGCCGATGACTTCCAGCACGACGGCCTTCTCGTCGTGATGGGGCCGTGTCTTGTTGCCGATGGCCACGGGCGTTCCCAGCAGGTGTGCGTAGGACGCGGCGTCTTTGGCGAACCCGATATCGGGGCTGCACACCAGAAGGTCGGGGATGCCGAGCTGGCGAATGTGCTCGCACATGACGTGCCGGCCGTACAGGTGGTCGACCGGAATGTGGAAGAACCCCTGAATCTGCGGGCTGTGCAGGTCCATCGTCAGCACGCGGTCGCAGCCGGCCGACTCGATCGCGTCGGCGCAGACCCGCGCCCGGATGGAAACGCGCGGCTCGTCTTTCTTGTCCCCTTTGGCGTAGCTGAAAAACGGAATGACCGCCGTTACCTGCTGGGCGCTGGCGCGCTTGAGCGCGTCGATCCAGAACAAGAGCTCGACGAAGTTGTCGTTGACGGGATAGTGCACGCCCTGGATCACGAACACGTCGCGGCCGCGGACGTTTTCCAGCACGCGGACGAAGACGTTCCCTTCGCTGAAATATTGCGCCTGAGAGGGGACGACATTGACGCCCAATTGCCGGGCGATGTCCCGCGCCAGTTTCGGGTTGGCCGAACCCGAGAGCACCGCCAGGTCGCCTTGCGGGGCCTGAAAGGGCATCAGTCGCGGACCGGAATCTTCGCGGGAAGTAGCGGGCGAGTCGGGCATTTCGTGTGCGGCGAGCGGCGATGGCGGCGGGGATCAACGGCAGCCTGCATGATAGCCGAGCCGACGTTCAACTCAAGCACGTCGATTGAAATGCACGACGGAGTTCGGCAAAACTCAGCCGCGAGTTCGATTTCCGCGTGGCGAAGCAGCGAATCAACCACCACATGCTGTGGAGCACTTCGGGCAAGATGTCGAAAAACCACAAAATCGTGATTTCTTTTGACAAACGCCGCGCGCGGTGGTTATCATCGCCCCGCGTCAAGTGCGACGCGCGTTGGTTGTACGCTGTTCGTAGGACCAACGCGGTCGCAAGTTATTCGAGGCATTTTCCGTCAGGTGCGGCGAAACTTCCCGCCCCGCGGAACGGACCGACGGATCGGCCCAAAACGTTCACGGAGGAACAATTTCATGCTCGAGCCTCAGGCGTCCCGGCCAGTTGCCCAAAAGCCCGATCTCGCGAGCACCTCTCGTCGAACGCACAGGTCTCCCTCATCCCGGCCGGCCGCTCTGGTCGTCCATTCCCGCTCTCCCGCGGTCCGCTTTCGCATCCTTTCGACCCACTGCGCGCCAAAGCAGACGGAAGTGCCGGTTTCTCTCTCTCCGGTTTCCTTTCTCCAGGGGCACCAGGATGTGCCAGAAAGCGATGGATTGCAATGGCGGCGAAACCTCTGATCGGGATCAACGGCGATTTTCGGGCGGCACGCAAGGATGTGACCGCGCTGAGCTGGTTCAACACCGGCTACTACGATTCGATTTCGGCGGCCAAGATCAAGACCGGGCCCAAGGAATCCGACGTGACCAATGCCATCCCCATTCTCATTCCCCCGCTCGACGACGACGGCGAGCTCAAGCAGATTTTGAGCATGCTGGATGGACTCGTGTTGGCCGGCTGCACGCAAGACCTGGAGCCGGTGCGACTGGGAATGGACAGGCATCCGGCCACGCGCCCCATGCCCGCCCGCCGCGAAGACTTCGACCGCCGGCTTTGCAAAATGGCGGTGGAAATGAAGATGCCGATTCTGGCCATCGGCGGCGGCATGCAGCTTTTGAACGTGATCTGCGGCGGGTCGATCTATCAGCACATCGCCGAAGATTGCCCGCGCTCGCTGCATCACCACGACCCGGTCGAGGGGACGCTGCGGCACGTGATCGAAATCGTGCCGGGGACGCGCGTCGACACGATTTACGGGCCGGGTGAAATCCGGGTCAACAGTTGCCACCACCAGGCGGTCAACGTGGTGGCCAAGGGATTTCGCGTTTCGTCGACGGCGCCCGACGGCGTCATCGAATCGTTCGAAGCCGAAGACCCCGACTGGTTCTGCCTGGGCGTCCAATGGCATCCCGAAAACGAAAGCGCGAGCGCCCTCGACATGCAGGTCTTCGAGCAATTGCTCTCGGCGATCGTCCATCAGAAGCAGCCCGTCATTCTGCCCATGCGGAAAGCCGGATAAGATCACAAGCCGCGACACGACCCCGGCTGCGCGCAGCGGCCGGGGTTTTTTTCTTCGCCAAGGCAGCCGCTGGATGATGGCCTTGGCTGCGATGGCGAAGTAAACTGACGCAATCCACTAGCCCCCAACGCCCGGCTTGTGGCGCTCGCAGCGCTGAATGCCGGGCCATCGAGGATTCTGCATGAGCGACCAACCGATGCGTTTTGCCACCAAGTGCCTGCACGCGGGACAAGCGCCCGATTCGGCGACGAACGCCCGCGCCGTCCCCATTTATCAGACCACCTCGTATGTCTTCAACGACAGCGATCACGCCGCGCGGCTTTTCGGCCTGCAGGAATTCGGCAACATCTACACGCGGATCATGAACCCGACGTGCGATGTGCTCGAAAAGCGGCTCGCCGCGCTGGAAGGGGGCTCGGGCGGGCTGGCGGTCGCCTCGGGCCAGGCCGCCGAGTCGCTGGCCATCCTCAACGTGGCCCGCAACGGGCAGAACATCGTCTCGTCGTCGAGCCTGTACGGCGGCACGTACAACCTGTTCCACTACACGTTTCCCAAGCTGGGAATCGACGTCAAGTTTGTCGATCAGAGCGATCCGGCCAATTTCAAAAAGGCCATCGACAAGAACACCCGTTGCGTCTTCATGGAGACGATCGGCAATCCGCGGCTGGACGTTCCCGACTTTGGCGCCATCTGCAAAATCGCGCATGATGCCGGAATTCCCGTGATCGTCGACAATACGCTCGCCTCACCCGCCTTGTGCCGGCCCTTCGAGCACGGGGCCGACGTCGTCGTCCACAGTTGCACGAAGTTCATCGGCGGCCACGGCACGAGCATCGGCGGAATCATCGTCGAGAAGGGGGATTTTCCTTGGAGCAACGGAAAGTTCCCCGAGCTGACCGAGCCCGATCCCAGCTATCACGGCATGAAATTCTTCGAGACGTTCGGCCCGATGAAAATCGCGTACATCCTCAAAATCAGGACGCAGCTCTTGCGGGACTTCGGGCCGGCGATGAGCCCCTTTAACGCTTTCCTGTTTTTGCAGGGGCTGGAGACACTGCATCTGCGCATGGAGCGGCACAGCCGGAATACTCTGGCCGTCGCGAATTTTCTGAACATGCATTCCAAAGTCGCGTGGGTGAATTACACGGGTCTCGAATCGCATCCGTGTTACAATCTCGCGCGAAAGTATCTGCCGGACGGCTGCGGGGCGATCATGGGCTTCGGCATCAAAGGGGCGACGCCCAGCCAGCAGCGCGAAAACGGCCGCACGCTGATCAACCGGGTGAAGCTCTTCTCGCACCTGGCCAACGTGGGAGACAGCAAGAGCCTGATCATCCATCCCAGCACGACGACGCACCAGCAGCTTTCGATTGAAGAGCAGACCGCCACGGGCGTGACGCCCGATTTCGTGCGGCTGTCGATCGGCACCGAAGACCCGCAAGACCTGATCGACGATTTGAAGCAGGCGCTGGAAGGCGTCTGAGAAATGCGATTGGAAGAACGGCAATCCCGACGAGCGTCAAACGCATTCCCGGCGGCTTAGAGCTGCGTCATTCGGCTTTTCATGTCCGATTCACACGTCGATCCCGTTCTGTCGCGCAGCCTGACGCGGTCGCTGGCCGTGACGGCGCTGTTTCTCAAGCGCCAAATCTGGATCTGGCCGCTGATCGCCGCCAGCCTGCTGGTCGTGATCGGCTATGCGGCGCGGCGCAAAGTCGACGAGGCAATTCACGTCGAGCTGGCGGCCGAGCTCGAGACGATTTTGAACGCCGACGTGGCGGGCCTCGAAATCTGGCTCTCCTCGCAAAAATCGAATGCAGCCAGCGCGGCGCGCTCGAACAACGTCGAGCGGCTGGTCGCCGAGCTCATCTCGTCGGCCCACAAGCCCGACGCCTCGGCCTTGAGCCTGGCCGGGTCCTTCGCGGCCCGGTCTCTCTCGGTCGAGCTGGCGCCGTGGCTGGAAGAACACGGTTACGCCGGGTATGTCGTGTCCGACACCGATTTCCGGGTGGTGGCAGCCCATACGCTGGAGCTTGTCGGCAAGCAGGCGCCGGCCGAATATTCGGAATTTCTGACGAAAGTCGCGGCGGGAAACCCGGCCGTCTGCCATCCGCACCGCAGCATCGTCGTCTTGCAGGACGAAAACGGTCGCAACGCCTTGGGCGTGCCGACGATGTTTGCGGCCGCGCCGATCCGCGATCAGGCCGGCAGTGTGATTGCCGTGCTGGCCCTGCGGCTGCGCCCGGAAGTTGATTTCACGCGGATTCTCTCGGTGGCCCGCGGCGGCAAGACGGGAGAGACGCTGGCCTTCGATCGCTGGGGGCTGTTGCTCTCGTCCAGCCGGTTCGACGACGAATTGAAGCGCATCGGGCTGATCCCCGATGCGCCCGAGGCGCAATCGATTCTGAGTTTGGAGCTGCGCGATCCCGAGGTCGATCTCACGGCCGGCCGGCGCCCGGCCCTGCGGCGCTCGGAGATGAAGCTCACAAAATCGGTGGCTGAGGCCGTCGCCGGACACTCGGGAGTCGACGTGGCGGGGTATCGAGGCTATCGGGGGGTGAACGTCGTCGCCGCGTGGACCTGGCTCCCGGAATATGATTTCGGCGTCGTGACCGAAATCGATCAGTCGGAAGCCTACGCCCCGCTCTACATCGTGCGCCCCATTTTTTGGGGGTTGTTCGGATTGCTGACCGCCTCGGCCCTGGCGATTTTCGTGTTCACGTTGTTCGTTTCCAGGCTCCGGCAAACGGCCAAGCACGAGGCGCTCAAAGCCCGGCAGCTCGGCCAATATGCGCTCGAAGAAAAAATCGGCCAGGGCGCGATGGGAGTCGTGTATCGCGGGCATCACGCCATGCTCCGCCGGCCCACCGCCATTAAGCTCCTGGATGTCGAGAAGATGACCCCCATTTCCACCGCCCGATTCGAGCGCGAAGTGCGGCTGACCAGCCAGCTCAATCATCCCAACACGATCGCCATCTACGATTTCGGCCGCACGCCCGAGGGACTGTTTTATTACGCGATGGAATTCATCGACGGCATCAACCTCGATTCGCTCGTGCGCGGATCCGGGCCGCAGCCGGAGGGGCGGGTGATTCATTTGCTGGCGCAGATCTGCGGATCGCTCTACGAAGCGCACGCCTTGGGATTGATCCACCGCGACGTGAAACCGGCGAACATCATGATCTGTCAGCGCGGCGGCCTGCACGACGTGGTCAAGCTGCTCGATTTCGGGCTGGTGAAGGCGGTGGATTCCCAGCGCGAGGCGGGGCTCACGGCCGCCAACGCGCTCACGGGAACGCCGCTTTATCTGGCCCCCGAGGCCGTGTTGCGGCCCGATTCGGTCGACGCGCTCAGCGATCTGTATTCGCTGGGCGCGGTCGGATATTTTTTGCTGACGGGGACCACGGTCTTTACCGGCAAGAACCTCATGGACATCTGCCGGCAGCACGTCGAGGCGCAGCCCGAACCCCCGTCTCAGCGGCTGAAACGCCGGATCGATCCCGATCTGGAAGCCGTCATCATGCGGTGCCTGTCCAAGTCGCCGGCCGACCGGCCGGCCAGCGCTGAAGAACTGGCCGAAGCCCTGTGGCACTGCGCGAGCGCCGGCACCTGGACGGGCAAGGCCGCCCAGTCGTGGTGGAGCAATCGCGTCTCCAATCGGCCGCAAGAAAGCCATACGCCCGCGACGATTGTTCCCGGCTTCGATGCGACGCTCGTGCTGCCGCCGCAGCTTGAGTAGCAGCGCGATTTAAGCCGCATCGCACAGCGGCCGTTGCTCCGGCAGCTTGAGCGTAATGACGGCCGGAGCCGATTCCACCGCGGGAGTGCCGGGCAGAGCGTGGCTGGCCGGTCCGCCGTCGGGGGCGCGCATGGGAATCTGGCTGGCGGGCGCCTGCGTCGAATGCCGGATATCGGCGCGGATCAAGCGCCAGGCCCAACCCAGCGTGCGGCGGTATGTATGGAACAGGCCGAACATGCCCAGCGCCTGGATTCCTGCATCGGTGATGTGGGCGCGAACCTTGAGGTACGCGCGGCGGCCGAGTTTTTTGAGCCGCGAGTAGGTCGCGACCTCGGCGGCCGGGCGCGTCTCGGCGTCGGCGAAGCGGATCGTCGAGTTGGGAACGACGAGCGCCAGCAGCATCCGCAAGGGGTTAAAGAAATACGTGTAGCCGGCCAGCAGGTTGAGCTGCTTCATCCAGGGCCGGGGGTGTTTCGAGGCCACCACGTAATTGCCGTCGATGATGTGCGGTTCAATCGTGCGGCCGGAGACGCGCTCGAACGCCAGTCCCGAGGTGTAAGTCCCCGCGTACCACTTCGAGCCGGGAGAAGGCGTAAGCATCAGAACCTGCATGTACATCGCACCGGCCTTGCGCAGAGTGCGCAACTGGTTGATGAGGCCGTAATTGCTTTTCCACGAAACGAGCGGCTGCTCGTCGTGGTGCATCATCATGGGGACGGGAATGATCCCGTTCTCGCGCAGCAGGCGAAAAGCTTCGATCGTCTTGCTTTCGTTCTGTCCCTTGTTGACCAGCGTGGCGGTCAGATCTTCGACCCCCATCCAGACCGCGCGCAATCCGGCCTGGCGAATGACGGGGAGATGTTCCTGCATGCGGATCGTATCGTGCACCGTGGCTTCGGTTCCCCAGCGAATCTTGCAGAACGGGCGCTTCCCCGCGGCCGCTTTCCGGGCCAGCGGCTCGACGATCTCGAGCGTGCGCTTCGTTTCGTTGAAGAAGTTGTCGTCGGTGCCGAAGAAGTTGACGATGTTGTAAGCGTTGGCGATCTGCTCGATTTCGTCGGCGACGCGCTGGCCGCTTTTCGTGCGGTACTGCCGCTGGTTGTAGGCCGGTATCGGGCAGTACGCGCAGCGAAATTTGCACCCCACGGTGAGCACGACCGACGACACCAGGCAATGTTTGCGCACGCGGCCGGCGGGGAGCGCCTGAGTCGCCAGAGTGGAAGCGCGGCCGGGCGGCTCGAGCAACTGATAACCCAAGACCGCACTGGGCAACTCGTCGAGATCGCCCAGAAGGCGCTGAATGCCGGTGTCGACCAGCTCCTCGATAGGCCCCTCGCGTTTGGACGAGCGGCTGTAGACCAGGCCCGGAATTCCATCGAGCGCGCCGCCATCACGAGCCCTGACGAACGTCGACCGCAAGGGTTCGCCGCCCGCCCGCAGCGATAGCAAAGCTTCCAGCAGGCTTAAGAGGACGTATTCTTCGCCCGTCACCGCCACGTCGGCGCCCCAGGGATTGGCCGGGTCGGCGCTGAATACTTCCCAGGGAGCGTAAATGACGCGCGGGCCGCCGGCGACGATCAAGGGCCGCCGGGCAGGGTCGATGCGGCACACTTCCTGAATCAACCGATCGCACTCCGACGAGTGCAGGTGCATGCTCGAGACCAAAAACACGTCGGGCATGCGGCCGTCGAGCCGCATTTCGGCCGGCTTGAAGTTCTTGTTCCACTGCTGCAGCACGATGCGCGTTTTGGCAAATCCCGAATCGACGAGAGCCGAACCGATGGCGCGCACTCCCGCGGGGGCCATCCGCAGGTCGGCGTAGATAAAGGGCAGGATGCGGGTGCGATGGTCGAAGGCGCAGGCGATCACCGTCGCCACGTCATGCTGCCTGGCCAGCGCGCGAAGCCGCTGGCGGATGGCGGTCATCTCGCCGGGGGGCAGCAGAATGTCGCCGCGTGCGCGGCTGGGAAGCTCCATGACAACGACTCGCCGGCAATCCAAACGCAGGAAGAATGAGGGCGCTCAAAAGAACTGGCGGCAGACAACCCTTCCGCCGCCGTTCACTGGGCCTGGACGCCATGCGCCCCGGCAAGGCGAACGACGGGATGTCGCACAGTCAGGCCGTTTGGTCAAGGTCAGTCTTACAGCAGCGGGGGCCGCCACGGCGATCGCACCGCTTTTTCGGGTTGTACCGGGCGGAGGACGACTCTCGCAGGCCACGGTCGGCCCGCCGCCGGCGTGCGCCGGCGGCCTCTTCGGCATCGCTGAACTATGCTTTCTGATAGCCGTTTCTCGGCCATTGCCGTTCCATCCCAGGGGTCGCCCCGTGTCCATTTGCCTCAATGCCGAGCCGACGTTTTCCTTGACGACCGATTCCCCGCCGACCTCGACACGGCTCATCACAGCGCACGAGATTCGATTCTCGGAAATCATTTCGGCGCTGTCGGTGGCGCTCGACATTACGCAGGGGAATCCGCAAGGGCACTGCATGCGCACGGCCCTCATCGGCATGCGACTGGCCGATGAGCTCAAGCTGCCGGCGGCCGATTGCTCGGCCCTGTTTTATGCCCTGTTGCTCAAAGACCTCGGCTGCTCGAGCAATGCCGCGAAAATGGCTTACCTCTTCGGCGCCGACGACCGCGAGGTCAAGCGCACGGGACGCCTGATCGATTGGACCCGGCCCAGCGCGACCCTCAAGCATTGCTTTCAGCAATGCGCTCCTGGCGGCTCGATCGTCGACAAGCTGTTGAGAATCGTCGCCATGCTCCGCCTGGGACCTGAGGGCGCGCGGAAAATCGCCGAAATCCGCTGCGAGCGCGGCGCCGACATCGCGCGGATGCTGCTATTGCCCGAGGCCACGGCCAAGGCCATCTTCGATCTGGACGAGCACTGGAACGGGCGGGGCAACCCGCGCGGCCTCAAGGGCGCGCAGATCTCTCTGCTGGGACGGATTTGCTGCCTGGCGCAAACCGTCGAGGTCTTTTTCAGCGCCGGCGGATTGCAATCGGCGATCGACGTGGCGCGACAGCGCCGCGGAAAATGGTTTGATCCGCAACTGGTCGATGCCCTGTGCGCTTTCCAGCGCGAAGACACCTTTTGGGAACGGCTTTTGGGCGACGACCTGGTCGCCGAGCTCAGCCGCTGGGAGCCGGAAGACGCCGTGTTGCTCTCGGATGAAGCGTGTCTCGATCGAGTCGCCGAAGCCTTCGCCAAAGTCGTCGATGCCAAGTCGCCCTGGACCTACCAACACTCGACGCGCGTCGCCGAGATCGCCGTCGGCGTGGCGCAAGAGTTCGGCTGCGCGCCCGACCTGGAGCGCGACATTCGCCGCGCCGCGCTGCTGCACGACATCGGCAAGCTGGGCGTCTCGAACCTGATCCTGGACAAACCCGGCAAGCCGACCGACGACGAATTTGCACAAATTCGCAAGCACCCCGAATACTCGCAGCGCATCCTGGAACGGGTCGATGCCTTCCAGACACTGGCCGACGTGGCCAGCGCGCATCACGAACGGCTCGACGGGCGCGGCTACCATCGCGGGCTCGAAGGGGGACAGATTCACTGGGTGACGCGAGTCCTCACCGTCGCCGATATTTGCGAGGCCATGTCGGCCAAGCGCCCCTATCGCGAAGCCATGTCGTGGGACCAGATCCACGGAATTCTCTCCCGCGACGCCGGCCGCGGCGTCGATCCCGATTGCCTGAGCGCGCTTGTCCGCTGGCAGGAACGCAGCCAGCTCGGCTCACGGATCGAAGCCCAACTGCGCGAAGTCGATCGCGCGTTGTCCGGGCTGTAAGATTCGCACCATCCCTCCCCCCGTTCACGGGGGAATCGAGGGGGGACGTCTGCGCGGCGCCTCGCGCGGCGGGGCTTCCCGTTGATCGCGCCTCGGCCATCTGCCGCGCTTCGGCAGGAAACGGCAGTAAAAAAACGGAAAAGACTGGAGAATCCCTACAATCGGCCCGATTGAAAGAGAGACGCACGCGCAATGGCCGTCGTTTTGCACGCGACGGAATGAAGTCAAGGCGCCTCGCTGTTTGAGGGGGCTATGGGACGCTTGCGCTTGCGGAAATGGATCGATCTTGTGCCGCTGGCGATGCTCCTTTGCGCGGCACTGGCCCGTGGCCAGGATGCGGTGCGCGGCGGGGCGAGCGATCTGTTCGATCTCCCGGCGAGCGCGTCTCTGGTCGCGAGCGCACGCGATGAGCCGTTCGATGATGCGCCGCTCGACGATTCAGCGGCCCCCCCGGTTCAAACCGACGAGGCACTCGTTTTCGACGAGCCGGACGCTGAACGACCGCAGTGGGGCCTCAAGTTTCAAGACGCCTTTCCCTTATTCGGTTGCGACCAGACGCTTCGCGACGGGCTGCCGGCCTGCGATCAATTGCCCGCGATGGGCCTTGCCATTCTCGTCGGCTACGACGCCTGGCGAGGCGTCTCGGACGGAAGTTGGGAGAACAACGGCATTCACACGGGCGCCAATCTCGGATCGCGCTTGGGACAGTTCAGCGACTGGATGGGAATCGGCGCGCAAGTCGGCGGAACGGTGGGTGTTTACGATTTCTCCGGCTCAAGCTACCGTCTCACGGCTCAAAACGAGGCCGAGGTCCAGGGCTTTCTCACTTACGGCCTTTTTCGCAAGGCGACCGAGAAATCGAACTGGAGCGCGGCTATCGTCCAGGATTGGATGTTCAACAGCAATTTCGGCGTTTATGCCCAGAGCCCGACTCTCAGCCAATTTCGAGCCCAATTGGGGTATGCCACCAGTGCCTGCAATGAATTCGGCGTGTGGGGCGCGTGGCGCGTCGTGAGCGACACGCGCGTGGTCTCCGGCTTCGGTTCGACGACCTGGCGCCCCCTCGATCAGGTGAATTTCTATTGGCACCATAAGTGGTCGCAAGGCGGCGCCGACACGTGGATTTGGATCGGAATCCCCGAGCAGCACCGCCTGGCCGACGGCGGCAGCCTTGGAGATTATATCGCCAATGCCCTGGCGAATTGCCCCTTGAGCGACCGCGTCTCGCTCTATGCACAGGTGACTTACATGCATCCGTCGGCCTCGCCGGGTGCCGAAGGCTCGATGGAGGACGCCTGGAATTTCACGATCGGCATCGCACTTTATCCCGGAGCCAACG
>Ga0070735_10004188_pt1 | contig 12242 bp, 14 predicted proteins | sample Coa_R1_FD_66443 | JGI IMG/M metagenome (GOLD analysis project Ga0070735, IMG submission 66443) | Surface soil microbial communities from Centralia Pennsylvania, which are recovering from an underground coalmine fire - Coalmine... | ecosystem: Environmental > Terrestrial > Soil > Unclassified ... | reverse complement strand
GGAGGCGCATTGACCACTGCGCAGGCGCATCGCACCGCCGCAAAACATCACCCGCGTCGCATCGCGCTGTTCGGCGGCTCCTTCGACCCAATTCACAACGGCCACCTCGCCGTGGCCCGCGCCGCCGACCGGCGCTTCAATTTCGACGAAATTCATTTCATCCCCGCCAGCCGCCCGCCTCACAAACTCAAGCAGCACCTCGCTCCTTTCCCGCACCGTTTCGCGATGACCTCGCTCGCCTGCTCCGAACATCCGCACTTCGTTCCTTCGCTCGCCGAAGCCGGCGAAGACTTCAGCGGAACGCAACTCCACTACTCCGTGGACACGGTCCGTTACTTCCGCCACGCGTATAATCACCACGGCGACAGGATTTTTTTCATTGTCGGCGCCGACGCCTTTCTCGACATTCCTGTGTGGAAAGAATACGAAACGCTTCTCGGTCTCTGTGATTTTATCGTCGCGAATCGTCCCGGTATTCGTGCGGAAGCCCTGCGCCTGGTGATTCCTCCCGATTTAATCGGCCGCCGCGACATCAAGAAAAACGGCGAAGCGCAACCGTCACAAGTGGTCGCTCAGCTTCAGAACACCAACGTGTACCTGCTCGAATCCGTCGCCATCGACGTCTCCGCCACTGATATTCGCCGACGCGCCAACCGCGGCCAGTCCATTCATGGGCTTGTCTCCGTGCGCGTCGAGGAATACATTCTTAAGCAAGGCCTATACCGGTGAAATTAGAATCCCTCCCACAAGGCGTCCGCCTGGCTGTCGAAGCGGCGCAAAGCAAAAAAGCCTCCGGAATCACCGTTCTCGATCTCAGCGGGGTTGGGGCTTTCACCGACTACTTTGTGATCTGCACGGGATTCAGCACCCCGCAGGTGCAAGCCATCTGCGGCGAAGTCGAAGACCAACTCGAAAAACATCTTCACCGCTCGCCGAAACACCGCGAGGGGCGCGGCTCCGCGGAATGGTCGCTCATCGATTTTGGCGGATTCATTGTGCACGTCTTCAGCGAACAGGCGCGGCGCTATTACGACCTCGAGCGTCTCTGGCGTTCTTCGCCCAAGCTCGAACTTCCGGACGAGCCGGACGTAGCCGCCCGCAACCATTCCTTCGGTGATTCCCAAGCCGCTGGCGAAGCTTATTCCAAATGAGCACGGAGCGATTGCCGTGGATCGCGGAAGATCCCGCGTCGCTGCGTCTTCTCGAACTCGCGCAAAAGGTCGCCACCGCCGCAACGACGCTCCTTATCAGCGGGGAAAGCGGCACCGGCAAAGATCATCTCGCTCGTCTTGTCCATGAACTCGGCCCCCGTCGTGACGCGCCATTTTTGAAAATTGATTGCGCTAGTCTTCCGCCAAATTTGGTGGAGAGCGAACTGTTCGGCCATGAGCTCGGCGCGTTCACCGGCGCCGTCGAGCGTAAACTCGGCCGGCTCGAACTGGGAGGCGCTGGCACCATCGTTCTCGATGAAGTTGCCGCGCTTACACCCGGCGCGCAAGGCAAGCTGCTGCGCGTCTTGCAGGAGCGCACCTTCGAGCGGCTTGGCGGCACGGAAACGCTGCACATCGAAGCGCGCATCGTTGCGTTAACGAATGTCGATCTCACTGCCGCGGTCGCAAGCGGCCACTTTCGCGAAGACCTCTATTTCCGGCTAAACGTACTCGCGCTGACTGTTCCGTCGCTGCGCGAGCGCCGCGCGGACATTCTGCCTCTTTCCGATCATTTATTAGCGACTCTCCGCTCCATCCACGGCCATCCTGGCTCGCATCTCAGCGACGCTTCGCGCCGCATGCTCGCCACCTACGCCTGGCCTGGCAATGTCCGCGAACTGCGCAACGCTCTCGAACGCGCTGTCGTTTTTTCACACAGCGACACGCTCGAGCCCAGCGATTTTCCCGACAACATTCGCGCCGCAGCCTCGGGTGCCGCCGGCTCAATCGCTGGTCTCCGTTCCCTCGAAGAAGTCGAACGCGAAGTGATTGCCGCCACGCTCGAAGCCACGCACTACAAAATCAGCCGCGCCGCCGAAGCCCTCGGCATCAGCCGCAAAACCCTCCTCGAAAAACGCAAAAAATACGGCCTGAAATAACCGTCGGAAGCCGCTGATCTTCGACACAGTTCTGGCTTTAGGTCACTATCCAGAAGCCTTCGATTTGTGGTATAGTGGTGGTTGATACGAGGTTGATGGAATGTCTAAAGTCCTCATCGCCGACACTCAAGAGGCAACTCGCAAGAGCCTGACCAAGCTGCTCGAGCGCGAAAAGTATGACGTGGAATCCGTCGCGGACGGCCGCGAGCTGCTGGAAAAACTGCAAAACGGCAGGCCGGACTTGCTGCTGCTAAACGTGGTCATGTCGACCATGGATGGTTTGCAGGTGATCAAGCTGATGCGCGGGCGCGGCTGGAATACTCCCGTGGTCACCATGTGCACCAGGAAGACCGATGCGGCGAATATCCCGGAGGGCGCGGCGGATTGTATCGCCGCACCTTTCCATCCGGGGGAACTGCTGACCAGAGTGCGGCGCGTACTTGACGCGGCACGGTCGCCCCGGACGATCGAGATTCCTCAGAGAGAATTACATGACCCCGAAAGCGGGCGGATTGATGCGCAGGCCGTGGCGGACTTTCTGGACGTCCCGCTCGCCAAGCTTGCCGGTGCTTTGGGCGTGAAATATCCCGCCTTGCACAAAACGCCCTCTGCCCCAGGCCTCCAGGAGAAACTGCGCCCCATCAAGCAGGGCATCGATCTGGTTTCGCGCATTACACTCTCGAAATCGGATGCACGCGCCTGGCTGAATAACCCGCACCCTGATTTGGGGGGGAGCACGCCCATGGAAGTCATCCTCGAAGGCGAAGCCGGAGCGGTGGTCACGCTTCTCGATAATGCGTTGTCTGGTATACCCTCCTAGGCGTCGTGCTGGCGTACGCGAATCTTCTGGCGATTCTTCCGGCCTTGCCGCGCATCGCGTTGCCGGGGCCGTGGTATCGCGCCGTGGCATTTGATTACCTTCAAGGACCTCCGCCCGGAGCGCCCGCAGGAAGTCCGATCCAGCCGCTGTGGCCAGGAGGTTGTCACCGGAAGGGTGTACGCTTCACACCGAAATCGCCAGCGGCTGCCCCTATCGATGGCCTCTACCTCGGAACGGATGAGACGACGACGATCGCGGAAGTCACAGGAGTTTTGAGACCCCCCGGCAGCCCGGTTGCCATCGTGTTCAACCCTTTGGCCCTGCTGAGTGTGCTCGGCGTGTTGACGAACCTGCTCGATACCACTGACTCCGTAGTCCAAGCCGCACTTGGCACCAATCAGCAGGAACTGACCGGGGACTGGGCCAAGGCGCAGGCTAAGTATCTGGCCGGCGCTGGTCCCATGCCGCCCACGCAAGTTCTCGGACAGGCGGCTTTCGACGCCGGCGGAATCGTCGGCTTGCTCTACGAGTCCACAAAGAGCTCTACAAACGGCAAGGGAATTCTTGTCTTCACCGACAGGCTCGCGGGCGCAGGCAATTACGTGGAACTGTACAACCAGCCTGGCGGCAAACTGCAGCAGCGTATTCCATAGATGAAAATCCTACTATTGATGATCGGGAAAACGCGGCGCGCGGAAATACGCGCGGTGATCGAAGATTACGTGAAGCGCATCGGGCGGCATTCGCCGATCGAAGTCACGGAAGTTCGTGATGGGGACGCCGCGATGAAGAAACTCGATGCAGATCGGGCAGCAACCGCGGTTCTGCTGGATGCCGTTGGCAAGAATCTTGATTCGAGCGCTTTCGCGAGATGGCTCGGCGAACTGCGCGACCGCGGAACGCGCGAGCTTGTTTTCGTTTGTGGCGACGCAGACGGCTTTCCTCCCGCGCTTCGCGAACGCGTCGCGCAAAAAATCTCTCTGAGCGCAATGACCTACTCTCACGAACTGGCGCGCGCCATGCTTGCCGAGCAGCTCTACCGGGCCTTCGCGATCCTTTCCGGCAGCCCCTATCCGAAATAAGCGCTCTGGTGTAAAACCTTAGTCACCATGTCGATTCGGATTATTCCTGACCAGGACCAGCCTTCTGCCGCGATCGAAATTGCCCTCGACAAACCTCTGCACGATTACGACTTGCTCCAGCTCGACCAGCCCACTCCTCGCGACGTCGATGCCATTCTCGTTTCGCAGGGCTTTCGGGATCTGGTGGATGATGCTCGCGGCGTTTTAATGGACCTCCTCGCGCATCCGCCTTTCCAGGCTAACTCCCCGGAGCACGCCAATCTTGACTTCACGCATTCCGCCCCGCTCGCCCTCGAACTCACGCAGCTTACCGGCGCGATTTGCCCCGGCGACGACGAGGTTTACCGACCCGGGCTGTGGATCGTCGTTCGCGATACGCACGCCAAACCAAAAACCACGCTTCCCGCTGCGACGCAAGAACGCATCGCGGCCATTGCTGCCGAATTGGCGAAGCGTCTGCAACTCGGCTGAGTCCGCCAAAAACTGTTGTGAAGTAGTCTGCAATCGCTGGTTTTCGGTGAGCTTGACTTTGTCCGGGGTGAATCTCCACACTCTAATGTTTTCGCCGCGCCGCATTTGTTTGTTGTGCGGCGCTGGGGCCGAACGCGATGCCGGAAGAAAAAGGTCTGCTGATCGTTTACACCGGGCCGGGCAAGGGGAAGACGACTTGCGCGCTGGGCGCGGCGTTCCGCGCCGTGGGGCAAGGGTTGCGTGTTTTGATGGTGCAATTTATCAAGGGTTCCTGGCATTACGGAGAGCTCGACGCGGCGAAGATGCTGGGCGACGACAAATTTGAGATTCGGCCGATGGGGCGGGGATTCGTGAAGATCGGCGGCGCCGAAACCGATCCGGAAGACATCAAACTGGCGCGCGAATGCTGGGAAGCGGGGCGCGACGCCATTTACGGGGGGAAATACGATCTCGTCGTACTGGACGAAGTCAATTACACAATCAGCTACAAAATGCTGGATGCGGTGGAAGTTGTGGAGGCGCTGAAAAACCGGCCGGAGCGGGTGCACGTGATTTGCACGGGGAGGAATGCTCATCCGCAGCTCGTCGAACTGGCCGACCTTGTAACGGAGATGCGCGAGGTGAAACACCCATACACCAAGGGTATACTGGCGCAGCGGGGAATTGACTACTAGTTGCCACCCGGAGAAGTGGCTCCGCGACGGCACTTGCTGGTTGCACTGACGAACGATTGCGAAGACGGTATCGAGTCTTACCCAGACCTATGGCTTGGTTCAAGCGGGACAAAAAATCGATCGACGCAGCCACGCCTCCAGAAGAGCGCCGCGTGCGCACGGAGGGGTTGTGGGTCAAGTGCGAGTCCTGCCGGACGATCGTTTTTCGTAAGGATCTCGAAGCCAACCTGTTTGTCTGCCCGAAATGCCAATTTCACTTCAAGATGAGCGCGAAGCAGCGGCTGGAAATGCTGCTGGATTCCCGCTGGACCGAACACGACGCGGGCATGACGTCGACCGATCCTCTGAAGTTTGTGGACACCAAGCCCTACGCCGCGCGCCTTAAGGAGGCGCGCAAGAAGCTGGGCATGAACGATGCGGTGATCACAGCCGAAGGCCGGCTGAATGGCCGCGGGATCGTGTGCTGCGCGATGGAATTTAATTTTATTGGCGGCTCGATGGGCGCGGTCGTGGGGGAGAAGGTTACACGCGGGATTGAGCTGGCGATCGAATCGCGGCAGCCGCTTGTGGTCGTCTCCTGCTCCGGCGGGGCTCGCATGATGGAAGGCACGATCAGCCTAATGCAGCTGGCGAAAGTGTCCGCGGCGCTGGCCAAGCTGGACGAGGCCAAGGTGCCTTATATTTCTTTGCTTACCGATCCGACCACCGGCGGCGTCACGGCTAGCTTCGCCATGTTGGGCGATATCAATATTGCCGAGCCGGGGGCACTGATTGGGTTTGCCGGACCTCGTGTGATTGAGCAGACCATTCGCCAGAAACTCCCCGAAGGATTCCAGCGCTCGGAGTTTCTCTTGGAGCACGGATTCCTCGACGCCGTCGTTCACCGCAAAGACCTGAAAGCGTTCATCGCCAACGCCTTCGATCTTCTTTTGAGCTGAAATGAATTACGAAGCTGCGGTTCGCTATTTGCTTTCACTGGGCCGGGAATTGGGGGCTCCGACGCAGGCTGCTGCAGCGAAATTCGATCTCGATAACATTACTATTCTAGCCGAGCGGCTTGGACGTCCCGATCGCGCTTATCCGACCGTGCATATCGCGGGAACGAATGGCAAGGGTTCGACTGCTGCGTTTCTCGAATCGATTCTCAGGCACGCGGGATTTCGGACAGGGCTCAACACTTCGCCGCATCTGGAAAAAATCAACGAGCGCATCCGCGTGAATGGGGAAGAGATCAGCGACGAGGCGTTCGCTGACACGTTTACGCGTATTCAGGCTTTGAACGAGGAACTGCTGGCTGCAGGTAAGCTGCGCGCTCATCCGACGTACTTCGAATGCGTGACGGCGATGGCGTTTGAATACTTTGCACGCGCACGCGTGGACTTCGGCGTTTTTGAGGTGGGGCTCGGCGGCCGGCTGGACGCCACGAATATTTTGACGCCGGTGGTCTCCATCATCACGCGGGTGGACTTCGATCACGAAAACTTTCTGGGGCATTCGCTCGCGGAAATCGCGGCTGAAAAAGCGGGCATTCTCAAGCGGGGCGTTCCGCTTATCCTGGCTGAGCAGCGGCCGGAAGCGCTCGAAGTAATTCGGTCGCGGGCCAAAGAGCTTGGCTGTCCAGTGATTGAAGCGGCGAGTTCGTTTCGGATCGAAAAGCAACGGATGGAGAAAGGTTGCAGCCGGGCGCTTGTCACGGAGATTGAGTCCGGGTGGTCGATGGAGCTCGCGCCGCAGCTTCCCGGCAAATTCCAAGTACAAAACAGCCTCAATGCCGTGGCTGCCGCACGCTACCTTCAGAAGCGAGGCTATCGGATTTCCGATGACGCGATGGCGCAGGGAATTTCCCAAGCTAATTGGCCCGGGCGTCTCGAGAAACTTCAGCCGGCCCCCGACGTTTACCTTGACGGCGCGCACAATCCTTCCGCGGCGAGAGAACTCGCCACTTTCCTGCAGCAACATCTTGTCGGGCGCAAGATTTGGCTGGTCTTTGGCGCGCTGAGGGACAAGGCGGTCGACGAAATTGCGGGCGTCCTCTTTCCGCTCGCTTCTGAAGTGATATTCACACAACCGCGCACTACGCGCGCCATTTCCATAGCTCAGCTTGCGGAAATCACGTCTCATCACGCCGCGCATTTCACAGTCATCCAGGAACCAGAGCCTGCCTTGGAATACGCGCTCGATCGAGCGGCCCCGCAGGACGCCATTGTTGTTGCCGGGTCGCTTTACCTGGTCGGCCAACTCCGCCACTACTGGAAAAATCGCGCGCAGGTCGCCGCGCACTGAAAAACACCGTAGAATATCCCGCTTGGGTTCCGGCAGAGTCGTTCCTCGACCTACATAATGGATGGCGATGGCTAAGAAGACTTCCAAGGCACAGAAACGCACGAAAAAACCAAGCCGCGGCGGGCGACGGAGCGGCGCGCATCCACTGGTGGGCGTCATAATGGGGTCGTCTTCGGATTGGGAGACGCTGGAGCACGCCGTCACGACACTCAAAGAACTCGGCGTGCCTTACGAAACGCGCGTAGTTTCCGCTCATCGCACTCCCGACCTTCTTTTTGAGTACGCGGCGAGCGCCGAAAAGCGCGGCATCGAGGTGATTATTGCGGGCGCGGGGGGCGCGGCTCATTTGCCGGGCATGACGGCTTCGAAAACCGTCCTGCCCGTGCTTGGCGTGCCCGTGGAATCGAAAGCCTTGAAGGGCCTCGATTCGCTGCTTTCGATCGCGCAGATGCCGGGCGGCATACCCGTTGGCACGCTGGCCATCGGCAAAGCTGGGGCGATCAATGCTGCTCTGCTAGCCGCGGCTATACTCGGGGGCAAATACCCGCACATTCGCGAGGCGCTGCGCAGATTTCGAGCGACGCAAACGGGGCGCGTTCTAGCCAATCCTGATCCGGCGCGGGGAGCGGTGCAGTTGAAGAAGGGAAAGCGCGCGTGAGCATCGGGATCCTCGGCGGCGGACAGCTTGGTTACATGCTCGCTCTCGCGGGTTATCCCTTGGGGCTGCGATTCCGTTTTCTGGACCCCTCTCCGGAAGCTCCAGTGGGCCGGATCGCACCGCGCGTCACTGGTGATTTTTCAGACCGCGCGGCCCTCGAGAAATTTGCTCACGGGCTGGAAGTGGTGACCTACGAATTTGAGAACGTTCCGGTGGACGCAGTACATTTTCTCGCCAAGAAAGTTGCCGTTTTTCCGCCCCCCGGAGCGCTGGAGGCGGCGCAGGACCGTCTACGCGAAAAACAGTTGTTCGAGAAGTTGGGAATTGGTACCACGGAATTTGCCTCCGTCCCCGCAGCGTCGGATCTCGACTTGGCGCTGAAGAAGCTCGGTCTGCCGGCGGTGCTTAAGACCCGGCGGATGGGCTACGACGGGAAGGGGCAGTGGATTCTGAGAACTGCGGAAGATGTCAGCGTGGCGAAGGAGGGATTGCCTCGGCTGCCTTTCATCGTGGAGCGCTTTGTCGCCTTCACCAGAGAGCTGTCTGTGATCGCGGTCCGTGGCAAGAGCGGCGAAACGGCGTTTTATCCCCTGGTTGAGAATCATCATCGCAGCGGCATTCTACGGCTATCGCTGGCTCCCGCCCCTGGCGTGCCGCCGGGGATACAGAAGGCTGCCGAGGACGCGGCGCGCAAGGTGCTCGAATCGCTGAACTATGTAGGTGTCCTGGCGATCGAATTCTTCGAGTGCGACGGCAAACTGCTGGCGAACGAGATGGCCCCGCGGGTGCACAATTCCGGACACTGGACGATTGAAGGCGCGGTGACGAGCCAGTTCGAGAACCACCTGCGGGCCATCTGCCGGCTACCCCTGGGCGCAACGACCGCGATTGGAGCCTCCGCGATGATCAATCTCATCGGGGAGGTCCCGGAATCGGCGCAGGTGCTGGCCGTCTCTTCCGCGCATCTTCATCTATACGGCAAAGAGCCTCGCCCCGGGCGTAAGTTGGGGCATGTTACACTTCGGGCCCCCTCCTTTGAGCAGGTGATCGCACGGTTTTCAAGCCTTCCGGCTTTTTTCCGGCGCCCTGACTTTTGTCTGGACGCAGTGGGCCGCACCGACAAGTCTTCGGTAGCTTGATCGAGTGCCACCTTGAGGTGGTAAGGCTGAGAACGGCCGGGTTGCCGCACTTCCCCGCGAATGCTACGATTTGGGATTCCATGAGCCCCGAAACTCCCAGCCGGCCCCGTGTGGGGATCCCTTGGCGAACGTCTGAAGAAGAAGCGCAGGGCAATCGTCCTAAGATTGCGAACTATGAGGAGGCGGTGCGTAAGGCGGGCGGCGAACCGGTGCTTATCCCGCTGAATGACCAGGCCGCGCAACAGCGGGTTATACCGAAGATGGATGCGTTTGTGCTGCCGGGCAGCCCAGCGGATGTCGAGCCTGCCGAGTACGGGGCCGTAAACGGCGGCAAGTCGGCTCCTGCCGACGTGCCCCGCGAACAGGCGGACCGGGCCATTCTTGCGCATGCCTTTGCGGAGAAGAAGCCGGTTCTGGCGATTTGCTACGGGTGCCAGCTTTTGAATGTGTATCTCGGCGGGACCCTGATTCAGGATGTGCGCTCCGAGCTTGGGGCGACTACGCCGCATCGGAAGAAAGATCTTTCACCGGAGCCTAAGGACGATCCGATTCACGGAGCGAGGTTCGAGCCGGAGAGCCGCTTGGCGGAGATCGCGGGGGGCGAGCGGGCTAAGATTAACAGTTCGCACCATCAGGCCATTGCGAAGCCGGGGAAGAATCTGCGCGTAACGGCGCACGCGACCGACGGAATTATTGAGGGTGTGGAGTGGACGGGCGATGCAAATTGGGTTGTTGGCGTTCAGTGGCATCCGGAGCGGATGTTTGGCGACGCTTTCTCGGAACGGCTGTTTCGCGATTTCGTGGCCGCGGCGCGCGGCGCAGTTGTCCAAAAATCGTAAGGCTTCTGCTGACCGATTTTGCTTCTTAAATTGTTGGGGGAATGGATGATTTCACTGGCAGGCAAGGCGGCACTTATCACTGGTGGTTCGCGCGGGATTGGCGCGGCGGCCGTAAAGCTTTTTGCACAAGCGGGCGCGGACGTGATTTTTAGCTATAACAAAGCAAAAGACGCGGCTTTGCAGGTCGAGCAAGAATCCAAAAAGCACGGGACGCGGGTCGAGGCGTTTAAGGCGGATGTGGGGCGCCACGTGGATAACCAGAAGCTCGTCGAGCAGTGTATTGCGAGGCTCGGGAGACTGGACATTGTTGTGGCCAACGCGGGAGTCTGGAATATCGAGGATCTGCCCATCGAGAAAATGAGCGAGAAACAGTGGGACGAAATGATGCGGGTCAACTTGAAGAGCGTTTACTCGATCATTCATTTCAGCGTGCCGCAGATGATCAAGCAGAAGTCCGGGAAGATTATTCCGATCACCTCTACGGCGGGACAGCGTGGCGAGTCGTTCCACACGCACTATGGCGCGAGCAAGGGTGGTGTGATTAGCCTGGTGAAAGGGCTCGCGGTTGAGCTCGCGCGGCACAACATTCTTGTGAATTCGGTAGCTCCCGGGTGGGTCGCGACGGACATGTCCAATCCCGTGATTCAAACGAAAGCCGGAGCAAAAGCCGTAGCTGCAGCGATTCCGTTGGGACGACCTGCTATGTCAGAAGAAATTGCAGGGCCAATACTCTTCCTGGCATCGGACCTGGCCAACTTCCTCACCGGAGAGATCATCAATGTAAATGGAGGATCTGTCTTGTGCGGTTGAAGCTCGCTCAAATCGCGGTTGCTGTGTTGTTTGTGGGTGCGATGTTTGCAGCGCAAGCGGCCGCGCAGAATCCAGACAGCATGATGCCGGAGCAGAGCGCCGCCAAGGCCAAGCAGATTCTTAGCGACTTAATGAATGCGCGCGGAGGTGCGGCCTACAAAGAAGTCGTCGAAGGCGAGTGCCATGGCTCGCGGGCGCAGTTCGGCCACAACGGGGAAGTTACGGGATACGTTGGGTTCACTGACTATCGTCGCTATCCGGACAAAGCCCGCCTGGAATATGCAGCGAAGAGTCACAATTTGAAGAGCATCATAAATACCGTGATTGGCGTCGAAGGGCTGGACTGGTCGCACGGCGGGGTCATCGTCGCTCTGTACAACGGCGATCAGGGCTGGACGCTGGACCGCAGCGGGGTGACCGAACTGCCCGTTACGTCGATCTCCGAGTTTCAGGAGCAGGTGAAGAGGAACATCGACAACGTGCTTCGCGTGCGCCTCAAGGAGCCGGGCTGGTCTTACCGTTTTGGCGGGAGTGATACGGTCGATTTGAAAGAAGTGGATTGGGTGGAGTTGACGGACAGCGAGGAGCGAACGTTTCGGCTTGCCGTGGACCACAACACGCGCCTTCTGGTGCGAAGCGTCGTGACCACCAACAACGAAGAGACACATGAACGCGACGACGACGTTACGATCTATACGAACTATCAGTTGAAGGATACCGTATGGACCCCGATGCAAGTTACGCGAGACCATAACGGGCGGCGGGCGGCGCAGTTCTTTTACGATTCTTGCAGGTATAACCCTGGGTTTCCCAGCGATTTCTTCGATAAGTCCTCTCTGCAGAAGAAGAATGCTGAGGCGAGCGTCAAGAAAAATAAGAACGATAAAAACTAGGGAATGGTCCGATTCTGCCGACCATTTGATCCAGACCTATGATCCAGACCTACCTTCGGTAGGGCGTCGCATGGACCTCTTTTTCACACTGTCCGCGTGGATAGGTCTGCCTAGTACCGGCGTTAACTAGTGCTATAGTTGCGCCAGTCGGAGTACTCCTTGCCTATGGGGTTTTGCTGCTAAAATGTACTAAACTTAGTAAGTTAGGCGTACTCCCTGGCAGTTGGCGGAGTGCTGCTTATGGGTGTCGTTCCAAAATGATACTGGACGCCAAGGTCGTGCCCCATCGCCGAAGTCCACGAAATGGCTTTAGCTTGGTGGAGCTCGTGCTCTCGTTGGCCGTGCTCCTGGTCATTACGACTCTGGCTATTCCTGTTGTGGTGCGGTCTTTACAGAGCTACCAGCTTAATTCTACCGCTTCGCAATTGGCGGGAATGCTGAAGTTTGCAAAATTCGACGCCATTCGGCAAAACACGGCCGTGAG
>Ga0070735_10004187_pt1 | contig 12243 bp, 9 predicted proteins | sample Coa_R1_FD_66443 | JGI IMG/M metagenome (GOLD analysis project Ga0070735, IMG submission 66443) | Surface soil microbial communities from Centralia Pennsylvania, which are recovering from an underground coalmine fire - Coalmine... | ecosystem: Environmental > Terrestrial > Soil > Unclassified ... | reverse complement strand
GCCGGCGCTCGGAAAGATACCGGCGCAAGCCCGCCAGTCCCGTTCCCTCGCTGCCGTCGGGAAACGTCGCGGTCGCCTCGACCGATCGCCCACCTGAATCCTTTTCGCGGCGGCGGCCGATCGGATTGTAGCCTTCGAAGGCAAGCCCCATCGCGTCGAACCGCTGGTGGCACCCCGCGCAGGCCTTGTGCGACCGGTGCCGCGCCAGAAGCTGCGGCAGCGTGAGTTCTCCCAGAGCGGCTTCGTCTTTGGGAAGCTCGGGAACTTCTGGCGGCGGCGCGGGGATGCGTTCGCCCAGCAGCCGGCGAACGACCCAGTAGCCGCGCTTGACGGGGCTTGTGCGCAGACCGGGCGAATTCCTGGTAAGAAACACGGCCATCGGCAAAAGTCCCCCGCGTCCGAAGCGGTGAGCATCATTCACTCGGACCCACGATTCGGCGTCATCGGGAATTGTCATGCCGTAGTGTTTGGCCAAAGCCGGATTCACGAACGTGTGATCGGCGTAAAGAAAATCGAGCAGCGAACCATCGCGTCGGATCACATCGACGAAAAACCGGAGCGGCTCTTCATACATGGCTTGCCGCAATTCATTCGTGAAGTCGGCAAACCGCTCGCGATCGACGGCGTTGTGTTCTTCAAAGCGGCGAAAATCGAGCCAGTTGCCGGAGAATTCGACGGCCAGGCGCTCCACGCGCTCATCGCCCAGCATTCGATTCGCTTGGGCGATCAGCACCTTAGGCTCGTGCAGGTTGCCGGCGGCGGCGTGCGCCAACAATTCTTCATCGGGCATGCTCGACCACAAGAAATAGCTCAGCCGGCTCGCCAAAGCATAATCGGACAACGGCCGCGCACTCTCGCCCGCCTGCGCCAGGTCGACGCGGTATGAAAAGTGGGGCGAGAGGATGACGCTGGCGACCGAATCGCGAATCGCGTCTTCATGGCTCAATTCGCCTCTATCCCGCAGACTTCGATAAAAGGCGAGCAGATCCTCCCGCTCGGCCGGCAAGAGAGGCCGGCGGTAGGCCCGCTCGGCGAATTTCGCCAATGCATCGAGATGGCTGGGTTCGGCCGCCAGATGGGCCTCCTCGACCCAACGGATGGCGGCCGAAATGTTCGCGAAATACGTCTCGATGGCTCGCAAACCCTCGGCATGGCAGTCGATTCTCCGCGCCTTCGCCAGATAGGCCACTCTCAGTTGCTCAATCTTCTCTGTCGAGATCGAATCTTTGTCTTCGGAGCGGGCGAAATCGAAGGCGGCCTCTTGCATGTACCGCGGCGATTCGGCCCGTTCGAAGAAAATGAAATCTTTGTACTGACGCATGGGAACCAGCGTGATGAAATCGAGCTCGCGCCATAAGGCATCGAGCTCGCGCTGTCCGTCTTCATCCAAGATCAATTCGCGCAGCGGTTCGTCGTCGCGGAAATATCCCTGCATCAGGTGAAAACCCGCGGTGAGCAGCCGCCCTTGGCCTGCGCCCTTGGGGTCGAAGTACGCGCCGCGATCGGCCATGAAAAAGGCATCGGGAAAGACCACGCAAAAGTGCGCGAACGCCGGATCTTCGGCTTCGTCGATGCCGTTCTTCTTCACGTAGCGCATGCGATTGGCGGCGACTTCCCGATTGCGCCAGAGGACGAATGGCTGACTGCCGTCGGAAATGCCTGGCGCGTGCATTTTTTCGACGCGCGGCTCCAGCTCCTTTCGCAGCCGAACGACAAGATCACTCAACACACCGCAATCGCGACGAGCGGTTTCCAGCGCCTCGGAGTCATTTTGATCGCCAGGGACGGGCAACTTCCGCCAGGCCGTGCGCACCTGGCCGAGAAGGCCGGCAGAAGGTTCCGCGGCGGCCAGCGTCGACCAGATCGTGCCCAGGTATTTGCCGCTAATTCCGGCCTGGGTCGCGAAATCAGTCAACGCGGCGTGCGGCCGCCCGAGCGCGGCGCGGTGCTGAAACCGCCAGGCGGCCAGAAAGTAATCGGCGCAGTCGATCGGTTGCCGATTGTAGAATGCGATGATCCGCTGCACGCAATATTTGTCGCGGTCGGTCTCGGTGACTGCCGAGTGCGGCGCGAATACGAAACCATGCGGCTTCAAGACGAGGTGGTCGGCGATGGATCGGGCCGCCGCCAGGTGTTTTTTCATCAGGGCCGGCGACATCGTCAGCGATTCGCCCGAGTTGTCGAATCCGGCTTCGTTGGCCGGATCTACCGGAAACTCGCGCGCCGGCCGCATATCGACGCCGGTTAGATCGTGAATGGTATAGTCGAACTCGGCGTTGCTCAGACGCCGCGGTAAAATAGGCCCCGGATCGCCCGCATTGCGCGACAGGTTGTCCTCACGCAGCGCCTTGAGCCATTCGATCACGGCCGCGCGTTCGTGGGCCGTCGGCTGTTTTGGCGCCTTCTCGGGAGGCATTTCCTCTAATTCGAGCCGCTCGAGCACCGTGTCCCAAACGCGGTGATTTTTGACGACCATCGCCACTGTCGAAAAGCGGCTCAGATCGAGCTTGGCCTCTTGTTTCTTCTCGCCGTGGCAGGCAATGCAGTGCGTTTTCAAAAACGGCTGCACGACGTCGGTGAAACGGCGCTTTAGCGCGTCATCGGTCGGTTCGAGCGGTGGCGCGGCGGTTGCCGCCGTGCCAACTCCGGCCAGAAGCACGCCGAAAAGACAAACCAATCGCAGCATGGCACACTTACCGGAATGAACCAAAGAACGTCAAACGCGGCGCCAAAGATACTCACAAAGAACATCACAAAGAACACCAACGCCGCGCTCGCAAAAACGTCAATATTCCTCGAGATCCGTTCAAAGGCACTCAAGTGCGCCCAAAGAACATCAACGACCCACGGGAAATCTGGTCATTCGAAATTTCCCGGGCCTCCGGCAGCACTTCTTTCACGATCAGCCGCTCAAAAATCAGCATTGGCGAGGCTCAGGCGCAGAAACCCGCTGCCGTCTCGTTTTCGGCACTGAGAATCGGGCCTGAGGGAACCTGGGGGGTTAAACTGCAGCAATGAATTCGGGAGTCGTGTTAAATTTTCCCCCCTATATCAATATCAATTCTGCGCGCCATTGCAAATTCGACAATCCCAATATGCGCAGATTCGCACGAGCGACGAAAAATAGTTGCATCTCCTGTCGTCGCATCCAGATGCAGACCCCCCGCCCGGCAGCTACATCCATCCGCGACAGCAATCACGGCCCCCGTTCAGCGCTGGCACGAGCCTCGCTCATGCGGGGGGCAGAATCCAAATTTCGTGATATTCCTGCGGCTGCTCGGCGCGGAAGTGTTCGTGCCGCAAGAGCTCCAGCAGCGCCAGGAAAATTCCCACGATGCGGCTGCGCGAATTGCTACCTGCAAAGAACGAGCTGAACTCGACGCGCTGCTCGGCGAGCACGCGGGATTTGATCTGCTCCATGTAGACGGCGATCGGCGTGTCGTCATAAATGATGGTGGCCGGCGCCGATTCGGTATTCTTGCGCAGAACGCGCGAGAGGGCACTCAAGAGGTCCCACAGCTCGACTTCCTTGATCAGATCGCGCGACGGGTCGTTCGCGCCGCGAGGCCGGTCGTCGCTCAGCCTTGGATATCTTTGCTGCCACTGGGCCGCCTGCTCTTCCAGCAATCGAGCCGCGTCCTTGAAGCGCTTGTATTCGAGCAACTGGCGGACGAGGTCGGCCCGCGGGTCTTCGTCGGGCTCCACGAGCTCCGGGGGCTGATCCGGTTCGGGAAGAGCCATGCGGCTTTTGATCTCGATGAGGCTGCTGGCCATGACGACGAAGTCGCCGATCAGATCGAGATCCAGCACATGCAAGATTTCGAGAAACTCGACGAACCGTGCCGTGATGTCGGCAATCGGCAGGTTGAGAACGTCGACTTCATGCCGGCGGACGAGGTACAACAGCAAATCGAGCGGGCCTGAATAGGCGTCCAGCTCGACACGGTATTCCATAACTTCTTGCGACATCATTGGTTGTCGTCTTCCCGGATCGACAAGCCACGCAGATCGGCGGCCGGTGCGGCCAGAACCGGCAGCGTCCTCCTGTTGGTTATCGACCGGAGCGCCGAAGAATCTCAGTAGAAGAAGCCCACGGCAGGCGATTTGGGAAGCACGCTCAAATGGCGCAAGCTGAAGCGTGAACTCCAACGGTGGTAGAATAGCGACATGGGCAATCATTTGAGCCAAAGGCCGGGCGGTGTTCCGTTTGCCGCCTGTGCGGAACAAACCCAACGTTTATACGACGCGCTGGCCGGTTTGGAGAGCGCTTGCCGATTGTTGCAGCTTGCGCCGCTCGCGGGCCGCGAATGGTACGAATCGCTTCAGCGAAAATTGATACCTCAACTGGCCGGGCAACCCTTCATCGTCGTAGCCGTCGTGGGGGGAACGAATATCGGCAAGAGCGTGGTGTTCAATCACCTGGCCGGGGCGTGCATCAGCGCGACAAGCCCTTTGGCCTCGGGGACGAAGCATCCGGTCTGCCTCATTCCTTCGGGATTCGATCAAGAGCACAATCTGGCGGCCATCTTTGAGGGCTTCCGTCTGTGCGAATGGACCAAGCCGGACGCCGCCCTCGAAAATTCGCCCGAACACCGCCTGTTCTGGAAAACCAGCGCCGGGCTGCCTCACAACCTTTTGATTCTCGACACGCCCGACATCGACAGCGACGTTGAGATCAACTGGCTGCGGGCCGACCATTTGCGGCACTGCGCCGACGTGCTCGTGGCCGTGCTCACGCAGCAGAAGTATAACGACGCGGCCGTCAAGCAGTTTTTCCGAAAGGCGGCGCGCGAAGACAAGGCGGTGATCGTCATCTTCAACCAGTGCCTGCTTCCGGATGACGAAGAATTCTGGCCGCTGTGGCTGGAGACTTTTTCGCGTGAAACGGGAATCATGCCCGATCTGGTGTACCTGGCGCCGAACGACCGCCGCGCCGCGGAAGAAAACCGCCTGGCGTTCTACGAACGAGGCTGGGAGGCTGACGGCCGGCGCGCCTCGGCGCCGGCCGATTCGGTGGCGCACGATTTGGCGCGCGATTTGTCGGACATGCGGTTTTCAGAAATCAAGCTCCGCACGCTGCGAGGCGCTCTGGGCCAGCTTCTTTCGCCGGAGACAGGCGCCCTCGCCTACCTGGAAGAGATCCGCCTGCGGAGTGCCGCTTTTCACGATGCGGCCGATCTGCTGTCGACTCAGCAGCTCGCGCGCGTCGAGAACTGGCCCACGCCGCCCGTCAGCCTGCTGGTCAGCCACATCCGCCAGTGGTGGCGCATGCACAGGCAAGGATGGACGAAGACGATTCACGACGCCTACGGCGCACTGGGAGAGGGCCTCATGTGGCCCCTGCGCTGGGCGCGTCAAAGAATCGGCGGCGGGGCGCCCGATCTGCGTGCGGCTTACCGCGACGCCGAGCGCAACGTCATGCTGCAGGCGATCGATTCGCTCTACGGCGAATTGACCCGATTGAGCCAACTCGGAAACGACCTATTGAGGCCACGACTCGATGCGCTGCTGGCGGGGGCGTCTCGAGCCCAACTGCTCGAACGCCTGACGGCGGCGCAAGCCTCGCTTGATCTCGATGCCGAGTTGAGCGCGGTTGTCGCCATTCAGATGCAGGGCTTTCGCGATGAGAACCCGAAAGCGTTCGGCGTCTTTCGCAAGCTCGACGCGGTGGCGGCCATGGCCCGGCCGGTCACGTCGGTCGTCTTGTTTGTCGCCGCGGCTGGACCGGTCGGCCATGCCCTGACTCCGCTCGTGACCGACGCGGCCGCGCAGTCGCTGGCCGTTCACATTATGGGCGACATTGCCGGCGGGACAGGGGCGGTGGTCGTGGGCGAAACCGCGCTCTCGGGAACCGCGGGGGGATTGAGATTGCTGGAAACGCGCCTGCGCCAGTTGCAAGCCGCCTTCACCGCCCGCCGAGTCGCCTGGTTCGCCGACTTTCTCCGGCAGAACGTTTTGGGCAATTTGCATGGCGAGCTCAATGCGGCGGCCCAGATTACCGCGACGGCCGCCTATCAAAACGTGCGCGCGAGCCTCGAGCGCTTGTCGCAGGAATTCCGCCCGCAGTAGCCGGCATACGGGAAGATGCATGTCCCTACCGTAGAGCAAGCGTTCTCGCTTGCTCATCAACGAAAACGCGGCGGACTTCTCAGCGCCGCCGAAGGCCGCAACGAAAGTGGTCAAAAAAGGCAGATAACCACGGATTTCGCGGATACGCGCGGATGTACAAATTGACCCTGGTGGTGTTTATCCGCGCGTAGCGGCGAAATCCGCGGTTCTTCATTCCATTCACCGCCTTAAAAATCGTCGCGGCATGCAAAGATTTTACAGGGTAGTCGTGTGGATATGCGCGGATAGGGGCGGGACTGAACTGCGCAGCACCCCGATGAGGGGTGCCAGATAGTTAGCCGGGGGTCGTCGCGCAGCGACCACCCCCGGTAGCGTGTTTTGTCATCCATCCGACCCCAAGAGGGGTCGCAGAACCGCTGGCATGGACGCAATCGCTCTTCGAATTCAATTTCTGCGCGATGAAGCATTTCAATCAGCTCCTCGCGAAACAGATTGACCGGTGATGTCCGGCCTGAGTGGCAATGTAATAGCTCACCGCACCGCACGCGTTGGGCCGACGGTGAACGCGGGGAAAAGCACCATGAAGAGTATTCTTTGCCCATGCGTCCATTCGATTTCAAATCGAAATTGCATTCGCCTGGCACCCCGGTCGGGGTGCTGCTCGATCGACGCGCTCTTTCCGGGGGTCTTTCGCTTCGCTCGACCCCCGGCTATCGGCTTGCAACCTTTCAGGTTGCCGGCTCTCAACCGGAACCCGGTGGTCCGCCGTCCCCCAACTTACGGAGGTCGCCGCATGAAATTCTTCGCGCGGCGCGCAAATATAAACTGTTTGCATTGCAGATACGCGCGGATAAACACGACGAGGGTCAATTTGCGCATCCGCGCGTATCCGCGAAATCCGCGGTCATTTGTCTTATTTGATCGCTTTGATTGCGGCTGACGGCCGCGCTGGATATTTGGTGTGTTTTGTGGTTCCATCCGTGATCTCCTGAAATCCGTGGTTCAAAAAATCGACAGGAGAATTGAAGACACGAAGATTTGAAACACAGAGGCGCCGAGCACACAGAGAACGCGCTTGGCGCCACTCATATCGCTCGCAAAAAAAGCCCGCCTTCAACAAGAAGGCGGGCTGCCGTGCGTGCTGGAAGAGACGAAACGCGCCGTCTCCCTTCGCCGTCAATCTTCGAGGATCTTGGCCGTGTCTTTGACGACCTTCGAGATGGCCGCCTTGTTGAGCTGGCCCTTCTGGAAAACATGGTTGACCTTCACTTCGCCGCCAACCCACATCATGACCGTCACATCGGCCTCTTTGGCGATCTTGTAGGGTTCGGGGCCGGCGAGACCTTCAAAGACCGTCAGCGGGGTCTTTTCGAGATTGTGCTTTTTCGCCAGCTCTTTGAGCTTGGGCTCAGAGGCATCGGGGTCATCCGTCAAGAGGACGACAAACCCGGCCATTTTCTTATCGCTGTTGGCGTCGATTTTCTCGTCAATTTGCTTGACCAGACTGGTCAAGTTGTCGGTGATCTCACGAGTGAAGATGTTGACCACCGGACGGCCGCCGTAGCGTCAACGATAACAGAGAGTCTTGCCCTCGTTGGGTCCAGTGATGTCCCGGACGTTAAAGGCCTCGGTCTTATCGCCGACCTGCAGCCCCGATTTGATTTCCTCCGCGGCGACAGCCACCCCGATGGTGGCCGCCAGCAAGACCGCGGAAGGCGCCAGCAGTCTTTTCATGACGTGGTTCCTTTCCGGAAAAAGTAACGTGGAAATTGGCAGCACGGCAAGACGATTATACGCTCCCCGCTTTGAAGAGGTCCAGTCGGGATGCAGCCGGATTGTGGTGAATTCTGCGGGCAAATCGCCATTCCAGGCGGCAACACGGGATTGACGTGAGTCGTGATGCCGCCTCCGCCCCCCCCGGCACCGGCCCCATGCGGCCCCTGAGTGCCGGCGGACAGGGCTCGCGCGTCAACGCTTGTCTAGACAACTATTGTCTGGACGGTTATTATCCCAAGACTATGACGCTCCCGCACAGGAAAGCCCGCGCCGCCCGCCGCTTCGACTCGCTCGAGCAGGAAGCCTACCTCAACCTCTGGCGAACCTACGATCGCCTGAGGATGCTCGAAGACCAGCTTTTCGCCCGCTGGGACCTCACCGCCCAGCAGTACAACGCGTTGAGGCTGCTGCGGGCGCAGCATCCAAACACGTTGCGGACGCTCGATCTGGCCGCGCGGCTTGTTTCCCGCGCCCCCGACATCACCCGGCTCGTCGACAAGCTCCAGGAGCGGGGTCTGGTCGAGCGCGATCGCCCCGCCCACAACCGCCGCATCGTGCGCATCGGCATCACTCGCGCGGGCCTGACTTTGCTGCGCGAGCTGCAAGCGCCGATTCGCGATTGTCATGTTCGCCAGCTCGGCCATTTATCGGCCAGACGCCTCGAAGCGCTCGTCGAATTGTTGCGCACCGCGCGCGCGCCGCATGAAACCGCGGAAAGCGATTGGCGATGAATCGAAAAAGCCAATAAACCAAAAACCCACTCCATCGAATCGAAAGCACCGCGAGGAATTGAACATGGCATCCGGGAATATCGCATCTGAGAACAGTTTGAACGCGGCCGACGTGGTGGTCATCGGTGGCGGACCGGCCGGAAGCACCGTTTCGACGCTCATCGCCCAGCGCGGGTATCGCGTCGCGCTGTTCGAGCGCGAGCGCTTCCCCCGCTTTCACATCGGCGAATCGTTGATTCCCGAAACCTATTGGGTGCTCGAGCGTCTCAAAATGCTCGAAAAAATGAGAGCGAGCCGTTTTGTCAAAAAGTACAGCGTGCAGTTCGTCAATGCGGGCGGCAAGCTATCGGCCCCCTTTTACTTTTGGGACAACAAACCGCACGAATGCTCGCAGACCTGGCAGGTGGTCCGCAGCGAATGGGACCTGATGATGCTGCGCAACGCCCAGGAGCAAGGGGTCGACGTTCACGAAGAAACCCGCGTTCTCGAAGTTTTGTTCGACGGCGAGCGGGCCGTAGGCGTCCGTATTCAAGAGGCCGACGGCTCGCAGCGCGAGGTCTCTGCGCGGGTGGTGGTCGATGCCAGCGGCCAGAGCGCGCTTTTGCAGAACCGTTTCAAACTCCGCGTCTGGGACCCGGTCTTGAACAAAGGGGCCATCTGGACGTATTGGGAAGGGGCCTACCGCGACTCGGGCCGCGATGAGGGGGCCACGCTCGTCGTGCAAACCGCCAACAAAAAGGGGTGGTTCTGGTACATCCCGCTGCACGACAACACCGTTAGCGTAGGCGTCGTCGCTCCCTTCGAATATCTGTTCAAAGGCCGCGGGAGCCATGAGCAGACGTATGAAGAAGAAGTCGAGCGTTGTCCCGCCGTCAAGCAGCGCGTCTCGACCGGTCGCCGCAAGACCGGATATTTTGCCACGAAAGATTATTCCTACCGTTCGCGTCAGGTGGCCGGCGAAGGATGGGTGCTGGTGGGGGACGCATTCGGGTTTCTCGATCCCCTCTATTCCTCCGGAGTGCTGCTGGCATTGAAGTCGGGCGAGCTTGCCGCCGATGCCATTGTCGAGGGGCTCGGCAAAGGCGACGTGTCGTCCGCACTCCTGGGAAAATGGGGGCCGGCGTTCAATCGGGGAGTCGACCGCATGCGGCGGCTCGTATGCGAGTACTACGACGGCTTCAGCTTCGGGCAGTTTGTGCGGAAGTTTCCCGATTTGAAGGGAATTATTACCGATCTTCTGATCGGCGACTTGTTCACCGATCGCGTTGATGCGGCATGGCAGCCGATGGAATCTCTATATCCTCCGGACAAGCAGTCGATTCCTTCGTGGAGCGCCCAGGCTCCGCCCGAGGGGGCGGAGTACAAACATAACGAATTGACCTTACCCAGCGGGCCAAAACCATGAAGCCGCCGGACGACGACGCAGCGTGCACGGAAGACGGGCGATCGCCACCGCAATTAAAGCTTGGCACGCCTTATTCCGCCGCGACGTATATCGTCCTCTTGATCGGCGCGGTTGAATTGTTCCTGGTGATCGACTCCTGGGGAAGACCCCTGACTGCGCCGCGCGCGGCCTCGCATGCTGGGCCGGCCGAATCGTCGGCCGCGGGCAAGCCCGATGCCGTGGTGCACGTGCTCATCGCGCTGACGGCGGTCGTGGTGGTTGGCCGATTGCTGGGGGCCGTGTTCGTGCGCCTGGGCCAGCCGCCGGTGATCGGCGAAGTCGTGGGCGGAATTGCGCTGGGGCCTTCGCTATTGGGGCAAGTCTGGCCCGAGGCCGCGGCGTTCGTCTTGCCGCCGTCCGTGGCGCCCCACCTGGCCGTCATCGCCCAGTTGGGGGTGATTCTGTATATGTTTTTGGTGGGACTGGAGCTGAACCTGGCCGTGCTGCGCGAGCGTGCGAACGCGACCATCGCGATCTCGCACTGCAGCATCGTGGCTCCCTTCATGATGGGGGCGGCGCTGGCGGTCTACCTCTATCCGAGGTTTTCCAGCAGCGACGTGCCCTTCACGAGCTTCTCCCTGTTCATGGGAGTGGCCATGTCGATCACGGCCTTTCCGGTGCTGGCGCGAATTCTCACCGACCGCAAATTGCAGAGAACGTCCTTAGGAGTGATGGCCCTGGCCTGCGCCGCCACCGACGACGTCACCGCCTGGTGCCTTCTGGCGTTGGCGGTGGGGGTGGCGCAGGCCAAAGTCGGAGGCGCGCTGGTCGTCATCGCTCTGACACTCGCTTATCTCGGATTGATGTTCTTCGTCGTGCGCAAGCTGGCCGGCCGGTTTCTGGCCGACATGGACGAACGCCGGCTCACGCCCAACGTCGTGGCCGCCGTGTTTGCCGCGTTGTTGGCATCGGCCCTGACGACCGAGTGGATCGGCATCCACGCCATTTTCGGAGCCTTTCTGTTGGGGGCGGTGATTCCCCACGACAGCCCCATCGCGCAAGCGTTCACGAAAAAACTGGAAGACCTCGTGACTGTGCTCTTGCTTCCCGCGTTCTTCGCGTTCACCGGCATGAGGACGCAGATCGGCCTGGTCTCCGGCATGGAGCAATGGCTGGCCTGCGGGCTGATTCTGCTGGTGGCGACAGCGGGAAAATTCGGCGGCGCATTGATCCCTGCACGGCTCACCGGATTAGGCTGGCGCGACGCGACTGCCCTGGGGCTGCTGATGAACACGCGCGGGCTGATGGAGCTGATCGTGCTCAACATCGGCCTCGATCTCAACGTCATCTCGCCCACGCTGTTCGCGATGATGGTGCTGATGGCCCTGGCCACGACGATGGCCGCCTCACCCCTGTTGTCGCTGGTGCTGGGAGGGGAGGGTGCGGAGGGATGACGGATGGACCCCACAGCCTCCCCCCCTTAGCAAGGGGGGGCAGGGGGGGTCGCGTGGAGTACCTTGTGCTCTCCCGCCGGCGCGACCCCTTATCGGTCTACTCTCCGCGTGCGTCGTCCTGCATGTATTGAGATGCCCAGTTGCTCGCGGCGCGCGCAGACTTCCCGACAGATACATTCCCACACGCCATCCAGGTTGTCGTAAACATCGTCATTCAAGATTCTAATCACGCGAATTCCGAACGAGCGAATCATGGCGTCGCGCCGTCGGTCGAAATCCTGACCCCCGGTGCGGTAGTGACTTGCTCCGTCGAGCTCTACTGCCAGCTTGATTTCAGGCGAGTAGAAGTCGAGCGTGTATTGGTCGATGCCATATTGCCGGCGAAACTTGCACCCTAGCAGCTTGCGCCCTTTTATTTTCGACCAGAGCATGACCTCGGCGGCCGGCATGCCGGCGCGAAGCTGACGGCGGGCGGATTTCGACTCCGATTTGTTGAAATGCAGGGTCATTTGCGGGTGGGGCTGTATCTAGATTGTATCGTGACGGCGCTTCGCGGAATTTTGCAAACGGGACTTACGTAGTGCTCCACGCGACCCCCCCTGGCTAAGGGGGGGAATGCGGTTGAACCGCCACCTGAACCTCGACTTCCTGCCCTTCCGCAACTCCGACATCTTCATCCAGTTCGATCGTCTTTCCGTGCACGATACCGCGGAAGGTCTTTGTCATGCTTTGTCCTCCGTTTCTCCGCAACTTCTCCGCGACGCTTTTCGCGAGGCGGCTGGCACTACTCGCAAGTAATTCCAGTATAGCGAATCTGTAAGGTTTCGCG
>Ga0070735_10004186_pt1 | contig 12243 bp, 9 predicted proteins | sample Coa_R1_FD_66443 | JGI IMG/M metagenome (GOLD analysis project Ga0070735, IMG submission 66443) | Surface soil microbial communities from Centralia Pennsylvania, which are recovering from an underground coalmine fire - Coalmine... | ecosystem: Environmental > Terrestrial > Soil > Unclassified ... | reverse complement strand
TGCGTCGCGACGACGAAGAACGGCGCGGGCAGCGTGTGCGTGACGCCGTCGACGGTCGCCTGCGCTTCGTTCATCGCCTCGAGCAGCGCCGACTGCGTGCGCGGCGAAGCGCGGTTGATCTCGTCCGCGAGCAGCACGTTCGCGAAGATCGGTCCCAGCACGGTGGTGAACGCGGTCTCGCGTTGATCGAAGATCCTCGTGCCGACGATATCCGACGGCAGGAGATCGGGCGTGAACTGCACGCGTTTGAACTCGCCTTCGAGCGCGGCGGCAACGCAGCGGCAGGCAAGGGTTTTTGCAAGCCCCGGCGGCCCTTCGAGCAGCACGTGGCCTCCCGAAATCATCGCCAGAACGAGCGACTCGACGGCTTCCGCCTGCCCGACGATGGTGTGCGCGAGCGCATCGATCAGCGCGGCGGGACGCGCAGTGCTCAGACGAATGTCCATTCTCTCTCCGATACGACATCCTCGATGGCGTCGTCGAGGCGATCCCGTTCGATGAACGCAGCGCGTTCGACGATCATCAGCAGCCGGCGCAGGTGCTCGTCGGTTGCCGCGGGACGCCGCAGCACGTCGCTCAGTGTTTCGCCGGCGCTCGCCCCCGCCACATGCCAAAGCGCGGCACGAAGATTCAGCACGGCATGGCGATCGCGGCGTTCGCGCAGCTGCGCCAGCGCGCTTGCCACGTCGTTCTTCGCCGGCGGCGTAACCGTCGGCTCGGCTTTCGCAACCGGCGGCGGGCGCCGGCGCCGCACGAAGATGACGAAAAGGACGAAAAGCGCAGCCGCAATCAGCAGCAGATCGATCACGACGATGACGGCCGACCGCAACGTGCCCCATACGGCACTCACCGGGCCGCCGCCGACCGGCAATTGGAGAGCGTTGGAGATGAAGCGCTTCGGTTTGCCGTCGCGCGCGTCAATCGCGTCGAGATAAGCAGGACTGATCGAGAGCATGCCCCGTTCGTGAGCGACGAGCGTCAACGTTTCGCGATAGGTCGTACCGCCGCGCCCCCGCGCAATCTGCTGCTCGTCGCCGAGCTCTTCCGCGCCGAAGAACGTTGGAAGAAAGACGTTGTCGAGGCGCGGCACGTTCTGCGCAACGCGGATTGTCAACGTCACATGGAACGGCTGCTCGAGATTAGGCTTGGCTACGTCGCTCGTCAAGCTGAATCCGCGAACCTGCAGGCGCTGATATTGCTGCGCCTGCGCAACACCGGCGGCGAGCAGCGCGATAAGCGTGAGGACTACACTACGTCTTGCAGCCATTGGGCGAAGAGACGCCGCGCGTCGAATGGGCCCGGTGATGCTTCGGGGTGAAATTGCACCGCGGCGATGGGCAGATCGCGATGACGGAATCCTTCGTTGGTGCCGTCGTTCAGATTGACCATCGTCTGCTCGAGCGCTGCGGGAAGCGACGATGCGTCCACGGCGTACCCGTGATTGTGCGCGGTGACGAGCACTTCACCGAGCTGCAGATCCTTCACCGGCTGATTTCCGCCGCGATGACCGTACGGCAATTTGAACGTGCGTGCTCCGCACGCCAAAGCGAGCAGCTGATGTCCGAGGCATACGCCGTACATCGGCCGCTTGCCGAGCATCGACCGAAGCGTGTCAATCGTTTGCGGCAAATCCGTCGGATCGCCGGGACCGGGTGAAATGAACACTGCCTCCGGCTCGTGCCGCATGATGTCTTCTTCGCTCGCGTTGTACGGCAGCACGGTGACCTTCGCGCCGAGCGCGGTGAGTTCGCGCAGGATCGCTTTCTTGACGCCGCAGTCGAGCAGCACGACGCGCGGGCCGCCGGCGTTGCCTTCGACGTGCTCTTCGCGCGTTGCCACGCTCGGCACGAGTTCTTTGGTGGTCGCGCTGCGCACGAATTCGGTAAGCCGCGCTTCCGCTCGTGCGAGCGCTTCGTCGCCGACGGCGAGCGCAGCCCAAATCGTGCCGTGTTCGCGCAGCGTGATCGTGATGGAACGTGTGTCTGCATCGATGAGCGTCGGCACATGCTGCTCGTTCAGCCAGCTCGGCAGATCGATGCGCGCGGCGTGGTGAGACGGATGACGCGCGATTCGTTTAACGACCGCACCGGCCACGCAGGCGCGCGGATACTGCGCGACCTCTCCCGAGATACCGTAGTTGCCGATCATCGGATACGTGAACGTGAGAATCTGTCCGGCATACGACGGATCGGTGAGCGCTTCTTCATAACCCGTCATGCCCGTATAGAAGACGGCTTCGCCGAGTGCAAGGCCCTCGAACTCCAGACCGTTGCCGTCGAAACGCGTACCGTCCGCTAGAAATAGGGCGGCCTTATTCACGGGCGCCCCTCGAGAAGCTCGGGGTGGTTCGATACCTCACCATGACAGAATTCGATACCTCACCATGACAATATGTGAGTTCGCCTCCAACTATCGTTGCAATTGCGCGGCGCGGCAGGGTCATTCCCGCGAAGGGTGTCGATTTGCCTTTCGATTGAAATTGCGACGGATCCACGATCCACGGACGGTCGGCGAAAATCGTCACATCCGCCCGCGAGCCCGGCGCGAGCGTCCCGCCCGCAACGTTCAGCACGCGCGCGGGATTGGTCGAAAGCAATTCGACAAAGCGCCCAAGCGGCAGGTCCGGCAGCGCATATGCGTATGCGCCGACGGCTATCTCCAAACCCGTGAAACCGACGCATGCATGCTGCATGTCGCCGCTCTTTTCGTCTTCGGTATGCGGTGCGTGATCGGTAGCGAATACGTCAATCGTTCCATCGCGCACGGCATCGCGCAGCGCGCGCGCGTCTTCTTCCGAACGCAGCGGCGGGTTGACTTTCGCGCGCGGCCCGAGTTCTTCCACCGCGGCATCCGTAAAAACGAGGTGGTGCGGCGCCGCTTCACAAGTCAATGCGACGCGCCGGCCTGCGTCGTGCACGCCCTTCGCCCAGCGGACGATTCCGACGGCGTTCGCCGTGGAGATGTGTGCGACGTGCAGCGGACATTGCGCCTGCGCGGCGATAAGGACGTCTCGAGCGACGATCACCTCTTCCGAAACGGCCGGCACACCGGGCAATCGGAGTTTGCGCGAGGTTGGACCAAGCGTCATCACCGTCCCCTGCTTGAGCTCTTCGTCCTCGCAGTGCACGATGAGCAGCTTGCGATTGCGCGCGGCACGTAGCATCACCGCGCTATCCATGATCGTGTTTCCGTCGTCGCTGAATGCGACGGCGCCCGCACGCTGCAGCGCGTCGAACTCTACGGTTTCCCGTCCTGCGCGCCCGTTTGTGATTGCCGCAATCGCATACACACGCGCAAGGCCGATCTCGTCAGCGCGATTCACCAGCCAATGAACGAGTTCGGGCGTGTCGATCGCGGGATTCGTATTCGGCATCGCGGCGACGGCCGTAAATCCGCCGGCAACGGCTGCGGCGGCGCCGGTCGCGAGCGTTTCCTTCTCGGGATATCCCGGTTCTCGCAAATGCACGTGCATGTCGATGAACCCCGGCGCGACGAATGCACCGCTTGCATCGACTACTTGTTCGCCGTCTTCCAATTCCAAATGCTCGCCGAGTTGCGCGATGACGCCGCCGCGCACGCGCACGTCGAGAGAAGCGTCCAGCCCTTGCGCCGGATCGATGACCCTGCCGCCTCGTATGAGCATCGCCGTTACGATGTAACCGGCAAACGCGCGCCGTTCACCAGAAAGTCGAGGACCGCCATGCGCACGCTGACGCCGTGCATCACCTGCCGCGCATATCGCCACCCCGCGAACGTCAGCACGGAATCGTCGAGTTCCACGCCGCGGTTATACGGCCCCGGATGCATGACGATCGTTTCTTCGCGCAGACGCGCAAGCCGCTTCGAATCGAGCCGGTAGCGCGCGATGTACTCTTCGTCCGTCATCGGCATACTCTCGAAGCGTTCCCGCTGAATGCGCAGCAGAACGACGGCATCGAGTTCGGGCAGCACCGCGTCGAAATCGCGCTCGACGCGCACGTGCGGTTGCATGAATTCCTCGGGCAAAAAGCCCTCCGGCCCGACCAGCACGACCTCCGCGCCCATACTGCGCAAGCCCACAATGCTCGAATGCGCGACGCGGCTGTGCAAGATGTCGCCGACGAAACCGATTTTACGTCCGCGCACGTCGCCGAACTCTTCACGCAGCGTGTAGAGATCGAGCAGCGCCTGCGTCGGATGGGCGTGGCTGCCGTCGCCTGCATTGATCACGTGCCCGTCGAAGACCAATGCGACACGACGCGGAAAGCCCGGCTCGGGATGCCGCACGACGATGATCTTCACACCCATCGCCGCAAGCGTGATCGCCGTATCTTCGATCGTCTCGCCCTTGCTCAGGCTCGATTGGCTCGGCCAGATCGTGATGACGTCGGCGCCGAGGCGCTGCTGCGCGAGCGTGAACGAGGTCATCGTGCGCGTGCTGTGCTCGAAGAACATATTCACGCACGCGATGCCTTCGAGGAGCTTGCCGGGGCGCTCGCGCTCGAACTCAGCCGTGCGCTGAAAGATATGTTCGATCTCGTCCGCGTTCAGGTCGTCGAGATCGATCAGGCTACGTCTCGCCCGCAACAATCGCAACCTCGTCTTCCTCGCAGGGCTGACCGTGGACGCTGACGACGACGCGCTCGCGGCGGCTGGTCGGGATGACGCGGCCAACGTAATCGGCCTGCACCGGAAGTTCGCGCAGCCCGCGATCGACCAGCACGCACAACCGCACCGCAGCCGGGCGGCCGAGATCCGTCACCGCATCGAGCGCGGAACGCACCGTACGCCCGGTGTACAGCACGTCGTCGACGATGACGACCATCTTGGCGGTGACGTCGCCGGGAATTTGCGACTCCGGCAACTCGTGCGTGACCTCGTCGTCGCGATAGAGGTTGATGTTCAGAAACCCGAGCAGTGGTTTGCGTCCGCTGATGCGTTCGATTTGCGAGGCGATGCGCTGGGCGAGCGCTTCACCTCCGCGGCGAATGCCGATAATGTAAAGTCCATCTTGGGCGTCGTCGGGTTCGAGGATTTGATGCGCCAAACGAGCGACGATCCGATCGATCTCCGCCGCGCCCACGAGAACGCGCCGCTTCACGGTCGATGCCGTCATTCGTGTACCCCCATCTCCCTAAGCGCGGATTCCACGCGAGCTAACTCGACGCGGTAGCCTTCCAACTTTTCACGCTCTTTCGCCACGACGTCGGGTTTCGCATTCGCGACGAATCGCTGGTCCGCAAGCTTGCGCTCGCATCGCTCGACCTCGGCCCGCAGACGCACGGCTTCCTTCTTATAGCGCTCAACCAGCACGCCTTTGGGAGCAAGGCCGGTGACCGCGCCCAGTTTCTCTCCGAGGCTGGCGCCGCCGGACAGCTCGGCTTGCTGCACCTTGCCCATCGTGTACGTCGCGAGAAGCGAGGCAACGGCGTCGGGCACACCGGCCGGCACTTGAATGTCCAGCACGTCGCGATTCTGCATGCCGATCTCGGCGCGTAAATTGCGCAGGCGCTCGACCGTGCGCTGCAGCGCTTCGAAGTCCGACGCCGCTTGCCGATCGACTGGAATCTCTGCAAGATCGGGCCAGCTCGCGGTGACGATCGTCTGCCCGTCGTGCGGTAACGTCAGCCAGACTTCTTCCGTGATGAACGGCTCTACGGGATGCAGCAAGCGCATCGCAGTATTCAGAACGAACGAGAGTACGGCAGCGCGCGTGGCCTGCGAATACTCGTTCTTCGTCGCCTCGACGTACCAATCGCACAGCTCGTACCAGATGAAGCGATACAGCGTCTCGGCCGCGGTCCCGAAGTCGTAACCGTCGAGCGCGCCGCTCACGCTTTGCGCGGTATCGTGCAGGCGTGTCAAAATCCACTTGTCGGCGATTGTAAGCTGCTCCCGGCGGGGCAGCGTCATCGCGCGCGGCAGGCCCTCCGGCAGCGCAAGCGCATAGCGCGTCGCATTCCAAATCTTGTTGTTGAAGTTTCGCGCTTCTTCACAGCGCGACTCGTGGAAACGCACTTCTTGGCTTTCCAAGCGGAGCTGACGCATCATGCCCATACGAAATGCGTCGGCGCCGTATTTCTCGACCAAATCCATCGGATCGATCGCGTTGCCGAGCGATTTGCTCATCTTGCGCCCCTGCGCGTCGAAAAGGAGCGGCGTAATGCACACGTCGTGGAACGGCACCTGATTCATGAACTTCAAGCCGAGCATGATCATACGCGCGACCCACAGGAAGATGATCTCGTAGCCGGTGACGAGCACTTGCGAGGGATACCAATACTCCAGTTCCGGCGTGCGCTTCGGCCAGCCGAGAATCGAGAACGGCCACAAGCCGCTGGAGAACCACGTGTCCAGCGTATCCGGATCGCGCGTAAGCTCGAGCGTCCCGAATTTCTCCGACGACAAGCGCAGCGCTTCTTCTTCCGTTTCCGCCACCACGACATCGCCGCCGGGCGTATACCACACCGGCAGCTGATGGCCCCACCAGACTTGCCTGGAGATATTCCAATCGCGAATGTTTTCGAGCCACTGCTCGTACGTGCGGCCGTAGCGCTCCGGCACGAAGCGCACACGTCCGTCCCGGTATGCCTGCAGCGCAGGCTCGGCGAGCGGCTTCATGTTGACGAACCACTGGAGCGAGAGCAACGGTTCGATCACTTCACCCGTGCGTTCGCTGACGGCGACCGCGTGACGATACGGTTTCTCTTCGACGAGCAAACCCGCAGCACGCAAATCATCCAGAATCGCCTTGCGCGCTTCGTAGCGATTCATTCCGTCGTACTTGCCGACGCCAATCTCCGCACCGGTCACACGCGCGTCTACATCCAGCACCGACGGCATCTCGAGACTGTGGCGCAAACCGATTTCGTAATCGGCCGGGTCATGCGCCGGCGTCACCTTCACCGCTCCCGTTCCGAACTCGGATTCGACGGAATCATCCGCGATGATCGGAATCGCGCGCTCGAGCAGCGGCGGAAGCAGCACCATCTTGCCGACCAAGTGCTTGTAGCGCTCGTCGCTCGGATGCACGGCGATAGCAACGTCGCCCAGCATCGTCTCCGGCCGCGTCGTCGCCACTTCGATCCCGGAGGCGTACGCGCCGCCGCTAGTGTCACCCTGAGGTCTCGAAGGGGCGAACGGATACCGTATGCGCCACAAAAACGCGTCGCGTTCGACGTGTTCGACTTCCGCATCGGAGATCGTCGATTGCGCTTTCGGATCCCAATTGATGAGGCGCTTGCCGCGATAGACGAGTCCCTCGCGAAACAGATCGACGAACACCTTGCGAACGGCTGCAGACAAGCCTTCGTCCATGGTGAAGCGATCGCGCTGCCAATCCGGTCCGAACCCAACTGCGCGAAACTGCTCGAAGATCGTGCCGCCGGTCTCTTCCGACCATTTCCATGCATGTTTGAGGTACGCGTGGCGTCCCATCGATTCGCGCGTCTTGCCCTCGGAGGCGAGCTGCCGCAAGAGTACCGCCTCAGTCGCAATCGCCGCGTGATCCGTGCCCGGAAGCCAGTCGGCGTTGTCGCCGAGCATCCGGTGGTAGCGCGTGAGGATGTCCATCGGCGTGTACGTCGAGCCGTGACCCAGATGCGCGCGCGCCGTCACGTTCGGCGGCGGCATGCATATAATGAACGGCGGCCGCGCGGGGTCGGGCTCCTCGTGGAAATAGCCCGCTTCTTCCCAGCGCTTGTAGTGGCGCGGCTCGACGCTTTTCGGGTCGTAGGTCTTCGGCAACTCGGACACGGTCACGGTCGCCTTGCGTTCGCCCTAAGGCGATATCCGCCCTCGGCAGGCAGGCGCGCGGGTTGCGGCTTCTCGTAATCTACGGCGTGCAGCCGGATGCTCTGAACCGAGCGCGTGAATTGGAACGGCTTGGTGAAGACGAGGCCGCTACTCGCGCGTATCTTACCTACCTGGGCGAAGCGCCCGACGATTTGCAAGCGCTGACCGACCTCGGAAATCTGGCGATGCGCCGCGGCTACACGAGCGCTGCGCGAACCGCGTACTTACGTGTAGCGCAACTCGATCCTCGAAATCTCGTCGCGCGCGTCAACCTCGGAAACGTCTTGCTCCGTGCAAACGACCTGCCGGCGGCGCGCGAGCAGTACGAAGCTGCACTTTCAATCGACCCCGTGTTTGCGCCGGCGCATCAGGGCTTGAGTTACGTCTACGCGCGTTTGGGCGATGAGGAAGCCTCGCAGCGACATCGCGACCTTGGGTTTGCCGGACACGCTCTTTTACGCATACCGTTTCGCGGACCGGCGCAGCCGGTGCGTGCGCTCGTCATGGTTTCAGCCGCGGGCGGCGACTTCAACACCGACTGGTTGTTGGACCAGCATCGTTTTGACGTCACCAAGATTTTTGCCGAATACGCAGATCCTGGCATACCGCTTCCCGAGTTCGACGTGCTGGTGAATGCGATTGGCGATGCGGACCGCTGCCAACACGCATTGCACTGCGCAGAACGAATCGCCGAGCGCGCGAAGCGCGACGCAATCAATCCGCCGCACCGCGTCCGCGAAACGAAGCGAGTCGACGTCAGCCGGCGCTTGCGCGCAATTTCGCAGCTTGTGGTTCCCCACGTCGCCAACGTACATCGAGCCGCGCTACCGCAGGCGCGCCTCACCTTTCCCTTGCTGCTGCGCACGCCGGGGCATCACACGGGCCGGCATTTCCTCATGGTTGAATCGGAAGCGACCTTGCCGCAGGCACTTGCAAGTTTACCCGGCGATGAGTTGCTCGTCATCGACTATTTCGACCTGCACGGCGCGGACGGTTACGTCCGCAAGTATCGGGTCCTCGCAATCGACGGCCGGCTCTATCCCGTACATGCGGCAATATCGCGTGACTGGAAGGTGCATTATTTCACTGCCGACATGGCCGCGAGCGAAGCGCACCGTGCTGAAGACGCACAGTTCCTCGCTCATCCGCAGCGCGTAATCGGCACCCAAGCATGGAAGGCGCTCGAGGAGATCGTTCACGCTCTGCAATTGGATTACGTCGGAATTGATTTCGGCATCGACGCTGCGGGGCGGCCCGTCATCTTCGAAGCAAACGCGGCGATGAGCATGTACCCGACGGATCCTGAGCCGATGTGGGATTACCGTCGCACGGCAATGGACCGCATCCGCGATGCATTCCACGGAATGCTCTGAGAGACGTCGATTCCGGAATCTATACGTACTGCACGTTGAACTGGTGCGACCAATGAATGACGTTGAGGGCGCGCCACAGCTCGAAGTCGAAGCGCCGCCGTCCTGCCAGCATCCCGTCCCAAAGCTCCCGCGTCTTTGAAACATCGAGCGCCGCTACGGCTTGCGCCGCGTCGCTCGCAAGCATCGGCCGAATCCAGCGATCGAGCCGGCGCATCCAATCCTCCTCGGGCGTCGCGAAGCCGATCTTGTCGCGACGGTCCAGAATGGCGTCAGGCACGAGGCCGCGCATCGCCTCGCGGAAGACCCGTTTGGTCGTACCGTCGCGGCCGATGATGTACGATTCCGGAAGCCGCAAGATGAACTCAACGAGTTCCGTCGTCAAGAACGGAACGCGGCTCTCGATCGAAAACGCCATCGAATTGCGATCTTCGTAGCGCAGCAACGACGGTAAGCTCGTCGTCTGCAATTCGCGCAGCAGCTCGTTCTTGAGCAACGGCCGCGCATGGCCGTCGGCGGCTGCCGCAGCGCGCACTCCGGCGCGCAAAAACCACTTCTCGTTCATCCACTCGGGTAAGAGCTCCCGGCCCACGATTTTCCGCAGTGGTCCCTGCACCTGCGCCGGCAGCAAATACTCGGCGGCCTTCTGGACGAGATAGCCGGCGGACACGCCCAGACCGCGCGCGCACTTGCGTAAAAATAGCGCCGCTTCGGCAAGACTTCCGGAGCGAACGAGTTCCGCCAGACGCACGCCCAGGTATGCGCGATATCCGCCGAGGAGTTCGTCCGCACCTTGGCCGTCCAAGACGACTTTGATCCCCGCGCGCGCCGCTTCACGAAATACTCGGTACTGCGCGAAGATGCTGGTGCTTCGGAACGGCTCGCCTTGCACGGTGCTCAGCACTGCCAACTCGTCGACCAGCTCTTCGGGTTGCGGATAGACTTTGTGGACGTGGGCGCGCACGCGCCGCGCAACGAGATCGACGTAGTGCTCCTCGTTCAGCGGCGAATCCGATGCAATATAGCTGAAGGCATGCAGATCGATACGATCGTCGATGTGCCGCATCGTGCAGATGACCGCTGAAGAATCGATTCCGCCCGAAAGCGCCGAGCCGACGGGCACGTCGCTGCGCAGATGCATGCGCACGCTTTGTACGAAGAGCCGGCGCACTTCGGACGCGGCCTCGGCGAACGGAATGCCTTTGTCCGTCGCAATCGAAGGGTTCCAGTAGCTGCGCTGTTCGATCCGCGCCGGGTCCTCGATCGCGATCTCGGCATAACACGCGGCACGCAACTGATGGATGCCGGAGAACAGCGTGGCATTGCCCTCATCGGTAATCCCGTACCGCAGGTACCGGTAGAGCTGCGCGGCGTCGACCGTGCGCTGAGCCGGCACGAACTTCAGGAGCGCCGGAAGTTCGGAGGCAAAATACAGAGCGCCTCCTCGGCACGCGTAGTACAGCGGTTTGATTCCGAACGGATCGCGGCAAAGCACGACGCGTTGCCGTTTCGTGTCCAAAATTGCAAGCGCGAACATACCGGTGAATCGCGCGAACGCGGCAGCTCCCCAGTGAGCGTATGCCGCTAGCACGACTTCCGTATCCCCCGTCGACCGAAAGCCGTGACCGAGGCGTTCGAGCTCTTCGCGCAGCTCGACGTAGTTGTACACTTCGCCGTTGAAAGCGATGGCGTAACGCCCGTCAACCGATCGCATTGGCTGACTGCCGGTTTCGTGCAAATCCAGAATGGACAGGCGCCGGTGCAAGAACACGGTTCGCGGCGCACCGCACTCTGCGGGCCACGTGCGCTCGACGCGTACGTGCCGGCCGTCATACAGCAGATAGCCGCCGTCGTCAGGCCCGCGGTGCTCGAGCGTCTTTGCGATCTCCGGAACGGCGCCCAGGGCGCGCGGATCCGGCGACTCGCCGATCATACCGGCAATGCCGCACACGGTGCTGTGCCGCTAGCCCGTGGTCGTACGCAACCGAACGTCCGTGAATTCGCCGGTATCGATCATGGTGCGTAGTCCACGCACGATCTCGTCGCGGTCTGCCGCCTTGGTCAGCACGGCATTCGCACCGGAGAAGTGGCAGGCTTTTGCCCATTCCGAGCTGCGCATGCTCGTATACACGGCGATCAATGCTTTCGGGAGCAGCGTGCGCAGCAGCGTGATGAATTTCAAGGGCTCCTGCGACGAAAAATCGACATCGATGAAGAGCAGATCCGGCGGTTGCTCGATGAGTTGACGAAAATCGGCTACTCCGCTGAACGAGTCCACACCCAAGCCGAGGTCGTGGAAGACCTCGGTCAGGCTGTTCACGAAGAGCTCTTGTGGCTCGATGACGTGTACTTTCACGTGTTCTCGCGTCGAAGGCAGAGAGTAATCAATGGTCATTATCCAGCGATCATCGGTTCTTCTTCCGCCGTTAGATCTGCGGGACCGAGTTCGTAGGCACCGTAGTCGGAACGGCGCGGCACCACGCGATTGAGCACGAAGCCGAGGATGTTCTTCACGCCTACCTGATTCAGGCGGCGCAGCGCGGTTTTCGCTTCGCGAAGCTCCGTTGAGCCGGCCGAAAGCACTACCACGGTTCCGTCGGCTTTGCGAGAAACCACCGCTGCATCGAGATTGACGCTCAGCGCCGCGGTGTCGACGATGACGCAGCGGTAGTGCTGCGAGGCATCACGCAACATCTCATCCATGCGGGGTGACTCGAGCAATTTTATCGGGTTGGGCGCAGGAGTACCGCTGGTAAGAATGTCTAGTCCGGGATATTTGGTCTTCTGCACGACGTCTTGAAGTTTGGCGCGACCGACCAGCACGTCGGACAGGCCTCGTTCGTTCTTCATGTGCAGTTTGGTGTGAATTGATGCGCGCCGCAGATCGCCGTCGACAAGCAGGACGCGCGGTTCGAGTTCGGCCATCGCGAGCGCGACGTTCACCGAAATCGTGGATTTGCCGTCACCCTGCGAGGGGCTGGTGACCACCAGCGTTTCGAGCTTCGAATCGCTCGAATATTTGATTGACGTGACCAATTGTAGAAACGATTCGACTGTGAGCGTGCGCACCCATGGCAACGCCGCCACGCCGTTGCGCATG
>Ga0070735_10004185_pt1 | contig 12245 bp, 11 predicted proteins | sample Coa_R1_FD_66443 | JGI IMG/M metagenome (GOLD analysis project Ga0070735, IMG submission 66443) | Surface soil microbial communities from Centralia Pennsylvania, which are recovering from an underground coalmine fire - Coalmine... | ecosystem: Environmental > Terrestrial > Soil > Unclassified ... | reverse complement strand
CGAACTCGAGGAAGTTGCGCGTGTACTGGGGCAGCACGTCGATGTCATGGAGCGAGACCACCTGTCCGACTTCCGAGGTCAGCACTTCCTGATGCACCGGACGGTTGCCGGTGATCGTGACCTGCTCGAGCTTCAGGTCCACGTTGGTCGTCGTGGCCACCTGCAGGGTGACGGGCTGCGCGGTGCCGGGACCGGCATCGACGGTGTAATCGCCGGGTGGCAACCCGGGGATGACGAAGTGTCCGTCACCGCCTGCGGTGCCGTGACGCGTCAATCCGGTCGCGGTGTTGTGAACGGTGACGGTCGCACCCGGCGCGGCGTAGCCGGCGAGAGTTGAGTCGGCGGTCTGTGCCCAGACGACCGTTGGACCTGCGAGGATCGCGGCCACCGCTGCCGCAACCGTCGTCGGCAGCGCAGCGCCGAATCGGGAATGTGAATTGAATCCGGACGGGTGCCTCGGGACACGAATGGACCGCATGAGATTTTCCTCCCTCGACCTCGGCGCTTCCTGCGATTTACGTGGCTGATCCCTGAGGCTCGCGGCATGCCGGGCTTCGGGTGCAGTCCCGTGGTTTCCTTACCATTAATTTTGGTGCACTACGCCGGGAACGCTGCCCCCTATGGCTCGCGTTGTCAAGGAGCCGAGGGCGCGGCGCTGCGATTTTTCAGCCACGCAGCCGCTTGCAAGTGGTTGATGGCGCAAGGCTTGTCGCTATTCCTAGACGCGACTCCCCGCCGCTCTACGGCCGGATCCCCCTCGCCGCAGCCTCTTCGGCGATGCGGGGGGACAAAGCTGTTGCGGCGGCGACGTCAGCCTGCCCGGCGGCGGTCTTGCCCAGGCGCTGCTCGGCAACTCCCCGGCCATAGAGCGCCCAGGCCTTCTCAGGCGCCAGGGCGAGCGCTGCGTCGTAGTCGCCGATGGCTTTGGCGTACTGGCCTTTGCGCAGGTAGACGAGGCCCCGGCTGTCGAGATACGCCGCTACCTTCGGCCGCGCGCGCACGGCGGCGTTGCAATCGGCGAGCGCCCGGTCGAGCTCCTGCCCGGCGAGTGCGCGCGCCCAGCAGCGCGCATTGCGGGCCGCGGGCATGCCGACGTCATCGAGTCTGCGGGCCTCGATCCAGCGGTCGTACTGCGCGATCGCGGCCGGGAAATCGTGCAGGTACTCGTACAGATGGCCGAGGGCGAGTCGCACGTCCGCCTCCCTGGGCGCGGCGCGGTCGGCCGCATCCAGGTCGGGGCGAATGGACTCGGCAGGATCATGTCGAGCGGCCCGCAGCTCCGCACGGGCCACGAGCGCGCGCACGTCATCGGGTTTGAGCTTGATCGCCGCATCGAAGTCCTCGAGCGCCCCGTCCGGTTCCTGGTTCTGCCAGTGCGTCATGCCGCGCTCGTAGTGATAGGCCGCCTCAGCCGGGGCGAGCTCGATGGCGCGCGTGAGGTCGGCAATGGCTCGCGGGTAGTCGTGGCGCGCCGCGAAGGCAGTGCCGCGGCGCGCGAATCCAGCGGCATCGAGCGCCTCTGCGGCAGCGGGCTGCGGCGGGGGCGTGCCGGAGGCCGGTGCAGGCGCGGGGGGCCCCGTGCCATCCGCGGTCCCGCCGGAGGTGGTGGTTTGCGATGCCGCCTCCGGCATCGTCGTGAGATTGAACACCGGACCGCCGTTGTAGGTGAAGAAGAGCTTGCGTTGGCTGCTCGCAACGAGGATGCGATGGGAAAGAAAGAAGTCCGCCCCGATCAGCATGTCCCAGTTGGCAAGCTCCTCATCGCCGATACGCAGGTGGGTGTTGCGGATTTCCTCATCGCCGATCTTGAAGCTCGCAAACGGGGCGATCCAGGTGCGCACCAGCCCTGAGCCGATGCCTGAGGAGTTACCTCCGGGCTTCACCCCGGGGCTGTCGGGCGTGACGCCTGCGCGCCTGGCCGCACTGAGGCTCAGAAAGGAAGTCGCTGCGCCCGTGTCGAACATCACGCGAATCCTGCTGCCGTTCAGGTAGGCGCTGCCGAGCGTATGCGGCTGCGCTTTGCTGGCGAAGTCGATGTCGATCTGCGAATACGGCAGGCCCTTGGAGTTGGCCCAATAGGCGAGGGAAGCGTTCCGGCAGTCCCCGAGCGTTTTCAGGATGCGGATCGTGCCGTTCGCGAGGTCGTACTCCACATCGCCGATCCGGAAGACATTCTGTCCCAGGAGCCCGGCTACCTCGTGGTGCAGCTCGTTGCCTCCGACCAGAAACTCCACGTTGTGCACGTCGACCTTGAAGATCGTGAACACCTTTGCGGTCGCAATTCCGACGCGCGCCGCGCCGCCGATCCCGACGAGGTACCCGCGCGCAGGCTCGACACGCAGGTGCAGCTCCGCGGCGGCCGCCGGTGTCAGCATGCTGTAGAACGCGCCGCTGTCGGCGATGAAGGGCTCGTCCGTGCCGTTGATCGCCGCGTGCACGATCGGACGCGTGCCCTCCATCGTGACGGGAAGCTCTCCGATGAGACTGGCCTTGCAGGGCTCCCGGGCCGTCGCGATGGCTGCCGTAAAGAGTGTCAGCAGCAGCGCGAGGGTGAGGAACCAGGGCAACGCTGGCCTTGGCATCGACCTCGATCGTGTGCACGCGCACATCCTGGGCCGAACTATACCTCCGCGCCTCGCACCTCACCCCGCGCCGCCACAGGGATGGTCTAGAATTTCCCTCATGCGCGTACTGGCGATCGAATCCTCCTGCGATGAGAGCGCTGCGGCGGTGCTCGATGCCGCGGCAGGTCTGCTGGCGCACGAGCTTTACAGCCAGGTCGAGCTGCACCGCGCGCACGGCGGCGTGGTGCCCGAGCTCGCCTCACGCGATCACGTGCGAAGGCTGCTGCCGCTCGTCAAGGCCGCGCTGGCGCGCTCGGCGACGCGTCCGCAGGATCTCGGCGGCATCGCCTACACCGCAGGTCCGGGCCTGATCGGGGCGCTCCTGACGGGCGCGGCGCTCGCATCGAGCCTCGCCTACGCCTGGAAGATTCCGGCGGTGGGCGTTCATCACCTCGAGGGACACCTGCTGGCGCCGCTCCTCGAGCCGGATCCGCCACCCTTTCCACATCTGGCGTTGCTGGTCTCCGGCGGCCACACCATGCTGATCGAGGTTGCGGCCATTGGCCACTATCGCGTGCTCGGCGAGACGCGCGACGATGCGGCGGGCGAGGCTTTCGACAAGACCGCCAAGCTCCTGGGGCTTCCCTATCCGGGCGGTCCGCAGCTTGCCGCGCTCGCCACTCGCGGCACGCCGGGCGCCTTTACCTTCCCGCGTCCGATGCTCGAGCGGGCCGGCCTCGAATTCAGCTTCTCGGGCCTGAAGACCGCGGTGCTGCATGCGGTGCGCGCTTTCGAGCTCACCGGGCAGCGCCGCGCCGATATTGCGCGCGGCGTCGAGGAGGCGATCGTGAGCACGCTCACCGCGAAGGCACTGCGTGCGCTCGAGTACACCGGGCTCACGGCGCTGGTGGTCTCGGGGGGCGTGGGCGCCAATCTCACGCTGCGCGAGCGGCTGAGCGCTGCCGCAGGCGCACACGGCGCCCGCGTGTACTATCCGCGCATCGAGTTCTGCACCGACAATGCGGCGATGATCGCGGTCGCCGGGCTCAAGCGCCTCGAGTCAGGGCAGCGCGACGCGCTCGCCATCCTGGCGCGCGCCCAGTGGCCGCTCGAGTCGCTCCCGCGCCTCGCCGCCTGAGATGACACAGATGAGGGGCGATCGCATTTTTCTGCACGGCCTCACCGCCGATTGCATCATCGGCTTCATCGACTGGGAGAGGCGCGTCCGCCAGACCGTGGTCGTCGATCTCGAGATGCCGGTGGATTGCCGGCGCGCAGCTCTCAGCGACGAAGTGGCCGACACGCTCGACTACAAGAAAGTGGCCAAGCGCGCCCTGGAGTTCATCTCGGCGTCCGAGTTCAGGCTGGTGGAGACGCTCGCCGAGCGACTGGCGCTCCTCATCCTCGCGGAGTTCGGTGTCGAGTGGGTGCGCATTTCGCTCAACAAACCGGGCGCGATCCGTAACTCGCGCGACGTCGGCGTGGTGATCGAGCGTTCGCGCGCCGACCTCGCCGGGGCGGGCGCTCCGGGCGGGACCGGGCAGGGCACGGGCTGACCGGTGCCGGAGGTCTACGTCGCCGCCGGCAGCAACGTCGAGCCCGAGCGCCGCATCGCTCAGGCGGTGGCGGAGCTCGAGCGCGAGTTTCCCGGCGTGCGCTTCTCCTCGTGGTATCGCAACCGTGCGGAGGGGTTCGAGGGCGACGACTTCATCAACCTGGTCGCCGGTTTCGCCACGGCGCTGCCGGTGCACGCTGTAATCGAGCGGCTGCATGCGATCGAGCGACACTGCGGACGCGAGCGCGAGGCCCCGCGCTGGGCGCCGCGCTCCATGGATCTCGACGTGCTCTTGTACGGGGACCTGGTGTGCGAGGAGGAGGGCCTGAAGCTCCCGCGGCCGGATTTGCTCAAGCGCGCCTACATGCTCGGGCCACTGGCCGAGCTTGCGCCGCGGCTCAGGCATCCGACCGCCGCACTCACGATCGGAGAGCTCTGGAGCCGCTTCGACCGCGATGCGCATCCGCTCGAGCGGCTGCAGCCGCAGCGCTGAGCGGGGGCTCGAGCCACGTGTCACCAGCCGATGCTGCGCCCGCCGTCCACCGCCAGGATCTGGCCGGTGACGTAAGGAGCCTCGGCCGCGAAGAACAGGCACGCTCGCGCGACGTCCACCGCGGAGCCCGGGCGCTTGAGCGCGGTGCGCTGCATGATCTTCGCCTGCAGCGCCGCATCCATTCCCTCCTCGGGCCACATCACCGGCCCCGGCGCGACGGCGTTCACGCGCACGTGCGGCCCGAGCTCGCGGGCGAGCGAGCGTGTCAGCATGAGGACGCCCGCCTTGGCGAGGCTGTAGACCGGATAGCGGCGCAGCGGCCGCGATCCGTGAATGTCGGCCAGATTAATGATGAGTCCGGCGCGCTCGTGCAGCGCCGGTGCCGCAGCCTGTGCCAGGAACAGCGGCACCTTGAGGTTGGTGCCGATGAGATCGTCCCAGTCGCGCTCGGTGATATCCCCCATCGGAGTGGGGTAGAAGGTCGAGGCGTTGTTCACCAGGATGTCGAGAGCGCCGAAGGCAGCGACGGCGTCGGCGACCAGCTTGGGGTGGCGGCCGATGTCGAGCAGGTCGCCCGCGGCGAGCTTCACCGAGCCCTGGCGCGAGGCATTGAGCTCGGCGGCCAGCTCCGCGGCCTCCTTCCCGGAGCTGCGGTAGTGCAGCACCACGTTGGCTCCCGCCCCGTGCAGCACGCGCACGATGGTCGCGCCGACTCGGCGCGCCGCGCCAGTGACGAGTGCCGTCTTGCCGGCGAGCACGCGGCTCGGCGCGGGAAGCTCGGGGGTCGGGTCGTGGATCGGGCGCGCCATGGGAGAGGATTATGAGCGCATCCGGTGCGCGCTCAATGCTTCCCGCGCTCAGCCCCGATGAGCGGCGCCACTGCGAGGCTGTCGCGACGCACATTCGCGCCGAGCTCGTCGCCGCCGGCGGCTGGCTGAGCTTCGAGCGCTTCATGGAGCTCGCCCTCTACGCGCCGGGTCTCGGCTACTACAGCGCGGGGAGTGTGAAGCTCGGCACGGGCGGCGACTTCGTCACCGCTCCCGAGGTGTCGGAGCTCTTCGGCCGCTGCCTGGCCCGCCAGTGCGCCGAGGTGCTGCGCGAGACCGGCGGCGGAATCCTCGAGCTCGGAGCAGGCACCGGGGCGCTCGCCGCCACCGTGCTCGCCGCTCTCGAGAGCCTGGGTGTGCTCCCGGATCGCTATGCGATCCTCGAAGTGAGCGCAGATCTCGCGGCGCGCCAGCGCGCGCGGATCGCTTCACTGGCACCGCACTTGCGCGAGCGGGTCGTGTGGATCGAGCGGCTGCCCGAAGCACCGCTGCGGGGCCTCATCCTCGCGAACGAGGTGGCGGATGCCTTGCCGTGCCGACGCTTCAGGCTGCGCGGCGGCAAAGTGCGCGAGCTTGGCGTCGCGCTGGCTCCGGACGGGTCGCTCCAGGACGCGGAGGCGGATCCCGAGCCCGCACTCGCCGCGGCCTGCGCCGCCGTTCTCGGCGAGGCGCTGCGCTCGCTGCCGGAGGGCTACACCTCGGAGATCAACCTGCGCGTCGCGCCGTGGACCGCAACTCTCGGCGAGTGCCTCGAGCGCGGCGTGCTTCTGCTCATCGACTATGGGCTTCCCCGCTCTCACTACTATCATCCGCAGCGCTCGAGCGGCACGCTGCGCTGTCATTTCAGGCAGCGCGCTCACGATGAGCCGCTGCTGAATCCCGGATTGCAGGACATCACCGCCTGGGTCGACTTCACGCGCATCGCCGAAGCAGCTGCCGACGTGGGGCTCGAAGTCGCAGGTTTCGCCACCCAGGCCGCCTTCCTCCTCGCGCTCGGGCTCGAGCAGCGCCTCGCCGAGGCGCCGGACCCGGTGACGCAAGCCCGGCTCGCAGGCGAAGCCCGCCGCCTCGTCATGCCGGAGGAAATGGGCGAGGCCTTCAAGGCGATGGCCCTCGCGCGCGGGTACGATGCGCCGCTTGCGGGATTTGCACTTCAGGATCTACGCCACTCGCTGTAAACGGAGTCAGGAATGACGCTGCTCAAAGTCATCGTGCTCGCGATCGTCCAGGGGCTCGCGGAGCTCCTGCCGGTATCGAGCTCGGCACACGTGGTCGTGGCCGAGAAGCTCATGGGGCTCGATCCCTCCGCCCCGCCGATGACCTTGCTGCTGGTCATGCTGCACACCGGCACCATGGTGGCGGTGATCCTCTATTTCTGGCGCGAGTGGCGCACGATCTACTTCCAGAGCAGCGCGGCGTTTCGCAGCTTCGTCTGGCTGATCGTGGTCGCGACCGTCCTCACGGCGCTCGTCGGGGAGGGTCTGATCAAGGTGATCGAGCACACGCTGCTGCGGGGCGTGCCACATGCGCAGATCGAGGATCTCTTCAGCCATCTCGAGTTCATCGCCCCGGCGCTGGCGGCCGCCGGCATCCTCATCATCGTCGCAGGACTCTACGAGAGACGCCGCGGCGCGGCGCGGCCCGCTGAGCTCAACGTGCAGCGCGCCGGCATCATTGGCGCCGTGCAGGGCCTGTGCCTGCCCTTCCGCGGCTTTTCCCGCTCCGGCGCCACGATTTCCACCGGCATGCTGCTCGGGGTGAGGAAGGCGCGCGCCGAGGCCTTCAGCTTTGCGCTCGCCGTCGTGCTCACTCCGCCGGTCGTCGCGCGCGAGGTGTTGCGTCTCATGCAGGATGTGCACGCGGGGGACTCCGGCGAGCTGCGCTCGGTGGCGCTCATGACGCTCTTCGGCGCAGGGGTGGCGCTGCTCGCGGGCCTCATCGCGCTGCGCTGGCTCAGCCGCTGGCTGGAAGCGGGGCGCTGGTACCTCTTTGGGATCTATTGCCTGGTGGCTGCGGCGGTGGTGACGCTCCTGCACCGCGGCGGCTATTGAGCGAGGCCCGCCGGGTCATAGCGCCTCCGCTTTGACGGCGCTCACCGCGGCAAGCCGCCGGCGCCGGAGCTCTTCACCGATTGCCGGACCCTTGAGTCCGCGTCGCTCCTCCTCCGATAGCGTCACGGCGGCGGCCGCCGCCAGGGCCGACTTCAGGTAGGCCACCTGCGGGTAGGGCGCCTCTTCGAATCCCGTGCGGCCGCGGGCGTCGGCTTCGCAGGCCTGCAGCAGCTCTGCGAAGCGCTCGGGGCGGCGGAACGCATCGCATTCCTGCAGGAGCTTGAGCACCGTTTCGGGCCGCAGCTCGAGCGCGCGATGCACGACCGTGTGCTCGCGCGCGGCGAGGATCGCGAGCTCGCGATGAGTGCCGGGGACCTTGAGCCGCTCGGAAAGTGTCTCGATGGGCTCGAGGCCCGCCTGCTCGTGGCCGTGGTGTTTCGGCCAGAGCTCGCGCGGCGTGCGCGCCTTGCCCAGATCGTGAGTGAGCACCGCGAAACGCACCGCGGTGGATGCGTGGCTCTTCGCCGCGCTCCTCAGCGCCAGCATCACGTGCACCCCGGTGTCGATCTCGGGATGCCACCTGGGGGGCTGCGGCACACCGTAGAGCGCATCGACTTCCGGAAAGATCACCGCGAGTGCCCCGCAGGCGCGCAGGACTGCGAAGAACACCTCCGGATGCTCCTCCGCAAGCGCCCGTTCGGTTTCCTGCCAGACCCGCTCGGGGACCAGCGCGCTCACCTCGCCGCTTTCGACCATGCGGCGCATCAGCGCGAGCGTCTCGTCGGCTACGCGAAAACCGCGGCTCGCGAAGCGCGCCGCGAAGCGCGCCGCGCGCAACACGCGCACCGGATCCTCGGTGAAGCTCTCCGACACGTGGCGCAGCACACCCGCGGCAAGATCCGCCTGGCCGCCGTAAGGGTCGATGAGCTCGCCCGCATCGCTCTCCGCCATGGCGTTGATGGTGAGGTCGCGGCGCTTCAGGTCCTCCTCGAGCGTCACGTCCGGGGAAGAGCGCGTGGTGAAGCCGCGATAACCCGGGCCCACCTTGCGCTCGAGGCGCGCCAGCGCGTACTCCTCGTGCGTGCTCGGGTGGAGGAACACCGGGAACTCGCGGCCCACCGGCAGGTACCCCTCGCGCGCGAGCTCCTCGGGAGTGGCGCCGACGACCACCCAGTCGCGCTCGCGTACCGGAAGGCCGAGCAGCCGGTCCCGGACGGCGCCTCCGACCAAGTAGACTCGCATGGTGCGCATGTTAACCGAGAGCACCATCGGCGGCGCGCGGCGGGCGGCGCAGGGCGTGTTGCTGGGAGCGGCGTGCCTGGCGCTGAGCGGCTGTTATCTGATGCAGGCAGCCGCCGGGCAGTGGCGTGTGATGCACGCGCGTGTACCGATCGCCAGCGTGATCGCCGATCCCGCCACGCCCGCCGAGCTGCGCACGCGTCTCACCGAAGTCGAGGCCGCGCGCGATTTCGCCGTACGCGAGCTGGCACTCCCGGACAACCGCAGCTATCGCAGCTACGCCGATGTGCACCGTGCCTTTGTGGTGTGGAACGTGGTGGCGACTGCGGAGTTCTCGCTGAGCCCGATGCGCTGGTGTTTTCCGGTGGCGGGCTGCGTCGCCTATCGCGGCTATTTTCATGAGCGGCAGGCGCGCAATTTCGCGCTGAGTCTCGAGGCTCGGGGCCTCGATGTCGTGGTGGAGGGAGTTCCCGCTTACTCGACCCTCGGAAAATTCGCCGATCCGGTGCTCTCCACCATGCTGCGCTATGACGAGGATGAGCTGGTGGCGACCATCTTCCACGAGCTCGCCCATCAGCTCCTCTATGTGCGCAATGATTCGGAGTTCAATGAGGCCTTCGCGACCACCGTGGAGGACACCGGGCTCGAGCGCTGGCTCGAGTTCCGCGGCGCGGCGCGGCGCATTCAGCGCTTCAGGAAGGAACAGGCGGACGAGGCGCGCCTGCTCGCGCTGCTCAGCGCCGCGCGGGGCCGGCTCGGCAGGCTCTACGCCTCGGGAGCGCCCGCCGTGGAGCTGCGCGACGGCAAGCGAGGCATCCTTGCGCACCTGGCCGCCGATATTGGCGACCTAGAGCGCAGCTTGGGCGTGCACTACCCCTCGTACGACCGCTGGATTGCCACCGGGCTGAACAATGCGCAGCTCGCGGCGGTGGCGACGTACTACGAGTGCGTGCCCGGTTTCGAACGGCTGCTCGCGCGCGCGCGGGGCGACTTGCCGCGTTTCTACGAGTCGGTACGTGAGCTCGCCCGTCAGCCGCGCGCGCTGCGCCATGCGCAGCTGTGCACCGGGGTGGGGGCGGCCGCGCCGGCCGGGTAGTGCGCCGCGCGCGAGCTAGCGGTCTGACAGGCGCCGCAGAACCGCGAGCACCGTCTCCTTGTCATCGCTCCCGAGCCAGGCGGGCAGCTGCGCCAGCATGTGCCTGGGGGTGATGTCGAGACGCGCGCATCCATTCTCCCGGCACACGCAGTCCACGGTGAGGGAGCGGAAGTTGTCGAGCGAGAAGGGCTTGCCCGGCAGCAGCCCCATGATCGCGGCCTGCAGACGTGCGAGCGCGTCGGGAAGCGGAATGATGGTACAGCGGCGGCCCGCGACGCGCGCCGTGAGTCGCACAATGTCGGCGAGCGTCATGACTTCCGGGCCACAGAGCTCGTAGGTCTGCCCGAAGCAGGATGGGTCGCCGAGCGCACGCGCGAAGGCCTGGACGACGTCGCGCACGTCGATGGGCGCAAAACGCGTTCCGGCCCGCGCCAGCGGCATGATTCCCGCCGTGAGCCGCAGTAACCGCGCGAAACGGTTGGTGAGGGAGTCGCCCGGCCCGAAGATGACCGAGGGCCTGAAGATCGTCAGCGCGGGCTGCGGCAGCGCCCCGGGTGGCGCCGAGGCGCGCAGCTGCGCTTCGGCGGCGCCTTTGGAGCGCAGGTACTGGCTCGGCGCCCTTCCGTCGGCACCGAGCGCGCTCATATGCAACACCTGGCGCACACCGGCGGCGCGCGCGGCGGTCATCACCTTCGCAGCGAGCTCGACGTGCACGGCCTGGAAGGAGGCGCCCGAGCGCGGGTTGAGAATGCCGACGAGGTTGATGACGGCGTCACAGCCGGCGAACAGCTGACCGAGAGTTCCCGGCTCGTGCACATTCGCCGTGCGCAGCTCCACCGTGTCGAGCACGCGCAGCGACTGCGCACGCGCCTGATTGCGGGTGGGCACACGCACCCAGTGGCCGGCCAGCGCCAAGCGTGTCGCCAGCTCCTGGCCGACGAAGCCGCTACCCCCCAGCAAGCAGATGTCCAAGATTTCTTCTCCCGCCGTCCTCAACGCTCCGGAACTGTGGCGAGCACCGCGGTGAGCTGCATCGGCTTGCCATCGCGTACCAGACCGACGTCCACCTTATCGCCGACGTGCAGCAGCCCGATGGCGTTGCGCAGCTCGCTGTTGGATTTTACCGGCTGACCGTTCACCGAGGTAATCACGTCGCCGACGCGCACCCCCGCCTTCTCCGCCGGTGAGCTCTCCACGACGCGCGACACCAGGCCTCCGATGGCGCTGGCGAGCCCGAGGGAGTGCGCGATGTCGGGCGTGACCGTGTACACGGTCACGCCGAGCTGACCACGCATCACCGAGCCGTATTTGATCAGCTGCTCCATGACGTTGCGCGCCAGGTTCACCGGGATCGCAAAGCCGATGCCGATGTTGCCGCCGCTGCGCGAGAGGATCTCGCTGTTGATGCCGATCAGCTCGCCGCGCAGATTGACCAGCGCACCGCCCGAGTTACCCGGGTTGATTGAGGCATCCGTCTGGATGAAGTCCTCGTAGCCGTCCGGATTGATGCCGGTGCGCGACAGGCCGCTGACTATCCCCGAGGTCACCGTGTGCTGCAGTCCGAAGGGATTGCCGATGGCCACCACGAAATCGCCCACCTCGAGGCGCGAGGAATCCCCGAGTGGCATCTGCGACAGTCCATCCGCGGGTACCTTGAGCACCGCGACATCGGAGGGCGGATCGCGTCCGACCACCTCGGCCTTGAGGTCGCGCCCATCCTGCAGGGTGACCGTGATCTCGGTGGCATTCTCGACCACGTGGGCGTTGGTCACGATGTAGCCCCGGCGCGCGTCGAAGATGACGCCGGAGCCGGCGCTACGAAACAAGCGCTCGCGCCGCGCACCGCCCTGGGGCGCATCGAAAAAGCGTCGAAAGAGCGGATCCTGCAGCGGGTCTTCCGGGCCGCGCTCGCGGATGGTGCCGCGGGTGGCGACGTTGACGACGGCCGGTGAGACTTTGCGGATCATCGGCGCCAGCGACGGCAGCGGGGTATCGGCAACCGCGGGCGGTACACCCGCCATTGCGGCCGAGTTCAGCGCGCACAGTCCGAGGGCGGCAAACACGGCTCTCATGGCCTGAATCTTAGCCGCTGGGCGTGCCCCGGTCAGATAAAGAAACCCGCGGCGCCGTTCGGGCCGCCGCGGGGGTTTCAGCGTTGCAGTGACTTCAGGCGGCTGCGACCGAAATGCGCCGCGGCTGCTCCTGGGGACGCTTGGGAATGCTCAGCTCGAGCACCCCGTTCACGTGCGTCGCCTTGATCGCCTCCGCGTCGACGCTCTCCGGGAGCGTGAAGCGGCGCAGGAAACTGCCGCTCGCGCGCTCGAAGCGCTCGTAGCCCTCGCCTGCGGCTTTCTTCTCCGCACGACGCTCGCCGCGGATGGTCAGAACGCCCTTGTCGGCCGTGATCTCGATGTCCTTGC
>Ga0070735_10004184_pt1 | contig 12246 bp, 8 predicted proteins | sample Coa_R1_FD_66443 | JGI IMG/M metagenome (GOLD analysis project Ga0070735, IMG submission 66443) | Surface soil microbial communities from Centralia Pennsylvania, which are recovering from an underground coalmine fire - Coalmine... | ecosystem: Environmental > Terrestrial > Soil > Unclassified ... | reverse complement strand
GCACGCAGGCGTCGCAGCTCTTGACGACCCAGACGCTCCTCCTCGTCTGCCAGCAGGCTTCCGACGGCCGCTGCGTAGAGCTCTCGGCACCCGACGCAGGTTCGAGCGGGACGGGCACGTGCCTGCAGCAATGCCGGAGCGACTGCGCCGGCGTCCCCGACTGCATGCAGCTTTGCGGCTGTTAGCGCTTAAGGCGCCGAATCCGCATATGCTCCCAAGCCATGCTCGCGACGCAAGTGCGCCAAAAGGACAGCGTCTTTTACTTCGCAGCATATCCAGCCGAGGACCTGCTCGAACGCGTCCGGTTCATCTCACGGTTCTACGCCGAGGGGGAGCGCAGCCTCGCGCCGGAGGACGGGAAGGCGGACGACGACGTGGCCAACTTCATCGGCAAGATCGAGCGCACGGACGCCGCCTTCCAGCGCGAGATGAGCCGCACGAAGGTGGCCGCCATCAAGAACTTCTACGAGACCGCCGTCAGCCAACCTCCCATCCCCGGCACCGTGCTCCTCTTCACGGCCGACACGCTCGCGTTCGAGCCGGTGAAGCCCTTCACCAACGTGGGGAACCTGGAGGAGCCCCGCCAGAAGTACCTCATCATCGACGGTCAGCACCGGCTCGCGGCGCTCCACTTCTACATGAAGCAGCGCCCCGACGAGGCCAAGACGATGCACGTTCCATGCGTCATCTTCGACGGCAAGAGCGAGGACTTCGCGACCGAGATGTTCGTCATCATCAACTCGACGCCTACCCGCATCAACAAGAGTCACCTCGTGGATCTTTACGAGCGCGTCTCCTGGGCCGCCCCCGACCGCAAGTTCGCCGCGCAGGTGGTCGAGCGCCTCTACAGCGAGGGCGACAGCCCCCTCCGTTACAAGATCAATCGCCTGGGGGGCCGTTCGAAGCAGGAGAAGTGGATCCTGCAGGCGGAGCTCTTCAACGAGATCCACCGGTGGGCGACGATGGACTGGCGGTCGATCGAGAAGCGAAGCTCGAAACGCGAGGTCGAGAGGTTCTACGGCGTCGTGCGCGACTTCTTGAAAGCGGCCGAGCGGGTCTGGGGCGGTACCTGGGGCAGCCCGCAGTTCATGGTGACGCGTCCGGTCACCCTCAAGGCGATGCTGCGCGTGTGCGCGGACCTGGCGAAGGTCGACTCGGACCCTGTGGAGGGGCGGATCGGCCGGTGGGCTCTGCGCCTCTCGCCGTGGAGCGATCTGACGAGGAGCTTCCGGGTCGAGGGCTTCTACGAGCGGTTCCCCGCCAAGGGGCAGATCGAGCGCGTCGGCCGGATCCACCGCGAGCTCGGGCGCGTCGCGAACATCGAGCCGAGAAAGCGCAAGGGCGAAGCGGCGGAGTGACGCCACCCGGCTCGGCTCAGCGCGGGGTCACGGCAGGGCGAGCTCGCGCGCGTCGCGCTCCGCGTCGTCGCGCAGCAGCGCCACCTTCAGGCGCGACGTCCCCCGCGGCGGCGTGAGGCGCACGCGCACCTTCACGGCGTCGCCCGCCTTGCCGGGCAGCAGGAGGTTCGCGCGGTTCCACGTCGCCGCGAGATCGGCCGCGGCGATCGACACGCGCCACGGCCATCGCGTCTCGCCCGCGGGCACCGGCTCGACCGCGACGCGCCACGCTCCCGTCAGATCGGGGTACGCGTGGGGGCGGCTGTCGGGGTAGGGGACGAGCGCGAGGTAGGTGGCCCCGTCGACGTATTCGGGGCCGTCGCGACTCGTGACCGGCGGCTGGGTCGGGGAGTGCGCCGGCACGCGGAGCGTGACCTCGACCTCGACGAGGCCGCCCGCAGCCCGCGACGCTCCGGCTCCCACGATCCCGGGCGCCTCGGACGGGGAGCGCACCCTGCCGTTGCCGTCCAGCTGCAGGGAGGCAGCGCCACACGGCGTGCGTTCGTCGTCGTTGGCCATGGTCGAGCACGCGCCGCACTGGCAGCCGTCGCAGACGGGGAGCTCACCGTCCCCGACGAGCCCACGCTGGGCGCGGAGCCATTGCTCCAGCGTGATCTCTTGCGGCGACCCGGGCCCGCTCTTCTGCCACGCCTCGTGGTAGCGCGCGGCGGCGTCGTCCCCGATGAAGCGAAGGTGCCACGGCTCGTGCTTGTACCCCGTCTTCGGATCGATCGGCACCGCGCGATCTGCGCGCGTCGCGCACCGCGACCCGTCCTTGCGGTCGTCGGGATCGATCGGGTACGGAAGGACGAAGCCGAAGCGCCACGCGTTCTCGTCGAGCCATCGCCCACCGGCGGTGCAGCCGAAGCCGTTGCGAAAGACGCCGCCCTTCTCGGCCCACTCTTCGGTGAACATGTCCACGGTCGTCCCGAGCTGGTGCTGGCTGTGCCCCGGCAGGGCGCTCTGCGCCGTTGCCTCGCAGAAGCCCCCGCGCGCCTTGTCGGCCCACTTCGCGAACACCCAGCACTGCGTCCCGAAGCCGCGATAGGCGGACTCCACCTTCCCCTTGATCCCATCCTGTCGCATCGCGCTCAGCATGCGCCGCAGCGCGCCGGCCGCGTCCCGGCGCAGGCACTCGTGCGGCGTCTCGCAGGCGACTGCGGCGCGCTCCACCCCCGTCGCGAGGTCGACGAGGTCCGACGGCGCGTAGGACGGGGCCAGCGCGCCCGGCGGCGAGCGATTGACGAGCGCCAGCCAGTCGTCGCCTTCGACAAAGGCGACCTTCGTATCCGCCGCCGCGAGGTACGAGCGAAAGTTCCCTCCGCGCAGGAGGATGGGGCACGTGTATCGCGCGATGGGAAGGGGGGCGCCGAAGGGGGTGGGGGAGCTGGGGGGCGGATCCGGATCAGGAATCCGATCCGCGCCCGCGCCCGCGTCCGCCCCCGCGTCCGCGCCCGCGTCCGTGCCTACGGTCGCCCCCGCGGCCGCGGCCGTCGCGATCGCCATCGAGTCCGGCGGAGCCGAGTGTCTGCAAGCGCCGCTCAACGCGATCGCCACGAGCGCGTACCGAGCCACCTTCACCACTCGAACTGGTATCGCGCTGGATCGTTTCCGTGGATCCGCGCAATGATCCGGCGCGGACCCACGTCCAATACGGCGTGCGCGGCGGCCGGGCGGCCGGGCTCGTCGTCGTCGACGTTCTCGATCAAGCTCTGCACGGTCACGTACGGGATTCCTCCGATGAGGTCGAGGTGATTCCAGTGCAGGTGTCCGTTGACGACCGCCCGCACCCGACCGGAGCGCTCGAACACGCGCCGCAGCTCTTCGCGTTCCTTGACCAGGGCGAGGTGGGCTCGACCCGGCCACCACCGTGAATCGTCCAGCGATTGCTCGCTCGCCGAGTGATGCATGAAGACGAGGGTCGGCGCGTCCCCCGTCGCCAGGTCCTCTCGCAGCCACTGCATTTGCGTCTCCGGCATCCGCACGTCGACGTGCTGGCGCTCGATCGTGTGCAGTACGACGAAGTGCCAGCCCGCCCGATCGAACGCGTAGTAGAGGGGTCCGCTGCGCCGCCAGAACCGGCTCATGTCCTCCCGGTTCAGGTGGATCAGGTCATGGTTGCCGGCCACGTTGACGAGCGGCGCGGCCGCGCCGGACAAGATCGATTGACACTCGCCGTAGCGTGCGAGGTCCGCCTCCCGCGATTCGTCCTCGATGTCGTCGCCCAGGTTGACGACCAGGTCCGGCAGCACTTCCTCGTTCATGCGGCGGACGAAGCCGCGAGCCAGCTCCCCGGCCATGTGGGACAGCTTGCGCAGCTTGCCCTCGTGACGCGCCTCCGGCCCGAAATGCAGGTCGGTGACGATCCCGATCCGGAGCACGGCCGCGTCGCGCATTCGCCGGATAGCTATATCGTGCTAGTCGTCAGGGCGCATGCGGCCCATCGTGATCGGGGCCGGCCGGGGGAGCCGCCTCGGGCCGGAAACGCAAGAGATCCCCAAGGCGCTCGTGTCGGTCATGGGACGGCCCATGCTCGAGTGGATCCTCGAGGCGCTCGCCGCCGCAGGCTTTTCACGCAAGGACGTGGTCTACGTCTGCGGCTACCGGGCCGACGTCCTTCGCGCCCGCTACCCCGAGTTTACCTTCGTCGAGAACCGCGACTGGGAGCGCAACAACATCTTGGCGTCCCTCATGTGCGCGCGGGAGGAGCTCGCGGGCGGCTTCGTGTCGACGTACGCCGACATCGTTTATCGGGGGTCGACGGTGCGCAAGCTGATGGCCTCTCCGCACGCCAAGGTGCTCGCGTGCGACACCGACTGGCGCCGCCGGTACGTCGATCGGTCCCAGCACCCGGAGAGCGACGGCGAGAAGCTCCGGGCCGAAGGGGACCGGGTCGTCGAGCTGTCGCGCCGCATCCCTTCCCACGAGGCGAGCGGCGAGTTCATCGGCGTGCTCAAATGCACGGCCGACGGCGCGCGTGAGGTGGCCGCGGCGTTCGACGAGGCGCGCTCGCTCTACGCGGGCGGGCCGTATCGCGAGGGCCGCACGTTCGAGCGGGCGTACCTCATCGACCTCTTCCAGGACATGGTCGAGAAGGGGTCGACCTTTCATCGGGTCGACACGCACGGCGGCTACATGGAGATCGACACACAGGAAGATCTCGCGTGCGCCGAGAAGTGGTGGCGACAGGCCGCGCCCGAATAGGGCTGGAGCAGGATGGCCGAGCCCGAAGTGCGCCTCGAGGGCGTCACCAAGCGGTTCGCGGGGCAGGCGAGCGCCCCTGCATCGCGCCCCGCGGTCGACGCGGTGAGCCTCGACGTCGGCCGCGGAGAGATCGTGGTCGTCGTCGGTCCGAGCGGGTGCGGAAAGTCCACGACGCTCCGGCTCGTGGCGGGGCTCGAAGAGCCGGACGCGGGCGCCGTGTGGATCGCGGGCAAGCCCATGGTGGGCGTGCCGCCCCAGGACCGCGACGTCGCGATGGTCTTTCAGGGGTACGCGCTCTACCCGCACATGACCGCCCGCGAGATCATCGAGTTTCCCCTCAAGATGCGGCGCGTGGCGAAGGCCGACCGAGACCGCTCCGTCGCCCAAGTCGCGGCGACGCTGCGGATCGAGGGTCTGCTGGACCGCCGCCCCGGCGAGCTGTCGGGAGGCGAACGGCAGCGCGTCGCCATGGGGCGGGCGATCGTGCGAAAGCCGCGGGTCTTTCTCTTCGACGAGCCGCTCTCCAACCTCGATGCCGCGTTGCGGGGGGAGATCCGCCTCCAGATCGGTCTCCTCGTGCGACGGTTGGGGGTGACGGCGGTGTACGTGACGCACGATCACGTCGAGGCGATGACCCTGGCCGACCGGATCGTCGTGATGCGCGAAGGGCGCGTCCGGCAGGTGGGGACCCCGCGCGAGGTCTACGAGCGGCCCGTCTCCTCGTTCGTGGGCGAGTTCCTCGGCACCCCGCGGATGAACCTCCTGCCCGCCCATCGCGACGGCTCAGGCGCGATCGAAGCCGGTCCGTTCCGGGTGCCCGGCGGGAAGGGCGCGCTTCCCGAGCGGCTGCAGATCGGGGTGCGGCCCGAGCACGTGCGGGTGGGCGTGGGCGTTGCAGAGGGGGTGCCCGCGGTCATCGTGGCCGTCGAGCCGCTCGGCGCCGAGACGCACGTCGTCGTGCGTGCCGGTGACCTCGACCTGCGGGCGCTCGCGCGAGGCTTTCAGGGCTGGGCGCGGGGCGACGCCGTACACGTGTCGATCGACGCCGATCGCGTCCTGGCGTTCGAGGTGGGCGAGGACGGGACGCGGCTATAGTCAAAGCAGGCGTCGGGCGGCCGTGCACCCGGAATCCGCGAGGATCCGCGCCCGCGCGAGTGCGGGAAAGAGGGTCCCGTCGTAGAAGCGCTCGAGCGTCTTCCGTGTGATCGTGGCGACGCGACGCCCCCGCACCATCCGCGTCGTGTCCGCGGCGACGCAGAAGAGCAGGGCCACCTCCTTGCCCGAGAACCAGTGTCCGAGGATACCGGCGACCGCGCCCATCTGGGGCAGCCGGTTGCCGCGGGACGAGATCACCGCCCGCATTTCGTCGGCTGTGATCGCGCCCCTTTCGGCCTTCGAGAAGAGCGCGTCGAGCGCGGTGGCGTCGCGCTCCCCATTCGAGTCGAAGACGCCGGAGTCGAAGGGGTGCTTGCCCTGGGCGATTCGATCGATCCGGATGGCGAGCGACAGCCGATCTTGGGTGAGGTAGCCGAGGAAGACCTGGATGATCGGCGGAAGCACGATGCGCCAGACGAGGTGAACTCCCAGGCGCTGCATCCCCCGGTACGTCTGGCCCCAGGTCACGACGCCGGTCCCCTCCGGGTCGAAGAACGAAGCGTGTCTCTCGAGGGCCGTCACCGGCCGGCCCCCTCGAAGCCGGGCGCGGTCATGGCGACGCATCGCTCCGGTCGGACGACGCCCTCGGCCTCGAAGAACGCGCGACTCTGCGCGAGGAGCTCGCGGCGACGGTCCCCGCCGGAGACCTGTCCCAGCCGCTGGCGCGCGCACGCGGCGAGATACGGCAGATCCGCGGCGTCCAGCGCCGGGACCGCGCGTTCGAGCGCCTCGGTGGCCCGCGTCGCCTCGCCCTCTGCCGCGTACGCGCCGGCGATCAAGAGCAGGCCCATCGCGCGCCCGTAGGCGGCCTTCTCGCGCGCCAGCCTCCGCGCGTATCCGTGGGCCGCCCGAAGCGCCCGCGTTCGGTCGTGGCCGGCCGCGGCCGCCGCCACCGCCGTGAGACCCCGCTCGTACGCCGAGCACACGCGGACCAGGGCGGCCCGGACAAGGTTCGACGAATCGAGGGCGGGCGAGGCGCTGCGAACCCGGTCCCAGGCGGCCGCCGCGTTGCCTTCGTACCGGTCGACCGAACACGCCGAGATGAAGGCGCCCCACTGCGCGGCGGTCGGGGTCCCCGATTCGCCGAGGACGCCGGCATATTCGGTCACCCGCCGCGCCGCGTCCACGTCGTCGGCCACGATGTACGCGCAGCAAGCCGGGTAGATGAGGTGCATCTGGGCGAAACGGTCGCCTCGGGCGCGCGCCTCTTCGAGCGCCGGAGGAACGCGTCGCGCCGCCTCCCGGAGCTGCCCGCTGAGGATGAGGGCGTTGCAGATCCAGGCCTGGGCGTTGGCGAGCTCCCAGGCAACGGCGCGACAGCGCGCGCGCAGGATCGTCTCCGCCTCGGCCAGCTTCTCGCGTGCGCCCCGCCACTCGCCCATGAAGAAATGGACGAACCCCGCGGCGAGCAGCGCCAGCGCGCGTCCATGCGGATCGTCCACTTGCGCCGCGACTCGCTCGGCGGCGTGCGCCAGCTCGTCGGCGCGCCCCCGCGCGACCTCACCTCGAGCCGCGGTGTTGCCCGCGGCGATGGCGAGCGCGCGTCCGAGTCGCACGGGCTCGCCGGCCTCGAGCGCGAGGAGCAGGGCGCGCGACGCGAAGTCCGCGCTGCGGAGCAGATCGGTCATGATGAGGCCCGTCGCTGCCGTGAACGCCGCGTCGATCCGGGCCAGCTTTCGGGTCGACAGGCTCTGGGGCCTGTGCACGCGGCGCACGAGCGTGGCCACGCGCAGCCGCGTCTCCGCCCATACGAGGGACGCGACGACCCCCTCGGTCGACTCCGGGTAGCGGACGCCCGCCTCGGCGAGCACCCCGCGCAGCACCGCGATGCCGCGTTCGTCCAGGCCGCTCTTGAGGTAGTGCTCCGCGGCGACGCGCTTCAGGTCCGTCGCCTGGTGCGCGGGCGAGGCGTCGGCCGCCGCCATGTACGCGTCCGCCGCTTCCGCGCCCCGGCCCGCGTTCGCGAGGGCGTCGCCCAGCTTCGCGTAGAGGGGTCCTGCGGGCCCGGCGCCGGCGGCGATCGCCGCGCGATAGAGCGAGGCCGCGAGCGAGAACGCGAGCCCGCGGTCGGCGGCCTCGGCGGCGCGCAGGGCGTAGTCGCGCGCCCGCTCCGCCTCCCCGGCCTCCCGGAAGTGGACGAACGCGGCCTCCGGGTCGGCACCGTCGGACGACGAGAGCGCATGGGCCAGAGCGAGGTGCCGCGCCCTTCGTTGGGCGTCGCCGAGGCTCGCAAAGACGGTCTGGCGGACCCGATCGTGCGCGGTCTCGATGACGTCGTCCTCGCCGAGCCCCCGCATCGAGACGAATCGCGCGTTGCGCAGGCCGATGGCGGCCGCGCGGTGTCCGCCGCCGAGCCCTGCGGCCTTCGCCGCGAACCCGTGGCGCAGCGGACCCGCCGCGACGCACAAGGTCTCGAGCAGCGTCCGCGCGTCGTCCGGGAGCTCGGCGACCCGCGCGAGGATGACCTGGTCGAGCGCCACGGCGGGCGCGATCTCACGACGCTCGCCGGCCCAGCGCGCGAGCTCGGCGACGAACAGGGGACTGCCGCGCGCCTCCGTCGCGATCGCCTCGACGACCGCGTCTTCGGCGGACCCGAGGAGCGTGCGCGCGAGATCCTGGGCTTCGGCAGGCGGCAACTCGTCGAGGTCCACGTCGCGGAAGTCGCACGCGTCCGCCAGCCGCTCGCGGAGCGCGGCCATGGCCGCCAAGGCGTCGCTCGGGGACGCCGCTTCGGGCCGGTGGGCGCACACGAGTAGCAAGGGACGAGGGGCCGGCGGCGACAGCAACGCCTCGAGGAGCTGGAGGCTGTCGGCGTCCCCCCAGTGCAGGTCGTCGACGTGCACGACGACCGCCGCGCGCTGCGCGATCGCGCCGATCAGCTCCTTGAGTGCGGCGAACGCTCGGCGCCGGATCTCGAGGCGCTCGGCGATCTCGCCATCGTGGTCGGCCGCTTGGGTCACGACGCGCGCGTTACGCAGCACGGGAAAGATCCGGGCGAGCGCGTGGATGCCCTGGGGAAGCAGGGAGTAGGCCTCGTCCTCGGGCATCCGCGAGAGCCAGCGCGTAAGCTCGTCGATCACCTGATCGACGGCCTTGAAGGGCACCGCCTCCCGTTCGTAGCACCGTCCCGAGAAGACGAGGACGTCGTTGCGGCCGGCCAAGCCGCCGAGGAAGCGGCTCGCGAGCGCGCTCTTGCCCATGCCCGATCGGCCCCGGAGCATCACGATGCCCGGCGGTCCGGTGAGGCTCGCGGTCAGTGCCGCGTGGAGCTCGTCAAGCTGGGCACGCCGTCCCACGAACGGCCCGTCGGTGATCGACGCGATCGCCGGGGCGCGGTCGTCGTCCGGAGCGTTGTCCGAACTCTTGCCTCGCTCGAGCGTGCGGAGTCCTTCGGGTGTGTCGTCCGAACTCTCGCTTCGCTCGAGCGTGCGGACGGTCGTCACGGGCCTGAGCCGTTCGACCACCTGGTCGCCCGTCGGGCGCGTGCGCGGATCGATGCCCAGCAAGTCGACGCAGAGCCGCTCGAGATCTTGGGGCACGCCCTCCACGAGCGCCGACGGGGGCGCCATGAGCGGCTGCTGTTTCGCGAGCAGGATGTCGCTCGTCGAGCCCTCGAACGGCATCCGTCGAGTCAGGGCCTCGTACAGGATGACCCCCACGGAATACCAGTCCGATGCCGGCGTCGCCGGCTGGAACGCCGCCTGCTCGGGCGCCATATACGCGGGCGTTCCGACGAGCGGCTCGTCGAGGCGCTCGCCCTTGGTGCCGGGGCGGTACTCGCCGGCCACGCCGAAGTCGAGGAGGACCACCCGACCGGCGCGCGTGACCATCACGTTGGACGGCTTGATGTCGCGGTGGAGGCGGCCGGCGGCGTGGATCGCGCGTACGCCCGCTGCGAGCTGCCGGAACGCCTCGCGAAGGCGGGCCGGGTTGCGGATCGAGAAGCGAACCCGCGCCCGCGCCCCCAGGATCGCGCGCGAGAGCCGCGAGAGCGCGTCGGGCCGGTCCTCGAGGAGAGCGTCATAGAGCTCGGTGGGCGCCGGGAGCGTCGGCGGATCGGCGCTGCGCCCGCCTCGATCGCCGCCCTCGGTCGGCACATCGCCCGGCATCGATGGTGGCGGCGGCGGTACGGACAGCGACGTCTGGATCCAGGTGAGCAGGTCGCAGCCTTCGACGAGCTCCATCGTGAAAAACCAGTCGTCCCCCTCCGAGAAGAGCTCGTAGAGCTGTACGACGTTCGGGTGGCTGATGTCGGCGAGCGCGCGAAACTCGCGCTTGAAGCGGAGGAGCGCTCCCGGGTCGACCCGCGTCATCGTCTTCAGCGCGACGACTTCGTCGCGCTGCGTGTCGCGCACGCGGTGCACGACGCCCATCCCCCCGTGTCCGAGGCAGCCCTCGATCACGAAGCGACTGGTCCCGCGGAATCGCTCTGCGTGGACGTCCTCGCCGAGGAACATGACTCGAATTGCCGAATTTGAATCTTAGAGCGCCGCGCGTCGTTCTGTCGCCACTTTGCTCGCGCGGTATGCGATTCTCTCAAGTCCTTGCTTCCCCTCTCGGATCCTGGGGTCTCCGAGCTCGATGTGAGTGTAGGGACGGTGCGCCTTCGATGCGCCGTCTCGGGCCCCGAGGACGGCCCGCTCGTCATCCTCTTGCACGGTTTTCCGGAGTGCGGCGCGTCCTGGAGGCTCGTCCTCAAGGCGCTCGCGCACGCGGGCTGCCGATGCGTCGCGCCGGACCTGCGGGGATACGGGGCCTCCGACAAGCCGCGGGGCGTGGCGGCATACGCCGTCGCCCGGCTGGTCGAGGACGTGCGTGGTCTGGTGCGCGCGATGGGCGCGGCGCGCGCCCACGTGGCCGGTCACGACTGGGGGGGCGTCGTCGCGTGGTGGGTCGCGATGACCGCGCCCGACGTCCTCGATCGCCTCGTCATCGTGAACGCGCCGCACCCTGCCGCCTATGCGGCGGCGCTCCGCACCTGGCGGCAACTGCGACGCGCGCTGTATGTCTTCTTCTTCCAGCTCCCGTGGATCCCGGAATGGTCGCTCGCACGCGGGGACTACGCCGCCGTGCGCGCCCTCTTCGAGCGAGACGGGATCGGCGACGACGAGGCGCGCTCGTGCGTCGACGCTCTGCGCGCGCCCGGCGCGCGGTCGGCTGCCGTCAACTACTACCGGGCGAGCATGCGCGGCGCCCTGACGGGGACCACGCCGCCCTTCGCGCGGGTCGACCGACCGACCCTTGTCGTCTGGGGCGAACGCGACCGGTACCTCGTGCCGGAGCTCGCGGATCCCCCGGCCGAGTGGGTGTCCGACGCCCGCGTCGTCCGCCTCCCCGACGCGACCCACTGGGCCCCCATCGACGCGGCCGACCGCGTGTCTGCCGAGATCCTGCGCCACCTGGGGAGGGCCGCGTGACCGGGGCGGGCGAGTCGATCGTCGTCCGCACGCTCGATCGAAGCGAGAGTCCGGACGACAGACACCCGATCGAACAGCGGGCTCTGACGATGGTGCACCGGGTGCGGGTGGGCGCGGCGGCCGCGCTGCACCGGCGGCTGAACGCGCTCGGCGACGACGTCGCAAAACAGACCGCGATCCCGTTCGCGAAGCTCGATCGCGTCCACTTCCTGCGCTGGGTGGTGCTCGACGGCGAGGGCGACGGGCCTGCGCTCCTCGCGTTCGAGAGCAACCACGACGGCGACACCGGATGCTTCTTGTCGGGCCTGGTGGACGCGGCGCGAGCCGCGCTCGACACGATTTACGGGGCTTGCGAGGGCTACCCCGGTCCCGCCGCCACTCGCGGGATGGTCCTCGCGTATCTGGAGGGCGGCGCCGTCCCCACGGCCGCGTTCTACATCGCGTTTCCAGGCAAGACGGTCGACGCGATCGCTCGCGAATCGCGCGTGCGCGACGCGCTCGAGTCGTTCCTCGACGCGGATCGCGGCGTGCAGCCGGCCACAGCGATCGCCATCCGCGAGCGGGCAAAGACCTACCTTGCGGCGCGCGGCCTCGACCCGCCGCCCCCCGTGCAGCCCCCGCCGCGCTGGCCCGATTGGGTCGGCCTCGCGGCGAAGAACCCCGGGTGGCTCGTCGCCGCGGGCGCGGTCGTCGCGGTTCCGCTGTTTCCGATCACCCTTGGCGCGCTGGCGGGGTGGGCCTACCTACGTCACCTCGAGAGCACCGATCCGGTGGACGCGATCGACCGGGACCCGACCGGCGTTACGCGCGTGGCGGAACGTGAGGACGTTCAGGTGCAAAACCAGCTGACGCACCTCGTCGACGTCAAACCGGGCCTCTTCCGCCAGGTCCTCTTGCGCTTCGTTCTCTTCGTCATCGGGACGCTCGCGCGCCGCCGCTACAACCGCGGTGAGCTCGGCGGAATCCCGACGATCCACTTCGCGCGCTGGGCCCTGATCGACGGCGGGAAGCGGTTGCTGTTCTTCAGCAACTACGACGGGACCTGGGAGAGCTACCTCGGCGACTTCATCGAC
>Ga0070735_10004183_pt1 | contig 12254 bp, 13 predicted proteins | sample Coa_R1_FD_66443 | JGI IMG/M metagenome (GOLD analysis project Ga0070735, IMG submission 66443) | Surface soil microbial communities from Centralia Pennsylvania, which are recovering from an underground coalmine fire - Coalmine... | ecosystem: Environmental > Terrestrial > Soil > Unclassified ... | reverse complement strand
GGAAGACTCGTTTCCAGCATCTGCGCACTGCGGGCCAGCGGCCAGGCGGGTTGGTCAGTGGAACCGTCGAGATCCCGTCCCGTGAGAATGAATCCTTTGGTGTCGAGCGCGACACAACCCTTCAGCCATTCGGTTCGCGGCGATGCGCCGGCCATGATGAAAACGTGTCGAATGGGGACTGTGGCGACGTCGCCGGTCTGGTGATTGCGCCATGTGACGTGCTCGAGGTGCGAATCGCCTTCGAGCGAGATGATTTCGGTCCGGTAATGAATTTCGATGTTGGGATTCTGCTCAATGCGCTGGATGAGATAGCGGGACATTGTGTCTGAAAGCTGGCCGGAACGCACGAGTATGTGGACCTTGCGCTGAGTCTGCGACATGTAAACGGCGGCCTGGCCGGCGGAATTGCCTCCGCCGACGACGATAATGTCGTCGTCGCCGCAGAGTTGAGCTTCCATGAAGGTGGCGCCGTAATAGACGCCTTGTCCTTCGAAAAGGCCGAGATTAGCGATGCGTAGCTTGTTGTACTGCGCGCCGGTGGCGATGACGACCGAGCGCGCGGCGAGTTCGACGCCGTCATCAAGCACGACTTTGTAGGGGCGGCGGGCGCATTCGAGGCGCACCACGTTGCGGGCGATCATCATCTTGGCGCCAAATTTTTCGGCTTGGGTGATGGCTCGATTGGCGAGTTCCTGGCCGGAAAGGCCGTAGGGAAAACCGAGATAGTTTTCGATTTTGGAGCTGGACGCGGCCTGTCCTCCGGGCGATTCGGTCTCGATAAGAAGGACGTCGAGACCTTCGGAGGCGGCGTAAACGGCGGCGGCGAGTCCAGAGGGACCGGCGCCGACAATGATGAGGTCGCGGAGTTGTGCGGCGTCAACGTCGGCGTTGAAGCCGAGGCAGTCGGCGAGTTTCTGAATTGTGGGATTGCGGAGGACATAGCCTTGACCGCAGATTACGACGGGAATTTCGTCAACCTTGACGCTGAAGCGATCGAGGAGCTCCTGTGAGGCTTTGTCGGTATCGAGATCGATATACGTGTACGGATGGGCGTTGCGAGTGAGAAATTCGCGCAAGCGGAGGGTCTGGGCGGAGTGGCGGGAGCCGAGAAGGATGAGACTCCCATAGCCGCGGCTGATGAGTTCGAGGCGGCGGAGGATGAAAGCGCGCATGAAAAGTTCGCTGAGCTCGGCGTCTTTGGCGATGAGCGAGCGGAGGGCGTCGCTGGTGAGTTCGATGAAATCGCCGGGCTCGATGACGCGTCCGCGGACGAAGATCCGGCGGCCGGAAATCATGGTGAGTTCGCCGGTGAAGCCGCCGGCACGATGGACGGTGATGGGGCGTTCGCCGTCGAGGCCCGGCTGCACAACTTCCATGCTGCCGGAAAGGATGGCGAAGAAGGGGATGTTGCTGTCGCCGACATCGAAAAGGATTTCGTCGCGGTTGACGTGCCGGACGCGGCCCTGAGGGCGAATCCGGTCGATTTGGGCTGGAGTGAGAGTCGGGAAAATTTGCGTGCGCGCATCAAGGGCGCTGGATATCGGAGGTGAAGCCAATTTCTTGTTCCTTTAGCCTGCGTTGCGGACTGGATTCATTAGAGTACACAGCGACCAAGAAAGTAAACCACCAATTCATTCTCCTATGCTGACCATTCCACATACGGAATGGTCAGCGTAGAAGGATGAATCGGTGGATGGTGTTCGAGCGGGAAGATAAAAACTGAGCAGCCATCCCTTACTATCAACTCGCCATCGAGCTTGATCCGAATCTTGCTAGTGGTTATTTGGCGGTGGGCTTGCGCTACAACGATCTGGGTCAGCCAGGCCAGCGCGTATGAAACCAAGGCGTTTCAGTTGCGGGAACATGCCAGCGAACGGGAAAAGCTCGACATCGCCGCAACCTACTATATCGACGTGACTGGAGAACTGGATAAGGCGGCTCAGACATATCAAGAGGAGATAGAGCACTACCCGCGATTAGCCGGACCTATCAAGTTTTGGGCACTGTGTATTCCTTACAGGGGCAGTATGAGAAAGCGGCGGAGATAACTCGCCAAGAAGTGCGTCTTGAAGGGGAGAGCTTTTCGAACTCCAGTCTCGTCAACTACGCTCTTGCTTTGGAACGCTTCGATGAAGCGCAGAAGATGATCAACGAAGCGCAGATGGGAAAAGCTGGTGACAATCTCGTAGTGCACGCTGCTTTGTACGCTCGCCTTTCTCAGGGCGGATTCCGTGGCGATGGCGGAACAGCAAAAGTGGTTTGCAGGTAATCCCGATTACGAGAACTTTGGACTGGCGCTGGCATCTGACACCGAGGCATATTTCGGTCGTCTCTCCAAGGCGCAGGAACTGACCAAGCGGGCGGTGACTCCGCAATAAAAGCGGACAGCAAGGAAGGTGCGCGGAATATGGCAGGCGATTGCTGCACAGCGAGAAGCCGATTACGGCAACCCTTCCGAGGCGCGTCAGTCTGCGGCGGAGGCTTTGAAGCGCTCTTCCACCAGTGAGGGCGTCGAGAGTGAAGCTGCGCTTGCCATGGCGGGCGACACGGCCCGAGCCGAATCGTTACGACGGGACCTAGAGAAACGCTTTCCAGTGGACACCCAGATGCAGTCGCTTTGGCTTCCGGCGATTCGGGGTCAACTGGCGCTCAACCACAGAGATGCGGCGACCGCGATCAACCTCCTGCAACCTGCCCTGCCCCCCACTGAATTCGGGCAGATTACGTTTGTCGCCAATCTCTCCTGCCTTTATCCGACCTACATTCGTGGGCAGGCGTATCTCGCAGCGAGACAGGGAAAAGGTGCCGCATCCGAGTTTCAGAAGATTCTCGACCACAGCGGTATCGTCTGGAATTGCTGGACGGGAGCGTTGGCGCATCTGGGAATCGCTCGTGCGAACACGTTGCAAGCGAGAGCTTTGCAGGGCGCAGACGCCGACGGCGCCCGCGTCCGTGCGCTCGCCGCTTACAAGGATTTCTTTGCGCTCTGGAAAGACGCTGACACTGACATCCCCATCCGGAAGCAAGCGAAGACGGAGTACGCGAAGCTCCAATAGCTGCTCGGTCTATCATGTTGTGGGTGACAGTAACGGAGGAGGTACCATGCGTCGAGAACGTGCGCTGAAGGTTGTGCTGGTCGTGGTGGGCTTGATCTTTTCCGCTCTAATCTATCCCTTGACGATGTTTGTGCGGCAAGAGCCTGCGTTGGCGATGATGCTTAGCGTTTATGTCACACTCGGCATTTTCCTGCTGCTGGCTGCCCGTAACCCATCGGCGAATCGCAGCCTGATTGCTTTCACGGCATGGTCGAGCTTCGTCCATGCAGTGCTTATGGCGGGGCAGGCTTTCGCTAGTCTGATCGCTCGCGGAGAACTGATCGGCTCCGCTGTGCTTGTTGTCATCGGCGTAGCCTTGATCGCGCTGGCTCCGGCGAAACAGCCAGTCGAGCGGGTATCGGCAGCCGTTGTGTAGAAGGATATATGCCGATCACCGCGTGGGTAATCTTGCTTCTCGTGCTCGTGCTCGCTCCCATCTCCTGATCCGCTTCCGCAAAAGGTGAGCAGCCTTCAACTTGGCTGTCACGAACCGAATCACTAGCCTCTTCGCAGGCTGGCTTTCGGGTTTCGGCATTCTCACTCACGTGGGTCGGAAATCGGGTAAGGTCTACCGGACGCCAGTGAACGTCTTTCGCGCATCGAACGGCTTCATCATCGCGCTGACGTACACCAGCCAATCCGAGTGGGTGAAGAACGTCCTTGCGGCGGGCGGTTGCGAACTGAAGAATCGCGGGAATAAATATCAGCTTTCGGCACGGAAGGTCGTCCGTGATCCCACACGGCAACGGTTCCCCATTCCGGTGCGGGTCGCCCTGAGAATCGTAGGTGCGGATGAGTATATGGAGCTTTGATGTTGACGCATACCGCTTGCGCGACAAGGTCACTCACGAGGCGCGCACCTGGCTTGGAAGAATAAAGCTAAAGATCCGCTTGATTCACAAACAGAATGCTCGCGGCTATATTGAGTAGGCGCTGACGGTGTAGTCGTCGCCGAGATTCGGCCGGCTGATGATGCTGACACGTACTTCTTCGCTGAAAAGTTCATCGGTCGTCTAGTTGCCTGGTTCGGCGCGGTTTTGGCAGCCATCAACATCCACAGGCGTTAGAACAGGCGATCTATGGCAATCTGTTCCAAATGAACGAGGCTCTGCTCGCAAACCTAAGCACTCAGGACATTTATAGGAGTTTACTTCTGGGAGGTTTGGTTGCGGGGGGTGGATTTGAACCACCGACCTTTGGGTTATGAGCCCAACGAGCTACCAGACTGCTCCACCCCGCGAAGTCATCATAACAACCGTGCGAAACAGCGTCAAACCGCGATGATCACAGTACGCTGTGATCATCGCGCAGAACTATTCTTTCAGCTTGGGCCGTTCGCAAGCATCCACAATCTTGGTCGGATCGATGGCGGCGCTGTCCACTTGCTCCTCCAAGATCTTTCCGTCTTTCCCGATCAAGAAATTCACCCGGCGCGCAGCCTTGTATTTGTCCATGTAAATTCCGTACTGGCGTGTCGTATCGCCGCCCCAGTCACTTAGCAGCGGGAAGGTTACGCCAATCTGGTCGGCGAAGGCTTTGTTTGCAAAGGGACTATCCATACTCACACCCAGGACCTGGGTGTCGGCAGCTTCCAGCTTTTGTAAGTTCGCCTGGAAGTTTTTCATCTGCTTGGTTCAACCACCGGTGAAAGCAAAAACATAAAAGGCAAGAACGACATTCTTCTTGCCGCGATACTGGCTTAGCGTGACGTCCTTCAAATCTGTGCCGTCGAAGTACTGCATTTTGAAATCAGGCGCTGTATCCCCAATTTTGAGTTTTGGGGCAGGAGCCGTCTGATCTGCAAGCACTCGACTCGGCGCGAAGGACAAGACCGCGGCCGCCAGCAACGAAACTGCAACTACGGCAACAATCCCAACTCGTCGCATAAGTAGATCCCTCTTGAATTGCGGGTTTTTATTGTCTCAGTAAAATACACTTAATGCCAGAGGCTCCCCTCGTTGCTTAGGTGCAAGCAAAAGCAGTACATTCCATCGACGAGCAAAATGGGCGTCATTGCTTCGCCATGGCGCTTGTCTGGGCGGTGACTCGATAAGTAATGACCCTTAACACTCTCAACGACATCTTCTTCGCAGTAACCGAGCGCGATGCTCGTGTGGTCATGATGCATCGGCAAGCCATTCAATGGGTGTCGATTTCGGCGAAGGAGTTTTATCGGAACGTCGCTGGAGCCGCCCGGGCGCTGGCGGAATGGGGTATTGCTAAAGGCGACCGCGTCGCCATCCTCAGTGAAAACCGTCCGGAGTGGACGATTGTCGATTTTGCTTGCCTCATGATCGGTGCGGTCGTCGTTCCCGTGTACACCACTCTTACTGCGGAGCAAACGGCTTACATCTTGCAGGACTCGGGTGCGCGCGCCATTTTTATCTCGACCGAGAAGCTGTTTGCCAAGGTCTCCGGCATTCGGGAGAAGGTACGACTGGAGCGCGTGGTCGTGATGGACGCGGTCGAGACGGCGCACGCGTTTCACTTTCAACGCCTCATCCACCAGAACTCACTCGACCATGATCCGAATTTTGAATGCACAGCCAAGCGAATACGTCCCGATGACATGGCTACCATCATCTATACGTCAGGCACAACGGGGACGCCGAAAGGCGCCGTGCTCACGCACGGGAACATGGCGTCGAATATCAATTTTTCGTTGTCCGAATTCCACGTAAAGGACGATGACATCAGCATTTCATTTCTTCCACTTTCCCATGTGACCGCTCGCCATGTGGATCTGGCGATGCTTTATCACGGTGTCACGTTGGCCTATGTTTCGGTGGCGGAACAGTTGCCACAAGCGTTGCTCGAGGTTCGTCCAACAATATTTCTCGGCGTGCCGCGAATGTTCGAGAAGATTCATGCGTCGGTGGATGCCAAGGCTGCCAGCTTCCCCAAAGCGCAGATTTATCGTTGGGCTCTAGGTGTCGGGCGCGCGCACCGAGGCAGCACGCTCGCGGGCAAAAAGCCAGCATCCCTGTCCTGGAAACTCGCAGATCGCTTGATTTATTCAAAAATCCGCGCGGGGATGGGTGGAAGGGCTGAACTGTTCATCTCTGGCGGCGCCCCGCTTGGATTGAAGTTGGCACAATGGTATGCGGACATCGGCATCCGCATTCATGAAGGATATGGCCTCACGGAAACTTCGCCGGTGATTGCGGTGAACACACCAAAGAATCACCGCATCGGAACTGTCGGAAAACCTCTTCCGAACCTAAAAGTGAAGATCGCGGACGATGGGGAGATTCTGGTGAGCGGTCCATCGGTATTTCAAGGCTATTGGAATCGCCCGGAAGAAACGCAAAAAGCTCTTCAGGATGGCTGGTTCAAGACAGGAGATGTGGGTCACCTGGACGCAGATGGTTACCTGTCGGTAACGGACCGCAAGAAGGATCTGATTAAAACCTCCGGCGGAAAATTTATTGCCCCGCAACCGCTCGAAAACGCTTTGAAGCACAATGCACTGGTGGCCGAAGCAGTGGTGCTGGGAGATATGCGAAAGTTTCCTGCGGTGCTGATCGCACCTTATTTCCCGCTGTTGGAAGACTGGGCCCGGGCCAACCAGATCACGTTCTCCAACCGTGAGGAGTTGGTCGGTCAAACGAAGGTTCAGCAACTTTATGAAGGCATCGTGGCAGATCTGAACCGTGATCTGGCGCGGTTCGAGCAGTTGAAGAAGGTCGTTCTGGTCTCAGAAGAATTCTCGGCCGAGACCGGAACATTAACCACTAGCATGAAATTGCGGCGGCATGCGGTCCAAGAGCGCTATCAAGCTCAGATACAGGCGATGTACGACAAGGCCGAGAAAGAAATACGTGCCGAACACCGCGACTAAGTCGGCCCAGAAAAGATTTCCCTCTGACACACAGCAAATGTTTGGGGGTCAGCATCAAAAGATATCCGGTAAATCCGCGAGCGGCCGCGCACACCTTTCGTGGGATTAACATTGCTTTGAGATTCGGGAGACATCGGAGCTATGGCAATCGAACGAGCCGCCATTTGCACCCTCGCTGTTTCACTCTTCGTCACCGCTATGTCACCAGTCGTTTGCGCGCAGCAGAGCGGCGCAAACCAGAATTCCTCTACGGGACAGCAGAACCAGCAGACGCCACCTCCGCCACCGCAGAATAAGCAGGAGACTCCTCCCAACAACCTGCCCAACGCCCCCTCGAGTAGTTCCAAGCCATCGTTGTCAGATCTAGGTTTTGGGGCTGAAGAAACCAAGCCTGATCCGAAGCGGCAAGCATTGCTGGATCGGCGCACACACATGCTTAAGATGCATCAGCGCATGGGCCTGATTACGACCATACCCATGGTTGCGACGGTCGTTAGTTCTCTCGGTGCCGGTGGTCGGAGCACTGACAGGACCTCGCGCGATCTGCATGTGGCGTTGGGAGCACTGACTGGCGACTTGTATGGCATCACTGCTTACTACGCGCTTCGCGCGCCGAAGCCGCCCGGCATCGAGACGAAAGGGCCGATCCGTTTTCATAAGGCGATGGCATGGATTCATGGTCCAGGGATGATTTTGACGCCAATTCTGGGAGCCCTAGCGTTCGATCAGAAAAGCAACGGCGAGAAGGTTCACGGCATAGCGTCGGCACATGGCCCGGTTGCGATCATCACGGCGGGAGCTTTCGGTGCGGCGTTGCTTTCAGTCTCGGTCAAGTTCTAATGAACGTGATGATACGTAACAGCATCTTCTTCACCTTATTAATACATGTTGCAGCGTTCGGCGCGGCCGATCGGCAGTGGGTACTTGAGCAATCCACGCTGACCTATCACGTTTCGCACCCGTTGCATCAGACCGAAGGCGTCAGCCGCGCCGCCAGGGGTAAAGGCGCATGCCACGAAGGACAATGCGATTTCCTGATTGCCGTACCGGTAGAGTCATTTCATTCGGGAGACAGTAACCGCGATCTGCACATGGTGCAGGTCACACGCGGAGCGGAGTTTCCAATGGTGCAGGTACGAACTCAATTGCCAGAGACCCTGGCGGGATCAGAAACAATCCACGCCGATCTGGAAATTCAGTTTGCCGGCCAGACGGCTCATTACAAGCAAGTGCTGTTTCAAATGACAACGCAGGGCAATCGAGTTCACATTAGTGGCACGATTCCGGCTACGCTGACAGAATTCAAGATCGATCCCCCTACGCTGCTGACTATGCCGGTCAAGAATGATGTCCCCATCCGCGTAGAGATGATCTGGCGCTCGCAGTGAGGGCAGTCCTTGCGCGATTGACGCCCACTTTCGTTAGAATATTGCCATGCCGGATTCGTTGATTATTGCTGGTCGTGAATTCCGTTCCCGGCTGATCGTGGGGACGGGCAAATACAAGTCCTTTCAGGAAAACGCAAGGGCGCTCGAGGCAAGTGGCGCAGAGATGGTCACCGTTGCGGTACGCCGCGTCAATCTCGACCGCAGCAAAGAATCCCTGCTCGACTACATCAATCCGCAAAAATACTTCCTTCTGCCGAATACGGCAGGCTGCTACACGGCAGATGAGGCAATCCGTACGGCACGACTAGGGCGGGAAGTGGGACTGTCGGACTGGGTCAAACTTGAGGTGATCGGTGACCAAGCGACGTTGCATCCCGATGTGCAGGCTACGCTGGAAGCAACCCGCGTACTTGTCAAAGAAGGCTTCACGGTCCTTCCTTACACCTCGGATGATGTTGTTTTCGCGAAACGGCTGCTCGATGCAGGCGCCAGCGCCGTGATGCCTCTTGGTGCTCCCATCGGGAGCGGGTTGGGAATTCAAAACGCCGCCAATATTCGAATTCTGCGGGAAGTGATTAGCGGGGTGCCCCTGATCCTGGATGCGGGGGTTGGAACGGCATCGGACGCCGCGATCGCCATGGAGCTCGGCGCTGACGCAGTGCTTATGAACACCGGGATTGCCAGTGCTCAAGATCCGGTTCTGATGGCGGATGCCATGAAGCACGCCGTTATCGCGGGACGTGAAGCCTATCTTGCAGGCCGGATGGTGAAGAAACTTTATGCGACCGCAAGTTCACCCTTGGAAGGGGTAGTGCGGTAATTTATTCAGGTTCGCACTTTACTCTTCATTTGGCATCGGACTGCATCAGGCGCACGAAGGCGCAACTTTCCGCATTTCCATCCATCGCCTAAGCCTTACGTCAGGCTACAAAAGCAGGATTCGCTCTGTGACGTCCGGTCGGCGGAGATGCGAATACAGTGATTTGCCATCTACCTGAATCTGTGCGGCGATCGATAGCCCACCTTCATCCAACAAACAGAGGAAATCACTCATGCCCGACAACGACACCGATACTGGCATATTGATAGTTGGCGCCGGCCCGGTCGGCCTATTTCTTGCGAACGAATGTGCTCGGAGAAATTTGCAGTGGCGGCTTATCGAGGAGCGCTCGTCGCAATCTGAACACTCGAAGGCTTTAGCAATCTTTCCTCGGACACTCGAAATCTTCGACATGGCTGGAATTGTCGAGCCTTTCCTCGAAAAGGCGAATCGAGTCACCGACGTTGCCGTCATGACTCGTGACCGCAAGCTCGCCCACATTAAGTTCGAGCCTGAAGAGAGCCCTTACTCCTTCGTCGCGATGGTGCCTCAGGATGTGACCGAACGGCTGCTGCTCGATGCGTTGCGTCGCAAAGGCGGCGACGTTGAGTACGAGACGAAGTTTGTTTCGGCAGATCAAGACGGGGGCAGCGTGAATGTCACGACCGAGCACCATGGCCAGGAGGTCAGCACAAGAGCTCAATTTGTAGTCGGGTGTGATGGTGCGCATAGCGCTGTCCGACATCAACTGAATCTTCCCTTCGAGGGTGCGCAGTACAAGGGGCTATTTCTGTTGGCTGATGTCGAAACCAACGATGCCCTTCCGGCTAATGAACTGCAACTCTGTCCAAGTGAATATGGGCCGGTGGCGATCTTTCCCATGAGTGCCACGCGCAGGCGCGTGATAGCAACAATCGACAGCATTGAGGGCGACGCGCCTTCGCTGGAACTGGTTCGCCAGATACTGGCACAACGCGCACCAGCAGCAATTGAAGCGCGAGATTTACGCTGGAGCAGCTATTTCCGCATTCATCATCGACAAGTGGCGCGATTGCGCGAAGGCCGCATGTTTATAGCTGGAGACGCTGCCCACATTCACAGTCCATTCGGCGGCCAGGGAATGAATACTGGACTGCACGATATCTGGAACTTGGCGTGGAAGCTTGATCTTTTCCTCAAGGGCCACGGAAATCAGGAACTGCTCGAGAGTTACGGCAGAGAACGTCTGCCGATCATCAAGGATGTCATCGCGACCACAGATTTATTGACAAAGGTGATGGGAACACCGAACAAGTTGGCCCAAGTTCTTCGTGATACAGTCATGCCCGCGGTTTCTCATCTGGCTCCGTTTCAACACGCTTTCGTGCAGCGACTTTCTGAACTTGGGATCGCCTACAAAGGAAGTCCAATCATCGAAGGGCGAGGAAAGCGGTATTTCGATGATTCGTTAAGGGGAGGCAAGGGCATCGGGAGCCGATTTCTTCTGTTCGTTACAAACGAAGCGGAATCCTCAATAAAAGAATCAGCCCACAAACTCGCTTCCTCATTTTCAGCTGTGGCCGAGGTGAGGGTTGGGGAACATAGCGGATTGACGCTTGTTCGCCCAGACGGTTACATCGCGTATTCCTCGCAGACGAGCGATAAAACCTCCCTCGAAGCCGTGCGATCAGTGCTCGAGCGACAAACTGCCTCTACAGGGAGCCCGGAGAGGGCAGCTTAACAGCGGCTTATTGATTGTTGCCCATCCAACGAAGAAGTACTGGATGCATGGATTGCGAGTCCAGATCTGATCGCGGCGTGTCGCGAGTACTTGTGTTTGGCCAGTTCAGCGCTTGCCAGTTCCCAAGTCGTCGGAGTGTCCGGATTCAAGCCGTGGCCATTGCGGAATCGGTCGTCCCTCCGGCCACGCTGAAATCGGGGTCCAGGTGGGCGCACCGCTCTTGGTACGGGTATAAGTACACTGCTGTGGCCAGCCGGCTGGTGAGTCCTCCCACTTTTCTTGCCGTCCGTACACAGTCAAATCAAGTAAACGATAGCTGTTATCCATTGCTTCAACACCGCGCCTTGTCGTCCAATAAGTCTCGAACACCTGGGATCCCTGTCGCAGGTAGCACACGATGTGCATCATGCCCACCTTGCGTCCAACCAGCAATGTGTCGAGCGAGCCGAGCGCCGAATACCAAGGCACGTCCCAGCCCATGAAGTCGCGGTACCGGGCGCTCTCGTCGTAGGGACCCTGGCATAAGACAGCGAAAGTGACATTGCGAGAATGGAGGTAGGACAGCTCGCGGACTTGCGTCGTGACCCAGGTGCATCCCTCGCACTGTTCCGGCGCAGGATGGCCCGCCTGCCACATGAAGTAGTAAGCGATCAGCTGTTGGCGTCCTTCAAACGCATCAAGAAGTGTTACGTGGCCATGCGGACCCATCAGTCGAGTCGTGCCATCGACTTCGACCATCGGCAACCGTCGGCGGGCGGCTGCAATGGCATCGCCTTCGTGTGTGTGGGCTTTTTCTCGAACCCGCAATTTGTCGAGTTCAATTTGGAAGCTGCTCCGATCGACTATCTTTGGGGCCGCAAGTTCATCTTTCATTGTTTGCTTTCCTTCTGGTTAGGCTGTCCTTTGCCTGTTGTGATCAGGTTGCGCAAACTGTCATTGATGTAAAAGCCCCACGCGCCAGAGCATTTGCCGTAGCATTCGAATGCCGGGACCAGCCCAACGTGCGTAAAGCGCAGCTCGGTTTTGTCGCCTTTTTTCGCGATCTCAAATAGAACATCGGTACCGTTCCACTCGTCTTTGTCTTCGACGAAGTTGATTTTCGCGTCGGGTACATGCCATACGACTCTTTTGCCCGGTATGAATTCCGTGATCTTGTGAGTGCTGAAGTGCAAGTCTTTGTGGTGAAACTTAAATTCAGCACCGAGCTTGTCAGTGGGGCCCTCAATCTCTTCGGACCACCATCCGCGAACATTATTGACCGCGTTGAAGACTGCCTCGGGGGTTTGTTCAACCAAGATCGTCGTAGTGAAATCTTGACCTTTCATGAATCGCTCTCCTGTTGTCTCGATTTGCAGGGGTTTACTGAGGTTTGGACGACGGCAAGCACCAA
>Ga0070735_10004182_pt1 | contig 12256 bp, 7 predicted proteins | sample Coa_R1_FD_66443 | JGI IMG/M metagenome (GOLD analysis project Ga0070735, IMG submission 66443) | Surface soil microbial communities from Centralia Pennsylvania, which are recovering from an underground coalmine fire - Coalmine... | ecosystem: Environmental > Terrestrial > Soil > Unclassified ... | reverse complement strand
AGCACAGCTCAGCGAAGTGACGTTCGTCACCGGCACGGATGGCAACGCGCTGGAAGTGCGGGCGTTTGACGGAGTGAACTGGAGCGCGTCCGACAGCCAGCTCTGGGCTCCGTTCAATGTGACGATCACCGCCCCGCCAGCATCGCCGGCCACTGCACAGGCTGAAACGGTAACCCTTTCCAGCGGCGCGACCGTGCCCGACAACTTTGTCTTCGCTCCTAACTTTGGCCAGGCCACCGTCACGAACTTCGACCCCGTAGCCGACACGATCCAGATCGATCACACGATGTTTGCCACTGTCAGTGCGCTTTTGGCGGCGACGCATGACGACGTGAGCGGCAACGCCGTCATTACCGATGCCCAACACGACTCGATCACCGTCAAAGGTGTCTCGACGGCTCAGTTGCTAGCGCATCAAACCGATTTTCACATTGTATAGGAGACACTCGCGGCTCGGATCGAGTCCAGAGGGAAGCATCGAAAGTACGTAAGTCTTGGCCTGCACAAGTCTTGGTCTGACCCGGACGTAGCCGGGACAGCTCAACAATGGAGAAGGCGCCAATGTCAAGGACGATCAGCAGCTCCACGACTGGCCCGGTCACTCTCGGTACAGCCGACAATCCCCTGTACATCACCAGCACTGGCGGGGTGACTTCGACAGGCTCCGCGGATGGCGTCGATGGAGGCGCGTCGACCACTTGGACGATTACGAATGCTGGCGTGGTGTCGGCGTCGGGCGGCAATGGCGTGTCGCTGGCCGGCCTCGGTTTGGTCAGCAACACCGGGTCGATTTCTGGAAATGATGCCCTCGTACTCCACGCGGGCGGCAATGTGACGAATAATGCCGGCGGCTCGATCTCGGGCCTGGGCCCTCTTGGAGCCGGAATGGGTTCCGGCGCAGGCGTCTACATCGCAGGCGCTGCTGGCACGGTAACGAACCACAGCACGATATCCGGCGCCGCCTATGGTGTCGGCCTTGCAGCCGGAGGCCTGGTCACCAACACCGCGGCGATTACGGGCGGCGAGGACGGCGTTATCGCTGCCGGCGCTGCCGGAACGATCGCCAACTACGGACACATCACCGCGACGGTCGACGATGGCATCGGACTCTTTGCTGGTGGCAACGTAACGAACGCCTCGGGCGCCACCATTTCGGCCACCGGCACCAAGGGGGCCGGCGTTTTCGTGGCCGGGGCTGTGGGCAGTATCGCGAATGCGGGCACAATCGCAGGCGCCCATGACGGCGTGGCGATGACGGCCGGCGGCACCCTTTCCAACGCCGTATCCGGGTCCATTTCGGCGCAGGCTCTTGGGGTTTATTTCCAGAACCAGCGCGGGACGCTCACGAACGCGGGTTACATTTCCGGGACGGGTGCACAGGGCACCGGCCTCTATATGGAGGCGGGCGGCAGTGCCACGAACCTCTCGAGCGGAACGATCGCGGGCGAAAAGTTCGGCGCTTTCTTCGACGGTGGGCTCGCCACGCTTGCAAATTACGGCAGCATCTCGGGCGCGACTTATGACGGAGCTATTCTCGGTCTTGGCGGATCGGTGACTAACGCTGCGAACGCCTCCATTTCGGGTCTGAGCACCGGCGTCTACGTCAAGTACCGTGCCGCTGGATCAGTCACCAACAGTGGCACCATCAGCGGGAGTGGAACGGCGGGTGCCGGCATCGATCTCGCGGACGGCGGCGGCGTTACCAACAATCCGACGGGCTCAATTTCGGGCGGCAATTTTGGAGTCTTCGTTACCGGAGCTGCCGGTACGATTGCGAACACGGGCAGCATCACGAGTACGAAATATGGCGCCGTCGAACTCGTGAAGGGTGGCAGCGTCACCAACAGCGCGGGCGGATCGATCATCGGCGGCAGCGCTGGTGTGTACGCCCAGACCGGAGCAGCGGGAACCATCACCAACAGCGGTAAGATCAATGCGGCCGGCGCCAGCGGGGCAGGTGTCGCTCTCGCAGGCGGAGGTAGCGTCACCAACAATCAAGGCGGATCGATCTCGGGCGGCGCCTTCGGCGTCTTCGCGACGGGGACCGTCGCGACGCTGAGCAACAGCGGCAGCATTTCGGGCTCCCATGGCGTCGGCCTCGAGGCTGGCGGCAACCTCACGAATACCGCCTCCGGATCGATCAGCGGTCAGGCGGCGGGTGTGTTTTCGCAGGGAGCAGCCATCACGCTCAGCAACGCCGGAAGCATAACAGCGAACACGACAGGGGGCGCCGGCGCCGATATCGAGGGCGGCGGCAGTATCGCAAATCTCGCCGGTGCGACCATCTCAGGCAGCGCCTTCGGCGTCTTCCTCACTGGCGGCTCCGGCACCGTGACGAACGCCGGCACGATTTCCGGCGGGAGCTATGCCATCGACTTCGCCGGCAGCGGAACCAATCGGCTCGTGATCGACCCCGGCGCCGTGTTCATCGGCCAGGTGACCGGGGGCAGCGGGACGAGCATGCTTGAGCTTGCCAGCGGCAGCGGCTCGATTGGTGGAGTCGGTACCGGCTCGTTCAACCACTTCCAGGTGCTTGCGATCGATGCCGGTGCAACCTGGACGCTCTCGGGCGCGAATACCGCTCCGACCGTTCTCGACAATGGCACGGTCAGCATCGCCGGCTCGCTCGACGTTTCAACGGCTATTGATCCGGGGAGCAGCGGTCTCTTCCAGCTCGGCAGCGGCGCCATGCTTGAAGTTGCTGCGGCCACCGGCGCCGCAAGCCGGATAGATTTCCAGGGCAGCACCAGCGAACTGATCATCGACAACGCTGCCTTGTTCGGCACAAATGTTGGCACTGCATCCTATGCGGGGCCGCAACTGCAACAGTTCGCGCCCGGGGACACGATCGACCTCAAGAATTTCTCCTCGACGGGCGTGACACTCAACTACAACCCGCTGACCGGCGTGCTGCAGGTCTCGAATAGCGCCAACCAAGTTGCCAGTCTCGATTTCCAGACCTCCGGTGGAAGCTTCGCGGCGACCAGCGACGGCGGGAGCGGAATATTCATAACAGGCAGCGCGCCGGCGACTTCGGTGACCTCGATCGCGACCTCGGGCCCAGGCATCAGCAATGGCAACGGAGATCTCAATGCCGGCAAAATCGTTAACCTGACCGTCAATTTCAGCGCGGCCGTCACCGTCAACACCGCGAACGGTTCGCCGACGTTGACGCTCAACGACGGTGGTATCGCCACCTATGCCGGCGGTTCGGGCACCAGTGCGATCGCCTTCAGTTATACCGTGGCAGCCGGTCAGAATTCACCGGACCTGGTTGTAGCCTCCTTCAACCCGAACGGGGCGACAATCCAGGACAGCACAGGCAACAATGCCAGCCTGCTTGGCGCCAACAACTATAATCCGGCCGGCACGCTGCAGATCGACACGACGGCGCCGACGATCGCGATCAACACCATTGCGAGCAACAATATCATCACTGCCACGAAAGCTTCGCAGGGGTTCAACATCACCGGCACTACGACCGGGGTTGAGAACGGCCAGACCGTCCTGGTCAACATCGTCAACAGCGCGAATGTCACCGTTGACTCGTATACGACCACGGACACGAGCAACGCGTGGTCGGTCCCTGTCACGAGCGCACAGGCCCTAGCCCTGGCCGATGGCAGCTACACCGTCGCTGCCAACGTTTCGGACAAGGCTGGAAATCCGGCCCCGGGGGCGACCCATGTTCTGACGGTGGATGAAGACAAGCTGCCCGAGCCTCCGGCGCTGACCATCGGCAATACGTCGCTGACGGTGCAGGCCGGTGGGTCGATAGCGCTTGGAATTTCGGCTACGCCGGTCGATTCCGACGACCGGTTGTCAGTGAAGATCAGTGGTGTGCCAAGCTACGAGACGATATCGGCGCCCGGGTATACCGTCTCAAGGCAGCTGCAACCAAACGGCACCTATACCTGGACCATCACGGAGAGTTCGTCCAAGGCAGGTACAGCGCTCACCGGACTATCGCTGCATTCTAACTATACTGGCACGGGCCATCCGGTCGCGACCCTGACTGTGACAGCGAGCGACATCACGACCGGTGAAGCCGCGACGTCCGCATCGCAGACAATCACGATGACCGACCCCCCTGCGGTCGCCTCGAATCCGTTGCCGTCGACGCTGCCGGGTCTCGCGGCCGCACAGTTCGGATCGGCGGATAGCGGGTCGGTGCCCACGGCGTACACGAAGCTCGCGGCACTCCTGGATCAGTACATGGCGGCTTCATCGGGCGTCGATGCGGCCGGATCTGTGCGGACGGCATTGAATGTTCCGTCGCAAACGTGGTTTGGCGACAAGGAGTTCCTGGCCAAGCCGCACTCCTGAGGACTATCTGGGGAAGTTTTGCAGATGCATTCGTCTGAAGAAAGCGGGCTCTTTGCCCTCGTCTTGATGCTTAAATTGCACGGTGTTGCCGCAGAGGAGGAACAACTCTGTCATCGGATGGGCACAAGGTTCGTGGGTATCACCGAGATGCTGCGGTGCGCGAAAGCGCTTGGCCTCAAAGCGCGCTTGGTTGGTACAAGCTGGGCTCATCTCGCGCGCACGCCCTTGCCAGCGATCGCCGTCCTCAATGACGGGAGCTTTCTCGTGCTTGGCAGAGCCGGGGGCGACGAAGTCCTGGTTCAGCGCTCGTCTGAGCCGCGTCCCCTCAAACTCACACGTTCCGAGTTCGAGACCATGTGGGACGGTCGTCTTCTGCTGATGGCACGTCGTGCAACGCTCTCCGATCTGACCCGCCGGTTCGACATCACCTGGTTTCTCGGCGCGATACACAAGTATCGCCGTTTGCTCGGCGAGGTGCTGATCGCCTCCTTCTTCCTTCAGCTGTTCGCGTTGGTGACCCCGTTATTCTTCCAGGTCGTCATCGACAAGGTTCTCGTGCATCGCGGGCTGAGCACGCTCGAAGTGCTCGTAGTCGGCCTCGCGACAATTGCCGTGTTCGAGGCAGTGCTCGGCACGTTGCGGACCTACCTTTTTGCCCACACGACCAATCGCATCGATGTCGAGCTCGGCGCTCGTCTGTATCGCCATCTGCTTTCGCTGCCGCTGATCTATTTTCAGACGCGGCGCGTCGGCGATTCGGTCGCCCGCGTTCATGAACTCGAGAATATCCGCAACTTCCTTACGAGTTCGGCGCTGACTTTCGTCATCGATCTGCTGTTTACCGCCGTCTTCATCGCGGTGATGTTCGTTTACTCGCCCTTGCTGACATTCATGGTTCTCGGCGCGTTCCCGTTCTATATCGGTATCTCCGCGGTCGCCACGCCGCTTTTCCGCAGGCGGCTCGACGAAAAGTTTCGCCGCGGCGCGGAGAATCAAGCGCTTCTGGTCGAGAGTGTGACCGGCGTACAGACGCTGAAGGCGTTGGCGGTCGAGCCGCAGATGACCCGACGTTGGGAGGAACAACTAGCCGGATACGTCGCGGCAAGCTTTCGCGTGGTCAGCCTGGGTAATGTCACGACGCAGGCCGTGCAACTGGTGAACCATCTGGTCGCTATTGCCATTCTGTTCTTCGGTGCAAGGCTGGTTATCCAGGGCAATCTCACTGTTGGCGGACTGGTAGCCTTCAACATGCTCGCGAGTCGCGTGAGCATGCCGGTCCTTCGGATCGCCCAGATCTGGCAAGACTTTCATCAGGCGCGCCTCTCCATCGAGAGACTCGGCGATATCCTCAACACCCGGCCGGAATCCATGATGAGTGGCGGTCGCGTGGTGCTTCCGCCGGTTCGGGGGGCGGTTACATTCGATCGTGTCGGATTTCGCTATCGGGTCGATGGGCCGGAAATTCTCCATGACGTCAGCTTTCAAGTCGCCGCCGGTCAGGTCGTTGGCATCGTGGGGCCGTCGGGATCGGGGAAAAGCACGCTCGCCAAGCTTCTCGAGCGCATTTATCTCCCGGAAACGGGACGCGTCCTCGTCGACGGCATCGATCTTGCGATGACTGACGCCGCGTGGTTACGGCGGCAGATTGGCACCGTTCTACAGGAGGACATCTTATTCAATCGGTCTGTTGCGGAAAACATTGCGCTCGCCGATCCCGCCATGCCCATGCAGCGTATCGTGGACGCGGCCAAGCTCGCAGGGGCGCATGACTTCATTCTGGAGCTGCCTGAAGGCTATGAGACGGTGGTCGGCGAACGCGGATGCAGCCTCTCGGGTGGACAGCGTCAGCGCATCGCGATCGCGCGCGCCCTGGTGGGCGATCCGCGCATTCTGATTTTCGACGAAGCCACCAGCGCGCTCGATTACGAAAGCGAACGCGTCATCCACGAGAATATGCGGCGGATTTGCGAAGGGCGGACGGTCTTCATTATCGCTCACCGGCTCTCCACGGTTCGACGCGCCGATCGGATCGTCACCATCGAGCACGGCCGCATCGTCGAGGACGGCACGCACGACGAACTGATCCGCTCGAACGGGCGCTATGCGAACCTCCATGTGCTGCAGGCGGGATCAAATGACGGCCGCTAGGAAGATCATCAAATTTCCCCGGCCGCGGCGTCTCGAGTTCGAGACGGCATTTCTTCCGGCCGCGCTGGAGGTCCTTGAGACGCCGCCATCGCCGATCGGCCGTGCCATCGGCGTGATCATTATCCTGCTGTTTTGCGCGGCTCTGGTGTGGGCCTCTCTCGGAAAGGTTGACATCGTTGCGACCGCACATGGGAGGGTTATCCTGAACGGTCGAACCAAGATCATCCAGCCTGCCGAAGGCGGCGTGGTGCGTGCAATCCACGTTCAGGACGGCTCGGTGGTCAAGGCCGGCGATGTGTTGATCGAGCTCGATCCGACCATCAGCACGGCTGAACTCGAACACGTCAGAAGCGACCTGATCGGGGCGCAGCTGAACATTGCCCGCTTGCGGGCGGCGTTGGATGAGGATCTCAATCCGGGCGCGGCACTTGTGCCGCCGGAAGGCGCAAGCGGGGAATTGGTTGCGATGCATCGCCAATTCCTGGCGAGCCAGGTGGCGGAACATGTAGCAAAGCTGTCCGAACTTGACCGGCAGCTGGCGCAAAAGAAGGCGGAGCGGGAGACGATTTCGGCGACGATTGCCAAGCTCAATGCGACGATCCCGCTGCTCCAGGAACGCGTCGACGTCCGCAAATATCTCTTTGACAAGCAAATCGGCTCGAAGCTGACTTTCCTTTCCGAGGCTCAGGAACTCGTCGGTCAGCAGCATGACGTCGCAGTGCAGGAGAGCCGATTGCGAGAAGGCGATGCCGCGATCGCCGAACTCGGTCAGGTCCGGCTGAAGGTGGAGGCGGAATACCGCCGTGCGCTCTATGAAGATCTGGCGAAAGCCGAAGAACGGGCGGCCGGCCTTTCCCAGGACTTGATCAAGGGGGAGCAGAAGGCGAAGCACCAGCTCATCGCCGCTCCGGTTGACGGCGTCGTACAGCAATTGACGGCGCACACGATCGGAGGCGTGGTCACGCCGGCGCAAGCGCTTGCGGTCGTGGTTGCGTTGGATCGGGATCTCGAGATCGAGGCGATGGTCGCGAACCGGGATATCGGCTTTGTTGTTCCGGGCCAGACCGCCGCCATCAAGATCGATACCTTCAATTTTGCCAGATACGGGTTGCTGCATGGCCGCGTGATCTCCGTGTCCCGCGACGCCATCCTGCGCGACGGGCGCGAGGACAAAACACACGAAAAGCAGATCAGCGCCGGCGGCACGTCCAGTGAGTCGGAAGGAGGGGACCCCCTCTACGCGGCCCGTGTCAGCCTTGACCAGAACGAGATGGAGATTGACGGTCGGCCGGTGCCGTTATTGCCCGGAATGGCGGTGACCGTCGAGATAGGGACCGGCTCGCGGCGCATTATAAGCTATCTGCTTTCGCCTTTGACCCAATACCGACAGGAAGTATTGCGCGAACGATGATTCCGGCTCGGGAAGATGGTGTCCAGTTCCGACTGTGACCGGGCGTTCGTTTAGTCGGCGGCCGCTTGGTTCAGCGTCAGGGCAATTTCCACGACATCGCCAGGCTGAAGCTCAGAATCCTCATCCGAACTCAGCTTCTGCGTGCCATTCGCGTCCTTTCGGACGATGGTTATCGTCGGCTTGGGGCCAGATCCATTGGCAAGCTGTGATTTGGCGGCGACGGCGTAGTAAATCTTCTCACCGGTGCTCTGCAGTTTGGAACGGGCTTTGCTGAGTGCCACGGTGGCATCGAGCAGTTCGCGAAGAAGATCGGTGCGGCGCTTGCCGTCGAGCTGCTCCATCCGGCGCGAAAGTTCGTCCCGTTGCCGCTTGGTGGCCATCAACTGCGCGGCGGTTTGCAGTGTCCGGGTCGATGACAGCAGCATCGCACGTCGCGCGTCGCTGACGCGCAGAATTGGCACGGTGCCTCGGCTGAAGAGGTCCTGCATCCGTGCGAAATCGTCTGCATCGGCCTTGGCTCCCTCGTCCTCCGTCTTCTGCTGGTCGGAAAGGACCTGGATCTCTGCATCGGCCTGAGCGATCCCGCGTTGCAGGAACGTCTTTTCCGCCTGCACGTCCGCTAGGCTGGTCTTCAGAGCTTCGGCCTCCACGTCGACGATCGCCTGCGCTGTCGATCGGGGAAGCGGGAGCGCGAGCAAGGCTTTCTGGTCCAGCGCGGTTTGCTGTCCCAGTTCCTGCTTGAGGCGCCAAACACGAGCCTGTTCCTTGGCATATTCGGCCCAGAGCGACTCGTACTCGCCTTGAAGATCCGCAGCTTCCACGACCGGGCTGACGCTCCTGAACCGCAATGGATTGTAACCGCCCGCCAGAGCGATCGCCTGCCGCACCGTCAGCTGTGGGCGATAAGCCAGTTCACCCGGCTTTGAAACGTCGCCATTGACGTAGATCGGCCGGTATTCCGCAATTGTCGCAGTGATCTCGTCGGCTTCGATCATCACCGAGACGTCGCGTCCGTCCGCAGTCCGTTGCCGGAATGCCTTGACCGCGAGCAATGCCTGCACCCTGGCCTGGACATCGGCCGGCGACAGGCCCGCTACCGAAATCTTTCCGAGCAGCGGAAACGAAATGGTTCCGTCGATTTGAACGGGAACGCGTTGGTTGAGCTCTGGGAGCCTCGCCACCGAGATCTGAAGGACATCTCCCGCCTGGAGCCGATACTCGGCCTTTGCCGGCGCGATTGAGCAGAGCAGCGCGGCGACGAACAGGAACGATCTCACACCATGCGAAGGCGCGAAGCGCAACGACGGTTTGGCGAGCGCGGTCGCTGCACCCAAGGGCGAGATGGCGTTGAGCATGGCAGCGCTCCTCTTTTGCGTCTACCGCTGATGCGTCGAGGCCGTTGCGGGCCCGGGCCAGGGGCCCGAGGACACATTCGCGGGCTCTCTAATGTTTGCGATGCCGCGCGATAAGTTTGGTCGCAGGGTTGACGTCGTTGCGGACGAGCCGCTCGAGTGGGGAGAACTCGATCTCGTGGTTTGATTGGCCGTTCTGACCAGGCGCAACGGAAGCGCCCAATTGCTCGATGGCAACGCTTGCGGCGGCACCCGTCGCCAGCTGCATGGCTGCCTCGGGCTGCAGCGGCGGCGCGTGCCATCCATTGTTCATTCCCCATATCGCCGCCTGTGTGCGGTTGTGAACGCGGATCTTGCGAAGAATCGCCTTGACGTGGACTTTCACGGTCGCTTCGGCGATATCCATTTTTCGGGCGATCGATTTGTTGGAATCGCCCTCAACCAGACAGCGGACAATCAGCTTCTCTCGCGGCGAAAGCTGCGGCTCGATCGCGTTATCTCCCGCAACGAAGATCGCGTTGCTGTCCTGTTCGTGATGGCTGGTGTAGTCAGCCTGGCTCACGTGGGGACGTAGAATATGTGAGAGAAAGGCGGGGGGTAGAACGGTTTCTCCCATCATCACCAGTTCAATGGACTTGATGAAGACGTCGCATGCCATGACATCTATGAAATAGCCGTTGGCGCCCGCGCGGAAGGCCGAAACCAGTTCGTCAATCCGGAAGCGATCGGCGATAACAGCTATTCGTCCATCCGGGTGGGCTTTCCTGATGAGGCTGATTTGCTCGGCCACTTCGTCGGCATCATCCTCTGTCTGGAAAAAAAGATAGAGCGCATTGCGCGAGCTTGCCTTGCCGACGAGGAATTTGTCGGTCCGGGAGGCCGAGACAGAGACACGGAAGTTTGCCGAACGAAGGATTTTGGCGACGCCGTCTCTGAGCAGGCTACTCGGTCCGACGAGAATGCTCGCTAACGAATTCCGCCTCGGCATCACGGTACTCCCGGCAGGCACACAGACGCAACCAGCTGGGAGTGCTAATCTCCCGGCACTTTCCACATTCGATCTTGCTTTTGATAGGACGCGAAGAGGGTGCTTCTGAAAATGAGGATTCCTTGCTATAAATTATCGGTTGTATCCATTGTAAATCTTTTATGAATAATAAAGTCGAATCCCCGAAGTCCCTATATGTCATAGGATATAGGCGAAGAAACGAGTTTGTCGTAGAGTACGATCGCTGGAAGCAAGTGTGGTGTGCGCTGGCTGATGGACCGATACAACTAGTAGTAGATTCCTGAAACCCGGGGGGAGTAAGGAGTAAGTATGCGTCGCTTTCGTGCGTTGATTGCAGATAGCCGTCCGTTGATATTGCAGGGATTGAGCAGAGTGCTCGAGGCGCAACGGGACTTCGTCATTGTAGCGCGTTGCGGTACCGGGGCGAGTTGTGTCGAGGGTATTCGAAGTTTTCGGCCTCACGTCGTTGTTCTTGGTACGTCAATGCCCGACATTTGCGCGCTGGAAATTCTCGCGATTGCAAATTCGCAAAGGCTTCCCCCGCAACTGGTCCTTCTCATGTCGTCCGAAAGCTGCAACGTGCAGGCGCTTGCGGCAGCTGGCGCCCGCGCCATTTTCCATGACGATGTAGATCCTGATGCACTGGTGCAGAGCTTGCGGGAGGTTGCTGGCTGCAATGGCCTGTCGCCGGATCAGGCCGCCTCTGCGAAGCAAGGTGGGTCCCTGGAGAAATCTGTGACCGCTTTGACGGATCGCGAGCGCCAGATCATGCGTCTGGTTTCGGAAGGTCTGTCGAACAAGGAAATTGGACGCCGACTGAACCTGAGCGACGGTACCATCAAGGTTCATCTACATAACATCTTTCAGAAGCTCGAAGTCGGTAACCGGACAGCGCTCGCTGCGCTCGCCAACAGGGGTTTATTGCCCCCGATTCGACCGCTGCGAAGTAGTTTGCGCAAGTTGACCGACGCGACGGTGTCGAGGATCGGGCTGATCACAAGGTAGATCGCGTCGGCGTCTCCTCTTGGCAGCGATCCGATCCGGCCTCGGCGCACACTAAACGTTGGTATGGCTCCCGCATACTTTTCCATATCGCGGACTGACCTCGGTACAATTGAGCCGCGAACCGGAGAGCTCATACTTTGGTCGGCCAAATTGCAAGCTGATTGCAGGCGACGGAATCGCCGCGGCGCCATCCGGCCCGCGCGCAGTTTGGAGGATCCGGCTGCCTGCCTTTGACCTCGAGTGTTCACGCGAAAGGTTATTGCCTCAATGACGAGTTCCTCCAACATCGCGCTGTTTATCGATGGGGCCAATCTCTACGCGACAGCCAAGGCGCTCGGCTTCGACGTGGACTACAGACGCCTGCTCCAGGAATTCCAGAGTCGCGGCATGCTGCTGCGCGCCTTCTACTACACGGCGATCCTCGAGGATCAGGAATACTCGTCGGTCCGTCCTCTGGTCGATTGGCTCGACTACAACGGCTATACCGTCGTCACCAAGCCGACCAAGGAATTTGTCGACGCCTACGGCCGGCGCAAGCTGAAGGGGAGCATGGATGTCGAGCTTGCCGTCGATGCCATGGAGCTCGCTGAGCATATCGACCAGCTGGTGCTGTTTTCCGGAGACGGCGATTTTCGTCCGCTGGTTGAGGCGGTGCAGCGTCGCGGCGTCCGCGTGACCGTCGTTTCAACTATCTCCAGCCAGCCGCCGATGATCGCCGACGAGCTGCGTCGCCAGGCTGACCTCTTCATCGATCTCGCGGAATTGCGTCCAACGATCGCAAGGAAACTCGTTGTTGAGCGAGTAGCTCCGCGCGAGCCGCGCGCAGGCACAGAGCAGGGGTCGACGCAGCTTCGAGACGTGGTCGGTTCTTGATCTTAAGGCCGAGCTCCGCGCCTTTGGCAGCGCTCGACGCGGGCGCGCCTGCTGTGTTCACGTCGCGAGCAAATCGGTTAGGGCAGGGCAGCTTTGCTCGAGGCCATCTCAGGCCCCAGTCTGACTGCTGCC
>Ga0070735_10004181_pt1 | contig 12257 bp, 8 predicted proteins | sample Coa_R1_FD_66443 | JGI IMG/M metagenome (GOLD analysis project Ga0070735, IMG submission 66443) | Surface soil microbial communities from Centralia Pennsylvania, which are recovering from an underground coalmine fire - Coalmine... | ecosystem: Environmental > Terrestrial > Soil > Unclassified ... | reverse complement strand
AAGCAGGCCGAGCAACAGGAATCCGGACACCCAAGTAATCAACGCTTCCCAGCGGAACCAGTACAGCGTCGTCGGCAATATTTTCGGTGAGGTTTGTTTATCAACAACGGAGAAACTTCCGCTATGCACCATCCAGACTTGCGGCGTCCGCCCGGCCGCGCGCGCCGCTTGCTCGTCCAGGGCCATGCGGCCTTCCAGCTTAGTAAAATAGTAAGTCTGTCCGATCCAGAAAACCCCGGCAAGTACGTGAATCCATCGGAGGAAAAGGTTCGACCATTCGCTGACGGCGGGCGGCATCGTGATCACTCCCTGAACGCAGTTTGGCAACAGGCGCTCGATTGCGCCGATTGACGATGGTACTGGCAGAGACCGTCCACCTCAAAGCAAAAGTCCCAGAGAATTTTGCGCAGGAGGAGTTTCATCAGGCGTGGAGTGCGCAACTATTACGATCTCTAAGGTGCGGTTGACGGATTCTCGAATCCTGACTAAAGTAAGGAAGCTGAGTCGTGCGGCTATAACAATCCCTCGGCTGGGAGGTCGTACAATCGGTAGTACATCAGCCTCTGGAGCTGACTATCCTGGTTCGAGTCCAGGCCTCCCAGCCAAATAACTCCCTGGAATCGTCGCCATAAGCAATTTCAAACCGACTAGGCCAGATCCGGGATGCTTTGAATTCTCTTGGTCTCTTGCCTCCCGTCCAAACATCTCGTACTTTACGCATCAACTCTTCGTTCGTGAAAAAGGCTTGTAAAGTAAATGGGTACCCTCCTCCAGGACTCCGCGACAAGTAAATTATTGAAAGCGTGGGTAATGCCTCCTGACAACCTGCCGACTGCCTCCATCCTCTGCGCCAAGAGCTCGCCTAAGTCATAGGCAGCAAAGCGCTTAGCTGTTAGGGCCGGGCTGGACAGCCCGCATCTCCATCATAATGAATGACTTAGCTTAAACCTATGCCCAGCACTTAGGTACAATTGTACTATTCTCCTGTTACCAGGGTGCCATAGCCCCGCCCCGCTTGAATGCCCTAATCTAATGCTCACTCAAAATGGTTACCCACGAAGAAGACATCGACTTGTTGCTGAAGGCTCGCGCGGAAATAGACGAGCAACTCCGTAAGCACAAGAATACCCTCACGGTGCTTTTTACCGACGTGGCCGGGTCTACCAGCTTCTTTGAGCGCAATGGAGATACGGCGGGTTTGGCTATGATTCATCGCCATGATGAACTGGCCAGCGGCGTGGTTCTGGCACATGGCGGCAGAGTGATCAAGACGATTGGTGACTCCGCGATGGCGGAATTTCCTGACCCCGGTTCGGCTGTCCGAGCCGGTGTGGAAATCGAGCGGCAGTTCCTCAAGTTGAATTCCTCTCTCCCGCAGCGCCAGCGTGTTGAGGTGAGAATCGGCATTCACAGCGGTGTGGGCTTCCGGAGAGGGAATGATTTATTCGGGGATGTGGTGAATGTAGCGGCGCGCATTGTGAGACGTACGGCGCCTGCTCAAATTCTGATATCACGCGCAGTGTATGAGGCGATATCGAAAGAATCCGATCTGCACTGCCAATGGCTCAGCAAGTACACCATCGACGGCCGGACAGAAAAAGAAGACATCTATGAAGTAGCGTGGACCGATGCGGAAGCCTATCGCGAAGTACGCGAGCGCCTGACGGGTCCCGCCAGCATCCCGTCGCGTTACGAAGTCTTGTCGCAAGTTGGCACAGGCGGAATGGGTGTCGTTTATAAAGTGCGCGATCTGGAAACCGACGAAATCGTGGCTTTGAAAATCCTGAAGCCTGAAATTGCTACGGACCCTGCCGTGCAGGAGAATTTCAAGAGAGAATTGTGCCTGGCCCGGAAAATTACTCATAAGAATGTCTGCCGTATCCATGATTTCAGCCGCTCTAATGGCACCGCTTACGCCTCGATGGAGTTCATTGAAGGCGAGAGTCTGCAGTGCCAGCTGAATCGCGTGGGGATTTTGCCGGTGAACCAGGCCTTCGATATCGCGCAACAGATATGCGCCGGTCTGCGTGAGGCACATGCGCAAGGAATCGTGCACCGAGACCTCAAACCGGCAAACATCATGCTGGACCGAAGCGGCACGGTGAAGATCATGGACTTCGGAGTGGCGCGCCTGATTCAGAATACCGGTCCAATGACCGGAACGATTGTCGGCACGCCAGCGTATATGGCGCCTGAACAGGCCGAGCTTAAGCCCATAGGCCCGTGCACTGATATCTATGCTTTGGGGCTGGTGCTCTACGAAATGATTACGGGTGTTCAGGCATTTCAAGGCGATACGCCGGTTGCCATTGCTCTAAAACAAATTCGAGAGTATCCGAAACGCCCTCGCGATATTATTCCGAACCTTTCGCATCCCATCGAAGCGGCCATATTGAAATGTCTTCAAAAAGATCCGGCGAAGCGCTATCAGTCCGCGGGCGAACTTAAAGCAGCTTTGGTGAAGGCCGCCCGAGCCAGGGCCGTGCCCGCCTGGCGGGTCACGGTCGAGCGTGAACTCGGCAAAGCGGAGACGTTCGTGCGCCAGGGTGTGCGATATTGCATTGAAGGTGCGAGCGAATATTTAAAACGGCAGGACTTGCATATGCTGGCGCGAATCCGCACAGAGCCTGCGACAGCCTTCATCGCGTCGGTGCTTCTGGGAAGTGCAATTTCTGTAGCTTTGTATGGAAGCGGACGGACGAATGCTAATAACGTTCCGGCCGGCGCCTCTGTGTCTTCTCCTTCTTCGAAATTGTCCGCTCAAGCGCCGGAGGCTCAGTTCGGCCAGACCTTGCGACCGAATCCGCTAGGGGTTCTCATTTCGCATGATGTCGACCTGCGTCGAGATTCCAGAGTTGGCTTTGACAGCACGCAACTCGCTGGCGGGAAGCCGCTTCATAACAACCTTGTATCCGTGGCAGCTACGTCGCCCGTATCACTTTCGCAAACAGCGCAACCGGTGAGGCACAAACAAACGCCGATAAGCGCATCCAAGGGGAAGGCCCAAACAGATGAGCCGGTTTCTATTCGATCTGAGGCGCCGACAAGCTCCGCGCAGTCTCAAACGCCGGCGTTGGATGACGCCTCGCAAACTGTGGCCCAGGAAGCCTCGGCAAATCTGCCTATAACGAACGCCGCGTTTCCTGACCTGGCTCATGTGCCGGTCATTTCCGCGAGCAGCCTGAATCCGGCCGGAGCCAAGTCATCACCAGTTTTTATCGAAGTAGGATCGTTCAAGGACGAAAACTGGGCCAACACTGCGGCAGAGAAATTAACCGGCCTGGGGTTCCACGCTGTTGTAATCCGCAAGGCTCTCTTGTGGGCGCAGTCATATCATGTTGAAGTCGGGCCCTATAGCGATCCGAAAGAAATCGAAACAGTTCGCAAAGAACTAGCTTCGAACGGCTACAAACCACACCTCGTCAATTAATTCGAACCGCCGAGATCCCCGGGAACGCCAATCTCCCGATTGGCGGATTAAGAGACGCCAATCGGGAGATTGGCGTTCCCGGGGAAACCACACGACCCCGGCCCGATAATCAATCTTTAGATTTGGATGCGCCTACTACGAAGCTATCCTTCACTTCCCACGCGAGAGTATTCGGATCGGCGAGCCGAAACATTGTCGCTTTTAAGGTGTTCCCCGCGAGAACGAATTTCAAATAATGGTAATTGGGAAAAGAAGGGTCCTGGTAGGCGTCCTCCGGCATGCGCTCGACCGGATACGGCACGGCTCCTCCGCCCCCAGAGACCAGGTAAAGCACGCCGTTCTGCTCGAATCGTTCGTAATTGTGAATATGACCTGCAATGACAATAAATTTCGCAGCGCTTTTGTGATTCGCTTCAACCAACTTTGAAAGCGCGATCTCATTCTCACGTGGATTGTGATCCGTAAACATTTTTGTTTGTATGTCTGCGACAGGCGGATGGTGCATGATGATGAACACGAACTTGACGCTCGAAGGCAGCGACGCAATTTCCGCTTCCAGCCAGCGAGCTTGCTCGCTTTGCGGCAGAAGCGATGTGTCACTATCCAGCGCAATCGCGTAGATTTCGGCGCCTAACTGAGCCGAATACCAGCGGCGCCCCCGCAGCACCGGAAATGCCTGCCACCAGTTCTCCAGACAATCCTCAGGCTGGCACTGTGCAAATTCGTGATTTCCCAAGGCTGGATAAACGCGCAAGTGCGCGTCGCGCCACGGCTTGGTCTCCGCCTCATAGACGGTATAATCGCCTGCATTTCCTCCGTGCCAGGGCACATCTCCAGTCAGTAAAACAACGTCGGGCTTTTCTTCGGCAATGCGAGCGATGAGCGCTTGACGAACGCTCGGGTTCGTCGCCGTGACATTGCTGGGATCCGTAAATCGCATGTCTCCGTAGGCAATAATGGTCGGCGGACTATGCAATGCGCGATTGGCCACCCGAAACGTCACTCCAGCATGAACTCGTGTGGAAACATGAGGAACATTCTGCGCAGCCGGCTTTGCTTGACCGAAACAAACCGCGGCGCTGGCGACAATCAAGCTAAACCTGCCCACAATTTTCCGAACGCCGATTCCGCGCCGGGATTCTTGCTCATTAATTTGTGGCGCAGCCAATCTTTTCGGAGCAGTCCTATCTTTCATCATGTACACAACAATAGAACATGACGCAGAGACCTAAACATGAAATTTTGATGAATGTATTTATCCTGACTTTCAGCGGCACCCCAAAACCCTAATCGGAGGCTCAAACAGCCGTCGACCTGGCCGATCTTCCAGGTAGCGACCTAGCTAACCGGCGGATGTGGACGGATTCGCATCTGTGGCATCTTCTTGCTGGAGGTAGAACATGTCTACAGAACTTATCGAACTTTCAAACGCCCTGGCGCAAGCCACCGATCGTGCTGCAGCGAACATTGTGGCGGTGCATACGGAAAGGCGCGGCTCGTCCAGCGGAATCGTGTGGCGTTCCGGGGTAATCGTCACGTCCGACCACTCGCTGCGCCGCGACGAAGAAATTCAAGTGACGCTGCCAAATGGTCGCGTCGCGTCAGCAACCCTGGCGGGCCGCGATCCCTCGACGGATATCGCAGTGCTGAAATGTCCAGAGGCCACGAGCGCGGTAACAGAATTCGGCGATGTCGCTTTATTGAAACCGGGCAGCCTCACTCTGGTTGTGGGCCGCACACGAGCTAGTGGGCCTGTGGCGGCGCTCGGAGTCGTTAGTCTTGTTGCTCCCGATCGTCACACCTGGACGGGCGCATCACTTGTTCCTTACGTCCGGCTCGACGTCGGACTTCAACCAACTGCTGTGGGCGGCGCAGTGATCGACGCACACGGGAAAGTGATTGGCCTAGCGACTCCGCGCTTTGCGCGCTTCGGCGCAATTGCCGTGCCGGCATCGTCCATAAATAAAACTACGGATACGCTCCTGCAAAAAGGGCATATCCCGCGTGGATATCTCGGCGTCGGACTGCAGCCGGTACGCTTGCCGGACGGTCTTCGTGAAAAGTTGCAATGGAATGAGGAGACCGCCGCGATCGTCATGGATGTTCATCCGGGCGGACCGGCGGACAAGGCCGGCATCGTGATCGGCGATATTCTAGTTTCACTAGCAGGCCGCGCTGTAACGCGCCTGGAAGACATTCAGGCTCATCTGGCGGGAGACGCGATCGGCAAAACGCTTCCGCTAAAATTTGTACGTGGCGGCGCGATTCAGGAAGCGAGCATCGCGGTAGCGGAACGCCCGCACGGAGGCGAATAAGATGGCCATCACCGGATTTGGCGAAATTGCTGAAAAACTTCGCCGCTCAACTGTGCTGGTTCACGCTGGGGGCCGCGGCAGCGGCTCCGGCGTGATCTGGTCGAGCGACGGTTCCGTCATCACAAATGCTCACGTGGCGAGGGCCAAGCAGATCAGCCTGCACCTTTGGGATGGTCGCGAATTTAGCGCTTCGGTTACGTCGCGCGATCCGAGCCGCGATCTCGCCTTGCTTCGCTTCGCCGCGACGAATCTTCCCTCCGTGCTCGTTGCCGATTCATCGCAGGTTCGCCCCGGTGAGCTGGCCATCGCCATTGGCAATCCGATGGGTTTTGTCGGAGCCCTCACGACGGGTGTGATTCACGCGGTGGGCCCGATCCGTGGGATTGGCTCGCAGTCGTGGGTGCAGGCCGACGTTCGACTCGCGCCGGGCAACTCGGGTGGTCCGCTTGCCGACGCACGCGGCCACGTCATTGGAATTAACACCATGGTCGCGGGAACCCTCGCTCTCGCCATTCCCAGTAATACAGTTCAGGATTTTCTTTCCGCGGGACCGTCGGACGCCTGGCTTGGCGTGACCGTTCATCCCGTAAAAGTTCCTCGACCGAGTACTCTCTCAGGCGGCACTCAGCGCTTCGGCCTGGTGCTTCTGGAAATCGAGCCGGGCAGTCCGGCGTACTTCGCATCTCTCTTGCCGGGTGACATTTTGCTGGGGACCGAACAAAAGGCCTTCACATCGCCGGGCGATCTTTTGCAGACGCTCCAAGGAAAAGGTCCGCGCACGCTGCGCCTCGAATTTTTGCGGGGAGACTATTCCCACGTTCGTCGAGTGACGGTACAACTGGGAAATCAGATTGGGTCAAGGAGTTCCGCGGCAGCGTGATTCGAGCGTTCATCGTCGCGAGTTCATCGCTGGTTCGAACAGGACTGCAAAGCCTGTTCGGCGGCCGGGATGTCGAAGTCGTGGGCAGCATCGCCGATTTCGAATCTCTTGCCGGTCAATGGATAGACGTGCAGGCTGACGTCATCCTTGTTGAAGCTTCCGGCGAACAGTTCGAAACAGTGATGGATACGCTCGCGGCCTCGCAACTTGCTTCCGAGACCGCCATTGTGGTCCTTACAGATCATCGGGAACCCAAATCGCTTGCTGAAGCGCTGCGAACAGGCGTCCGTGCCGTATTGCCAAGCGATATTGCGCCGGAACAACTCGTCGTTGCCCTGGAAGCTGCTGCGGCGGGCCTCATCATTGTGCATCCTACTGAAGTAGACTTGATGTTTCCGGTGGCGGAAGGCGTATCGCGCCAACTCGCGGAACTCGCTGAGCCGCTGACACCCCGCGAAAGTGAAGTGCTTCAAATGCTTGCCAGCGGCTTCGCCAATAAAGAAATCGCCACACGGCTAAAAATCTCCGAACACACCGTAAAATTCCACGTCGCGTCAATTCTTGGCAAGCTCGGCGCGTCCAGCCGCACTGAAGCTGTCTCTCTTGGAATTCGCCGCGGACTGGTTCTGCTCTGAGGTTTGAGTAGCACAGGCTTCAGCCTGTGTGCTTTTGATTTGCGTAAAACCAAGATCAAAACCACACAGGCTGAAGCCTGTGCTACTGCCTGAACCTTGACATTCCCAAACACGCGGCGATAATGACCAGACTGCGATCCACAACAACAAGAACTCATCATCTTGAAACGCGGAGACCCGTAATGAATTGTCTTGAGTACACTGCCACGCGCCCCACAAAATTTTGCAGCTACGCAGTTTTCCTGGTTGTATTTTTGATTCTACTCGGCATTCCATCAGCTGAAGCTCAGCAAGGATCGATGGCATCGCGCTTGGAGCATTCCGAAAAAGAGCCTCAGAACTGGCTTACATTTTACGGGAATTACAAAGGGTGGAGTTACAGTCCGCTGAATCAGATCACTCGCGAAAATGTGAAGCAGCTCGCGCCTGTGTGGGCGCTATCGGCTGGAGTTCCTCCCGTTGATCCGATATTGAGGCCCGGCTTGCAGGCAGGACCGCTCGTCGCTGATGGCGTGATCTACCTGGAGGGCATGCAAAATAATATTTACGCGGCGGACGCAGCAACCGGCAAGCTGCTGTGGACTTACACTTATCCCTGGACGGAAAAGGGAAACATGCAGAGCCTGAGAGGCGCGCGTGGACTCGCCATCGGTGACGGCCGGCTCTACATGGGCACGCAAGACAATCATCTAGTGGCCGTAGATGCGGAATCAGGCAAGGAAGTTTGGAACATTCAGGTCGAAGACATGACCAAGTGCCTCTGCGACATCACTTCGCCGCCGCTGTTCGTAAAAGGCAAAGTCATTGCCGGAGTCGCGGGCGGCGGACTGGGCGTCGTGCGCGGATACTTGAATGCGTTCGATGCCAAGACCGGCCAGCTTGCCTGGCATTTTGACGTGATTCCTTCGCCCGACCAGCCGGGCGGTGATACCTGGTCCGGAGATTCCTGGAAAACGGGCGGAGGCGCTACGTGGTATACGGGCACATATGATCCTGAGCTTAATTTGGTTTATTGGGGAACAGGTGACCCAGCGCAAGTCTACGTGGGAAGTGCGCGCCCGGGCACGAACCTCTACAGCACATCGCTGCTCGCGCTGGATGCTGATACCGGAAAACTAAAATGGTATTTTCAGGAAACTCCGCACGATCTTTACGATTATGACGCCGCAGCCGAGGCCGTAATTCTTGACCTGGACGTCGCCGGCCGCAAACGCAAAGTGGTCCTGCATCCGAACAAAAGCGGATTTGCGTACATCCTGGATCGCGAGACAGGAAAATACTTGCGTTCGTTTCCTTATGGCTCGCCGAATTGGGCCAAGGGAATTGACGAGAATGGCAAACCCATCGATCCGCTCGTTCCGAGCGACCATAAGGACTTTGTGATGTGTCCTGGCCTCGGGCCAGGCGCTCGGGGAATTCAACACTCCGCATACAGTCCGCGAACCGGCTGGTGGTACACCACTGATCTCGAAATTTGTTCCACGCTGAAAGGCGGCGAAGGAGCGGGCGCTCCGATTTTAAATCCCAATAATCCTCCGCAAATCAGCGCGTTCGATCCGGCCACGGGAAAGAAAGAATGGGCGTTCAAGACGAAGTATTACAACCTGTCGTCGCTGCTGACAACGGCAGGAGATTTAGTTTTTGGCGGCGATCTGGAAGGAAACGCGTTTGCTCTAGACGCCAAAACGGGAGAAAAATTGTGGTCGTTTAATACGGGCGGCCGCATCGTTGCCGCGCCGGTTAGTTTCTCCGTGGGAGGACGGCAATTTGTGACCATCTCCTCGGGAGGTGGGGCAAATATTGAGAGTTATATGCCGGCGCTGTACCCGGAAGGCAAAGGCCACCTGCCGCAGCCTTCATCCGTGCTTTTCGTTTTCGCGCTGCCTGAGAAGGGCAAATAAGCAGGGTAGGCACTCTTGCCTTCCCATTCTTTAGGGCGGCGATGATTGCGCCGGACAGACGAGAGCGTCTGTCCCAGGTAGGAGGCAATTCCCCGATAACGCGACTACACGTCCACTGGTACGTGGTCAAGTCCTGCTACCTAAAAAAGCCTTGTAAGTTTCCGTTCGATTCTTGCAGAATGCGGCCAACGCAATTCCTGCGACTTAAGGAGGTCATCCAGTGGCAACGATCACAACAAAAGACGGCACTCAGATTTATTACAAAGATTGGGGCACCGGGCAGCCTTTGTTTTTCCACCATGGCTGGCCGCTCTCGGCAGACGACTGGGACGCTCAGATGATGTTCTTTCTCGAGCGGGGATACCGCGTAATCGCTCATGACCGCCGCGGGCATGGACGCTCCACGCAAACCTTTACCGGCAACGAGATGGACACATACGCTGCTGACGTAAACGAGTTGGTTGAAAAGCTGGACGTTCGCGATGCCATTCACATCGGCCATTCAACGGGGGGCGGAGAAGTTGCGCGTTATGTAGCTCGGTACGGCAAAGGAAGGGTCGCGAAAGCTGTGCTGATCAGCGCCGTTCCGCCAATCATGGTGAAGTCCGGGAAGAATCCGGGTGGATTGCCGATTGAGGTTTTCGACCAAATTCGCGAGGGCACTGCCAAGAACCGAGCGCAGTTCTACCAGGACATCACGCTTCCGTTCTACGGTTACAACCGGCCGGGAGCGGCCATTTCTCAAGGGGTGAGGGACAACTGGTGGAGGCAGGGCATGATGGGCGGAATCAAGGCCCAGTACGACTGTATTAAGGCATTCTCGGAAACCGACTTCACCGAAGATCTCAAGAAGATCGACGTACCCACACTGGTGATGCATGGGGAGGACGACCAGATCGTACCTTTCGCAGATTCGGGTCCGCTTTCCGCTAAGCTGCTTAAGAATGCCACGACGAAGTTTTATCCCGGCTTTCCGCATGGAATGCCCACGACCCACGCGGACCAGATCAATTCCGATCTTCTTGCCTTTCTGAAAGGCCAGCGGATGGGCGTTGGCGCGTAAGTAGCGCTTCCGGCAAGAAGGCCGTGCAATGTTCTATTTCGTTGAACGACGCCTCGCGGCCATATTTCTTGAGAATTTATAGCAGCGGCGGAATTGCTATCTTCAACTGCTGATGCCGTTACCGGAAACTGGCCACTGGCCTGTCCTAGCAATAGTTGACCAATCTCGCGCCATCCCTTAACCTTACATGGCCGCTGGCAATAAGACGTCTGCGACGGATTCGAATGGCGATTCGTTCAAATCCGAGTCGGACGTGTGCTGACGGCAGCTTCCCTAACCAAATTCAGGTGGGCTTCGCTCCTAGATTTGTGTAACTAGCGACCCCGCGCCCGATTAGAACGGACTGAGAACACTCATATGACTGGAATCATCAAGGAAAGACTGTTTACGCCGGGACCGACTCCGCTTCTGCTGGAAGCGCAACTGCGCGCCCTGACGATGACTTTGCATCATCGCACCGACGCCTTCCGGGCGCTGATGCGAGAGACGCTCGATAATCTTCGCTATTATTTCAACACGCGGAATGACGTTATTTTATTTGCAAGTTCCGGCACGGGAGCGATGGAAGGCGCGGTTTCGAACCTTCTTTCGCCCGGCGATCGCGTTCTGATCGGGACGGCGGGGAAATTCGGCGAACGCTGGGTACAGCTCGCGAAAGCCTACGGAATTGAATCCGTCGTGGTGGAAGCGCCTTACGGCCACACGGTTCCTATGAGCGAGATGAAAAAGCATCTCGAATCGAGCGGCCCGTTTCGAGGCGTGTTTATTCAGGCAACGGAAAGTTCCACGGGCGTGCGCAATGACGTGGAGGCGCTCGGGAAAATGGTGAGCGCGCTGCCGGATTGCTGCCTGGTGGTCGACGCCATCACCGGCCTCGGAACCACGGACCTTCATCCCGACGAATGGGGAATTGACGTACTGATTGGCGGATCGCAAAAGGCGACCATGATCCCGCCGGGCCTCGCGTTTGCCAGCGTCAGCGACAAAGGCTGGAAGGCGATCGAGAAAGCAAAGCTGCCGCGCTACTACTTTGATTACGCCAAGGAGCGCAAGAGTTTGGCCAAAGGGGAATCCAGCTACACACCAGCGACTTCGCTGGTCGTGTGCCTGCACGATGCCCTCGATTACATCAAGAAGCTTGGCCGCGAAAACTTGATTGCCAACGCCTCGCTCCTGGCTGCGGCGACACGCGACGCCGCTACCGCCTTGGGTCTTACGCACTTTGCGGTGAATTCGCCGGCGAATGCGGTCACGGCCATCAATGCGCCCGCGGGAATCGAGTCGACCAAAGTCGTCAAGGAAATGCGCAGCCGTTTTGGAGTGATCATTACGGACGGCCAAGGCACGATGAAGGGGCATATGTTCCGGCTGGCCCATCTTGGGTATTACGATTTTCTGGACCTGATGGCCGTGCTGGGGGCGCTTGAAATCGCCCTCCTGAAAGTTGGACATAAAGTGGAACTGGGCAGCGGCGTTCGGGCCGCGCAAAATGTTTACTTGCGAGCAAACGCATAGAAGGTTTCAGGTGACAGGTTGTAGGCGTCAGGGTCTCTCGGATCACTCGAGAATGTTGATCAGTTTGGAGGGCCGGGCTTCAGCCCGGCCGAATCGTAGTTACTGAAGGCGGCTTTAGAGTCTGTGTGAGAACTACGGAATACTTGTGGGCCGTGGCTTTAGCCACGGCATAAACGCTGTAAAATCAGTGCGACTTTAGCCGCTGAAGTTCAGGTTTCGCAGTTCTCACACAGACTCTTTAGCCGCTGAAGCGGAGTATCGTTGCGCTTCGCTACGTTGCGTAGCTTGTATTGAAATCTTTCGGGAAGTCAAAAATCATAATGAAAATACTTGTCGCAGACAGCGTCCCTGACAACATCATCGGAATTTTGAAAGCTGATCCGTCGTGGGAGGTTGTGAACCTCCCGAAGACCAAGGCCAGGTCGCGGAGGAAATTCGCGATGCCGACGCTTTGCTGGTTCGCAGCGCAACGAAGGTAACGGCCGAGCTGCTCGAAAACGCCAAGCGCCTGGTGGTGA